>Ga0172362_10002797_pt1 | contig 15092 bp, 11 predicted proteins | sample LakKivs1_kivu2a2_FD_114534 | JGI IMG/M metagenome (GOLD analysis project Ga0172362, IMG submission 114534) | Sediment microbial communities from Lake Kivu, Rwanda - Sediment s1_kivu2a2 | ecosystem: Environmental > Aquatic > Freshwater > Lake > Sediment | place: Rwanda: Western Province, Lake...
AAATTAACGAAACAAGAAAGATGGAAATCTACCATAATATTTCAATAATGTACGCAAGCGATCTGATAACTGTCCCCTTAGTTCACAGATACGACATAAATGGATATAACATAGATTTCACCGGCTTTTCAGTAATGCCAGGAAGAGATGCTATGATCAGCGCTGAATCTCTAGAAAATGTAATTTACGGAGAAGCTGTAGGCGGCGAAGTTCATAGTGATTATCTGATAACAATTGTGGACGATCTAGGAAGAATATCCGGTTATGACCCAGCAACTAAACAAGTAGTCGCAGAGATTCCCAATTCAACTTGCACCGATATAGATGCCGATCCATTTCAGGTAGTAGTCCGATACCCGCTAGACAAAAACTTCACATTGGTGGTAACACCTAAAGAGGAAGCACATGGAAACATAACATTCCAAGTCACTATGGTTTTCATATCTAATGATACCAAGAATGTCGTGCATGTACCAGAAACCTCAGGGACTATATTCAATGGTTTCACTGTTGAACTCTCTAATCTTGATGGTAAAGAGAAACTTGACATATACCAGATACAAAAGTCCTTCAACTGTACAATTGCTGTAGCAGGGGATGGAAGCATAGGGATTTCCAACGAAAAAATATGGGAATCATACAGAGAACTGGACTTCTCAGGCATAATGTACGATGAGTACAGGTATGGATGGATTTACACTATCTTTCAGATTACCTACGATCGTGAAAGCAGAGTTCATAGAGGCAAAATGGTCATCAATATCCGATAAACTCCCCTTTCTTTTTTTGTTTTTCGGGGGTAAATGTATATATAATAAAGTCTATTATTAAAAAACAATTGATAAAATTCAATTATTTTAATTAAAAGTATCTTAATAGAAATTATGCCTTCTTTCAAAAAAATTTCTTCATTAAATAATGACACATTTATTCCCTTGCTCATAGCAATTTTTTTTCTTATTTTTACAATTACTTTACCAATCTATGACAATGTAAATGGTTTTCACAACTTGTTATTCGACAACTATAGTTTAACATGGTATGATGGAAAATCCTCTGCAAACTTTCATATTACAAAGAATATAATTGAAAATGGATCATTTTCCTTTCCGAAAGGTTACTTGATTGACAATATAAAAGTAGAGAATATGGTTGATTTTTTTGAAAAAAATGGTACTTTTTACCCTCTATTTAATGTACTTCCTAATTACCTATATGCCAATGTTCTATATTTTTTTTCATCCCTATCAAATCTTCAATTTTTCAAAGTCATGATAACTTTGACAATGCTAATTTCCACGTTTATCCTAATTATTTTTTATAAAGTTCAAAGACTCCTTGGCCTTAATACAAAATATTCTATAATTAGTACTTCTATATCAGGAATAGCCACATCTATTTTGATTTATTCTAGATATCTCTTTATTGATCACACTTTAAATGGTTTAATATTTATACTGATGATTTATTTTATCCTAAAAAATTTCAAAAACAAATTTCCAAAAAATAATATTATTATCGCCCTATTATTTTCCTTCTATTTGATTTTACTATCATACTATATCGTAATTTTTATAATTTTAACTGCATTATCTTATTTTTTGATCAAACACAAATTAATTACATCAAAATTTTTAATGATTACACTGATAATTACTATTTTGTTCATAATTTGGGTTGAATTTCTTTATACTAATCTTATGACTCCTGGGGATATACCATTTTTTAAAGTTTTTCCTAACTACTTAAATGCTCTAGATTATAGTGTCTTTGGATATCATAATCAAACTTCTCAATGGAAAATTTCTAGAGAATTCGCGTACATATATGTTTTTGAACAACTGAAAGGTAATGCTATATTTTTAGCTAGTTATAGTTTGTTTGGTACGCTATTCGGTCCGAGGGGTTTTGTATTCAATTCCCCTTACTTAATTTTTTCAATATTAGGAATTTTTATTTATAATAAAAAGAAAGAGAAAAAGCTGTTGTTAACTATCATTGTCTTGATAATTCTAATCTATGCTCTATTTCATCTTAGGTGGCAGGGTGGATATTCGCCAAGGTATATCAGATACTACACTATACCAGTTCTATTCTTAACATTCTTTTCATTTTATTACATTCAAGAAACTAAAAATAACTTAGTTAAGTTAATTTTCTTGGCCTTAGTTATCATATCAATTTTAAATGTTACTTCCTTAGCAGTAAGAGCTGACTGGACATATGAACATGAAGCTGATTTAGTTTCTTATGACTTAGTTTTATGGCCTTGGTATCCGAGTAAAGGTATAAATCTTGAATTATCATCGGTCCTATGGAATGAAAATCAGTTATGTCCCAATTATTATTATCCCAACGAGGTCGTCTTAGATGTCTGCAATTGTGCTGAAAGTGGCTTTATCTCAAAAGAGTTGATTATTAAAAAAGAGTACAAAAATTTAGAAATTATAGGATGTGCTCAATTTAGTGGAGGAGATGGAGTTTATTCCAAAATATCTATTGACTCTGATGTAGTTCATAAAGGATTTATTCAATGGAACCAATGTGATAGGATTGTAATAGACATATCAAAGTACGCCGACGATAAACAGCATCTTCTAAATATTTCAATTGATAAGTTTGGAGCTTGTGATGTTGAATTAATACAATATAAGAGAGTTGCATTTATTGAATAGAGGTTTTATGTACAATCGATTGTTTAAAAAAAAGAAAAAATTTAAACTTTTTTTATTGATAATTCTCTTCTTTGCATACTTGTCGATTTTCATTTATTTCTTGTATCATGCATATTTACGTTTAAATCATCCTTACGATTTAACGGCTGCAGAAGGCATAAATTTGGGTTTTGCAAAGTTATTATCAGAGCATAAACCTATTTATTTTGACATTTATGAAGAACCAAAGTATAATGTTAATAGCTATCCACCTATTTTTCCTGTTTTTATGACATTTTTGTTCCCTTTTGTAGGAAAAACTTCAGTTGCTGGAAGGATTATGTCGCTTATTTCATCCTTACTCGTCGGGTTCATCATCTTTAAAATTCTAACAAGAAAAACAAAAAACAAGCTAATAGGATCTACGTTTGCGTTGGCTTATTTTTCCGTGTACTATGTTTTTTTTTGGGCATTGAGTTCTAGACCAGATTTCATATCTTTATTATTCTCATTCACAGGTATTTTTTTTATCCTAATTTTTCTGGAAAAATTCACAAAATACAAAAAAAAGAATTTATGTTACTATTTAAGCATTCTTTTCTTCATCCTAGCATTTTTCAGTAAGCAAGATTTTATCGCGGCACCATTAGCAACATTCTTATTCTTGTTTATAAAACATAGAAAATTATCATATCAATTTTTACTTCATATTATTGTCGTTAGTTTGTGTATCTTCCTCGTACTCAATCTCTTAACAAATTGGCAGTTCTTTATTCATGTTTTTTTATACCATATTTCTTTTCAGGAATTCCCGACTTACTTTGTGTACGGATTCATCGTAACGTCTTTAGTTTTTCTGTTTTTTTCGCTGAATTTTTTATTTAATAGACCACTTTCTTTATTCAGTTTTTATTTTTTAATTTCGTTATTAACAATGGTTTTACACTTGCCTAGATCGGGTATTGGCTCTAACATCTTCTTAGAACCATTTGCCGTTATGATAATACTCACTGGACTGACGATATCAAATATCAAAAAAATTCCAATCATTTTAATGGCTGTAGTCTTCTTGTTTTTGCAAATTCCTCTTACCATTTCTGGTGGCAATCTTGGATCATCTTTTTTAAGTAATCTTAATTACATCAATAACGGATTTATTCAAAATTTTGAAATGGAAAAGAAAATCTCGAATTATGTTAATAACAGCGATGATAATGTTTTTGTAGAGTTCCCTGGTTATTACGTTCAAAATGATGTGAAAGCGCCTTTAGACGTATACAAGATCTATACGTTGGAATCAACTGGAGTTATAAGTAAAAATGAATTGTACGGATACTGTATACAGAAAAATTTTTCAATAATTATTTCCTTCGGGGATTTAGAAAGCATAAAAGGTATCAAAAATTGTATTGATGACAAGTATACACTAGTGGAAACCATCACCATGATTTTTTATCCAGATTTTAGATTTAACATAGGACCTGAAGCTCAAATAAAAGTAAAAATATATAAATTGGCGGTCGCTCAATGAAATTAAGAAAAAATCTTTTTTACTCAATTATTATACTTGCAATATTTTTGCGTCTTTTTATAACATTTTTTTCAGGAGGGGTCATTCATTCCGATGAAATTTTTCAATCTTTAGAAAGGGCTCATGGCATCACATTTGGTTATGGTAGTGTACCGTTTGAATTCTTTGAGTTGAATGAACGTCCGATGCTTTATCCGTATATGATTTCATTTTTCATGCGATTATTCTACTTCTTTGATTTTGGAACAGTCATTTTTTTGATTAGATTGTTCCATAGTTTGCTCTCAGTTTCAATAGTTGTAATTTTGTATTTGATTGCAAAGGAGATATACGATGAAAAGGTTGCGTTGTTAGTAGCATTTTTATCTGCAATTTGGTGGGAATTACTATTCTTTGCCCCAAGAACCCTACCTACACCGCTTGCTTCTAATTTCCTTCTGATCTCTATTTATTTGTTAATACTAGCTAATCGAAAAGGAAGTAAAATTATGTTTTTATCGGGTATTTTTTTCGGACTTTCCTTTATGATCCGTTTTCCGATTTTAGTCTTTTTGTTGCCAATTTCATTGTACCTAATCTTAAAGAATCGAAAGGAAGCAGTTTTTTTTGTATCAGCTTTCTTACTGATGTTCGTGATCCAAGGTTTTTTAGATCTGTTCACTTGGGGTAGTTTTCTAAAATCACTGATCTCATTCATCAATTATGATATTATTCAAGGCAAAAGTATTCAATTCGGAATAAGTCCATTTTATTACTACTTCATTGAGATAATAAAAAATTGGAACATTGCGGCACCACTTTTATTGTTAATCTTTTTCATTAAAGAAACCAAGAAAAAAAATGAACACAATTTTATGATTGATCTAATTCTATTACCTTTGATATTGTATTCCTTAGTTCAACATAAAGAATACAGATTTATATTTTCAACCATACCGTTTCTTTTACTTTTATTTGCTAGGAGTATAATAAACATCTCAAAAAAACATAATCTCATTCTTTATATTCTTTTAATAATTTTTACGTTATCATCGTTGATTGGCATTTTGAGCGTAAATTTAGCACCTAAAAGAAATTTATGTTCAGCAGAGCAATGGATAGGAAAACAAGAAGATGCAACTGGTCTTATAATTCTGGATACGTGGTCTGAGGCTTGTGGTTATACATATTTACATAAAAACATCCCAAATGCATTCTTTCCGGCTCAAGACATTCCAACTTTGGGTGTGATACAGATTCCTTCGATCAATGACTTAAATCATACATTAAGAGAAAACACGACTTTCAATTATGTTATTTTTACATATGATCAAAGCAACGTAATAAAAATATTTGAGAATAATACAAAAACTAATTTTACAAGAACAACCTTAAACGTCATAAATGAATTAATAAACTCAAAAAAATTTACTGAGGTACAAGAATTCAGAGCGAATGATATAATAATCTGGAAAAGGATGTGAAATAATGTTTAAAACCATTCCAAGGATGAGAATTATTTTTCCTAGGAAATACTGGAGAATATTGTTAATTACAATCTTAAAAAATAAATTAATCACCGGTTATTCCGTCAAAAAATTTGAGGATAATTTTTCTAGATTTATTGGAGTAAAGCATGCTATTTCCATGCCATCAGCTAGAATAGGCTTATACTCGATCCTTAAACTGGTCGGTATAAAAAAAGACGATGAGATAATATTGTCATCGTACAACACACCAATTGCGATAAACATAATAACATCAATTAATGCAAAGCCAATTTTCGTCGATATTAATTCTGATACACTAAACATTGATTCTAAACTTATTGAGGAAAAAATAACTCAGAAAACAAAAGCTATAATAGTACTTCACGCCCATGGGAATCCTTGTGAAATGGATGATATAATCAAAACTGCTAAAAAACATAATTTGGTGGTTATTGAAGATTGTGCACATGCTCTGGGCTCGAAATACAAATATAGGATAATGGGAAGTATTGGGGATTTTGGGATTTTCAGTTTTGGTATTGGTAAATCCATTAACACTTTAGGAGGAGGCATGGTTGTCACAAACAATAAAAAAAATGCAGAAAAGATAAGAAAACAGATGAAATCATTCCGTAAACCTAATTCGTTTAATTTGATTAAAAAATTCATTCTTGCTGATTTACTTTCATTCTTAACCAATCCAATTATTTTTAGCATCTTTGTGTATCCATTTCTGATAATTTCTAATTTGTTTAGAAAGGATATCATATACAAATTTTTTGAGGATGTTGGAACTCCTAAAATTGAACGAAAAAGTTTAATAAAACTTTCGAACTTTCAAGCTTTACTGGGATTAGAGCAATTGAAAGGTTTAGAAGCGCGTTTAAAAAAACAACGACATAACATCGATATCTTTCTGAAAAAAATTAATCGAAAAAAAATTAAATTTCAGAAGGTCACTCCAAGCAGTAAACCAGTTTATCTACATTTTACTTTGCTTCCTAATAATAGATCTAACCTAATAAGGAAGTTGCTCTGGAAGGGCATAGACGTTCAGGCATCTTGGATGAAGTCTTGTTCGTCTAAAAATGGATATCCAATCTCTGACATGATATCAGAACAAGCTACATATATACCAATTTATCCTGATTTGACTGAAAAAGACATTAAATATGTTGTTAACGTTCTTAATGGTGAGTAGAAATGAAAGATGTAGTATTAATTAACCCCAACTATGTCAAAGCAGAAAAAAATTATGATATTAATTTTCATTTAGCGGTTCAGAGATATCCTCCACTCCATTTAGCTTATCTTGCGAGTTCTTTAGAAGAAGCAAATATTAGTGTTGCCATAATCGATGCAGCAGCACTTAATTTATCTGATGACGAAACTGTAAAACTATTAAAAAGATATAAGCCACGATTCGTTGGAATTTATGTTAATTCATTCTTCTTACCAGTTGTCTATAATTTAATACAAAAAATTCGATCTTCTATAGATTGTACTATTATTGTTGGTGGTCCACACATTACATATCAACCCAATTCGATTATTAAATTGGGTGCAGATTTTGGATTTTCCGGTGAATCTGAAAATGCTTTTAAAGAGTTTTTAAATGGTAATAAAAAAAATGAAACCCCTGGTTTAATTTACAAAAATAGCAATTATGTCAAAATTAATAATCCTGAATATATTAAAGACCTTGATTCTTTGCCATTCCCTGCCAGGCATCTATTACCAAATGAAAAATATTATAACCCCTTCTTCAACGGGAAAATAACTACAATGATTACTTCCAGAGGATGTCCTTTTGATTGTATTTTTTGTGCACGTGTCGTTAAAAGAAGATATAGAGAAGTATCTGTTGAAAGAGTTATGGATGAAATAGAGCATATCGTTAACATGGGATTCGGTTATGTTCAAATGCAAGATGATACCTTTTCGATCAACAAAAGACGGATTGAAAAAATATGTAAGGAAGTAATAAAAAGAGGGTTTGATATAAATTGGGGTTGTGAAACTAGAGCTGATTCGCTTGATAGAAAATTAATAGATCTGATGAAGAGAGCTGGATGCACGAATGTTCAATTTGGTGTTGAATCTGGTTCTGAGAGAGTGCGTAATAAAATTATAAGAAAAAATCTTTCTACTGCTGCTATAAAAAAAGCTACTAAGGATTTAAAAGAGGCTGGAATTGAAACAACTGCTTATTTTATGTTTGGACATCCTACTGAAACGTACTATGAGATGAAAAAGACTGTTGAATTTGCGATGAGTCTTAATTTAGATTATCTTGATTTTCATTTATCAGTACCAATTCCTGGTTCAAGATTATTCAAAATTGCTTGTAAAGAAAACAAGATAACAGAAAATATTTGGGATGATGTTATTCTTGGCGAACAAATACCGATTTACGTTCCAGATGGTGTCACATTAGAGCAAATGGTTGATTTACAAAAAAAAGCATATATACAATTCTATTTCAATATTCCGATGTTAATTAAGATTTTGAAGACTACTAAAGATTTTCATGACCTCTCCTTAAAAATAAAAACAGGATTAATAGTTTTGAAAAATAAGTGTTTATAGGAATTTGAATGTTAAGATTAACTAAAAAACAAAAATTTATGATACGATTAATTCCTTATATATTTTTGTTAATTTTCTTCTTAGTTTATTACATATTTTTGCCAATTTATTACCAATTCACTCATTTATTTCATTATCCGTGTTTTGGTGGTATTATTGGTCGATGTTACCATTTGAATGATTTTTTAAATTATAGCAAAGAATGTAGACCATGGATAAAGTGGCAGGAAGGTATATTTACAGACCCATGTTATTGTAACCAGACTTCATGGTTTGAAATACCTTTTATTACTAATAAAAACCAATCCTCATTGGAATTTACAATTTGTGCATCCAATGCCGGTGGTGATGGAACTAAGGGATTAGTTTATTTGGATGATAAATTAATCGATGAGATTTTTACTCCTTCAAGTAGCTGTATCAAGAAAATTATATCTTTCGACACGAGCATTAGTGAGCATACTTTACGTTTGGAAGGAACAAAACACGGAATTTGCGATCATGAATGGGTTGTTTGGAAGAATATAAGATTAATTCAGGAATTACAATAAAAAAATAGTTTTAACATACTAGCTTAATTTTATCTGAGACACCTATGTTACTCTCATCATCATACATAGAAACCACGATAGAGTACTCGTAATTTCTTCTTGGAAGCTCAATGTCAAACAAATTTGTGTTTGAACTCTGCATTCGATATGTTTTATCAAACATTGCAGTCCATAGAGAATGAAAGACTATTACTCTACCGTATAATTCTTTTGTGGTATTTTTAGGGTTTTCAGGATGAATACTACATACAAATTTACATGTGAGTTCAGTAGTTTCAATTTTTCTGCATATTAAACTGCCCTTAATAGTTGAATATTTTGTAACAACCATTGATGGAAGAATCAGAATTATTATCAATACTATTAATAATATGAAAAATTTCCATTTTCCTCTAACTTTAGATAATTTCGAAGATATAGATTTCTTTTTCATGATACACCAACTCATAATTTTTAGATCTTTTGAATAACTCAGGATTCAATCCTACATGTACAGGACCAATATAAATGTGGGTGACATTATAATTATCTTTCAATTCATTCAAAATTTCATCATTATCAGGATTTATAGAAATATTTCTGTATAAATCAACCCTATGTTGGTAATCATCCCAATCGATTTTCAATGGACAAGAATTTGTAAAATAAAATAACTTCCTAGATGTTAACGGAAATATTCTTTCACCGTGGGAAAATGGTTGTCCCCCGAGACAACCTGCTCCACCATCATCTAACAGAAATGTAGCATTTTCAGAAATATTTTCTTTGATAAACTCGAATGCCTTTAATTCATTATCATCAACAACATCAAAGAAAAATTGATATTTCCCCTCTACTCTATCAGGAATATTATAGTAATACCAAACTGGTGTATTCTGAACAAAAGGTGAAGAAATAAAAGAAATGCCTATGAATAGAGGATGATTAAACAGGAATGAAAAAGATATTGGATAAACTATTTTAGTATAATCTGCCGATCTCTTCCATGTGATGGAATGAATATAGAAAAAAGATGAAAAGATCAACAATATGAAGAATATGGCAATTACTAATCTTTTATTCTTTACTAATTCGTTGAACGTTAATATCGAGACTAAGAATCCTAAAGAATAACTTACAGACCCAATTATAGTTGCAAAATTTTCAAAGATAATGGCGAATATTTTATTCAAAAAAGATGCTCTTTCAATATCAATCTCATATATTTTCCAATCAGCCGCTTTTACAATTTCTTGTGTGGGATATATTGGGCCAAACAATATTAAAAATGGTAATGTTGATATCAAAATTAATGGTATGATTTTTAGAATTTCAATTATAATTCCTTTAGATTTAGAAAACCCCCTTTCAGAATAATACTCATAAAGGAATAGAGAAATAAGAAATGCAAACAAAACAAAAAATAAAAACCAATGAGTCAAGAATAGAAATAGAAATGAAAAGAATAATAGGTTTCTCTTCTTTACTCCATTAAAATACTCTATTAACAAATACATGCAAAGAAAGCATGGTAAGAATGCAATAGCAAATGAAAACACACCTCTGGACATCAAATAGTCTAGAGAGACATCAAAAAACATGGAATAGAAAAATGTCGCATATAGAGCTTTTTTATGATCTAGGATTTTGCTAACAAGAATGTAAAATGCTACTATAGTTAAAATGTTAAACAAAAATGAAAAATATGTTATGGATGTAATGGCATCGATACCTAAAGTTTCTATTATCAAGGGTAAAGTAAATGACAAAGGAAAATAAAAGAATGAACTGGCCAAATCATAAGGTCTTAGATCAGGAGTTATCCCTTCCTTTAATTTCATTGCGTGTGAAATTGTAGCAAACTTTGCTATATCAGTGCCGATTAAAGTTCCTATTTTGGATATTATCAGAACCCTAAAAACCACTGAAACTAATAATATTAAGATGAAATAAAGACCGATTTTAGAGGGTTTTGCTAAAGTTTTTTTTTGATTTTTGGAAAGAATAATTTTATACAGAAATATTCCGACTAACAGAACAGGAAATAACTTATCTAAAAAAACATCATCAATTCTTATGCCAATCCAGATATTCAAGAAGAATGTGAGTATTATTACCAAAGACACTGAAATTACTGAGGAAAATGCGATTATTTCTTCTGTTTTATATCTTGACAATATCAGAATTCCTGGCATCGCAAAAATTAACAATATACCAGTCACTTGTCTAAAAATTTGGTTGAAATATTGAGATAGACAAAATATTATAAACAAAGCAAGAGTTATTATCCATAAAAAGTTTTCTCTTTTATTCAATAAGGGTCTCATAACAATTATTAATTGATTACTCACTAATTAAAAACTGTATGAAAGTTCTGCTAATAAGGCATCATAGACCTAGTATAAACACGAGACTATCAGAGAGTATTAACCAAATACAAGGAGTTTATCCACCGCTTGGTATTGCCTATATAGCTGCTGTTCTTGAAGAGAAACATGAAGTCACTATTCTTGACACACAAGCATTGAATTTAACCAGAGACGAAATAAAGCAATCAATCCAAAAAATTAACCCAGATGTAGTAGGAATAACTTGCATGACACCTACAATAAGAGCTTCGCTTGAGATTTCAGAACTGACAAAAGAGGTATCTGATGATATAATCACCGTTTTGGGTGGACCACATTTGTCTGCGTTTCCTAAGGAAACTCTGACTTATGATCATGTTGATTTTGGTGTTGTTGGTGAAGGAGAAATAGTTTTCCCTGGACTCTTGACTGCTTTGGAAGGAGAAAATCAATTGAATGAGATTGATGGTCTAGTTTTTAAAAAAAACGGTGAAATAAAGTTTAATTCCCCAAAAAAATATGTTAAAGACCTGGATTCTTTGCCATTTCCTGCTAGACATCTACTTCCAAATAAAAAGTATTACTCGATACATGCAGATTATCCCTTCACAACATTGATGACTAGTAGAGGTTGCCCGTTTAATTGCGGTTATTGTTTTAGAGATATTTTTAATAGAAAATTAAGATTCAGAAGTGCAAAAAATGTAGTCGATGAAATAGAACTTTGTTTAGAGATGAGGTTCAAGGAAATATGGTTCTACGACGATGTATTCACTTTTAACAAAAAACGTGTAGCCGAAATCTGTTCTGAAATATTGAATAGAGGACTAGACTTTAAATGGACGGCTATAAGCAGAGTTGATACTGTTGATTATGACTTGTTGAAAAAAATGAAGAAGGCAGGCTGCTATCGTATAAGATATGGGGTAGAGAGTGGTAATCAGGAAATCTTGGATTTGATGAATAAAAGAATAACTCTAAATATGGTCAAGAAGACAATAAAATTGACGAAAAAGCTCGGTATTGAAACCCTTTGCTTTTTTATGATTGGTTATCCCGGTGAGAACAGTGAAAAAATTAAAGAAACAATAGACTTCTCTATAAAAATCGATCCTAATTGGGTCATGTTCTCGAATGCTATTCCTTTCCCAAAGACAAACTTTTTAGAATTAGCTTATAAGAAAGGATTACTAAAAGACAGAAATTATTGGGATAAATTCGTTCTGAATAAAACTGATGAAAAAATACCTTACTCTTTTCCAAACTTAGATAGATGGGTCGAGTTTGCATTCAAACGGTTCTATTTCAGACCGAAGTTCGTTTTAAAGACTATTTTGAACTTAAAATCTATAAGACAAAATCAAAGATACATACTCGGATTACGGGCTTTAATTAATTACAGAAGCTTCTTAGCTTAAGTTTGATAATTGAAATGATTATTTCTTTTGTGACATCTAATATTTTGGTTTTAGAATATTTTTCATAAAACCATTCTATCGGGTACTCTCTAATCGAATATTTATGCTTTCTCGCATTCAATAACAATTCTAAATCCCAGGCAAAGCCTTTCATAGTACTTCCTTTCACTAAATTGTTTATAACTTCAGTTCTAAACGCTTTAAATCCTGCCTGAATATCATTAACACCCAAGTTAAAAATCTTACTTTCTAGATAATTACATATTTTTCCGGAAATTTTTCTACGAAGAGGGGAACTATTTTTCGAACCTTTAACATACCTTGAACCGACTACAATATCAAAATAATCCAAGAGTTCAATCATCTTTGGTATAGAATTTAAGGATATCGATATATCTGCGTCTAGCATCATGATTTTTTTACCTTTTGATTTTTTTACTCCTTCTATTATTGCACCACCTTTCCCAAGCCTTTTTGTAAACCTCAACATTTTAATTCTTGAATTTTCTGATTTGAAACTCTCAACGATTTTATCTGTTTTATCATTACCATCCACGACACAGATTATCTCGTAACTGTCGACCCTATCGTTTAAGTACTCAGTTAATCTAGCTAACGATCTAGAAATTCTTTTTTCTTCGTTATATGCAGGGATAATGAATGAAATCATGTTATCTTAATTTATTTTAAAATATTCATAACTATACATTATGATTGGGTTCGATGATTTCTCTAACAAATTCACAAATATCTTAATTTTAATCCTTATCGTATCCGTAATCATTAGACTTTTTTTCCTTCATCCTACATTTTCGGACGAAAACTTTTATATCAATGTTGGAAAAACCATATTAGAAGGCAAGACTCCATATAAAGATTTTTTCTTTGCACACCCGCCCTTGCAAGTCTATACTCTTGCTATTTTGTTTAAAGTGTTTGGAATATCTTTTTTAGTTGGTAAATCATTAACGTTAATAACAAGTTCACTTTGTGTATTTTTATTGTATTTGATTACAAAAGAGTTATACGATGAGAGATCAGGCTTTATAGTCGCTATAATTTTTATTATAACACCAGCATTTTTAGCATTCTCTACGATGGGCCATGGAATGTGGGAAACAACATTTTTAATCTTACTCTCTACATATCTATTGATAAAGAATAAACTTAAACTGGCTGGAATAGTCTTTGTCGTTGCTGTCTTGTTCCGTTATCTTGCTATAGTTTATTTGCCATTTTTAATCGTGTTTTTATACATTAGAAAACAGAAGATTAAAAACTTTCTAATTTCATTTTTTATGACATCTCTTTTATCAGGGTTATTACTATTATCCGTCTTCGGACGAACCTATATTGATCAAACTGTTTTCTACCAGATGTTCTCGAAAGTTATTTTAAACGTTTCAGAAACTCAGGGGATGCAATATTGGGGTATAGGATTTTTCTTTTTGTTTCTAGCTTTGATATCAGCATTTGTTGCATACATGAAAAAGGACAGAATATTACTACTTTTTGCTACCATACCTTTGATAGCAGATATAATCATTCTACTTGGTTTAAGACTTGTATACTACCATTATTTTCTGATTTCATTAGTTTTTTGTGTAATTGCTATAGATAGGGTTTTAACAGTATCTAAAGATTGGATCGTCCGATTTGCAATTCTTGTAATTTTGTTGTTGTCAATCACATCTAATATACGAACCATAGATTACTACATAAATCCATCGCATGCAGAAAAATTCTATTCTACAGCTGAATACATAATGAACAACACTTCTGAAGAGGATGCGATATTCGGAGAACCTGTTATGACAAACTATGTTTCTTTTGTCACTGGAAGAAGAATATCTTCAGATTATCCAGATTCTTACTTGCGGCATTTAATTTTTGAAGGGGAGGATAAGATAATTCATAATTTGAATGAAGATAAGCCAAAATTCTTCATAGAGATGGAAGGTTATTATCTCTCTAATTCATACTTTAAGGATTTTGTTCTTGACAACTACAGGCTTGAAAAAAATATTGAAGGAGCGCCAAATTATTCGATTTATGTTATGAAGTAAATCATCTTTTGTGTCGAACAGCAGAAAACTTAATTATATTTGAAATAATTATAGTATAGGGGAGAGGGGTTTTGTTGATTTCTGTTTATGAAAAGCAAAAAGTAATCAATGTATTTTTTAAAACTTTTGAGAAAGGGTCAATGGAATTTTCAGTCGATTTAAACACTAAATTTGTAACATATACTTTAATTCTATCTTTTTTTATTCTCTGTCACTTTGACTTTTTAAATTATTTTTTTGGCATCCAAATTCCCATTTTTACTTCTTTGGGATTCATATGGATACTTTTTTTATCTTCTTATAAAACAGGTCATGTGTTCAATTTCAGTTTATCTAAAAAAGCTACGAGTAGAGCTATTCTATACTTGATAGTAATCACCTTTTTCATGATATACTATTTCTTCATACCGAATAACATCATCATTGTCGCAGCTACTCCTTCTGTGGATGCTGTCGATAATTACAATGGGTCGTATATAGCAATAGC
>Ga0172362_10002799_pt1 | contig 15087 bp, 10 predicted proteins | sample LakKivs1_kivu2a2_FD_114534 | JGI IMG/M metagenome (GOLD analysis project Ga0172362, IMG submission 114534) | Sediment microbial communities from Lake Kivu, Rwanda - Sediment s1_kivu2a2 | ecosystem: Environmental > Aquatic > Freshwater > Lake > Sediment | place: Rwanda: Western Province, Lake...
CGCCACCTTCTAAGGAAATAAATAACGGGATCCTGGCTTGTATCATGTTTTATGATTCCCCATGATGGGATAAGGTAATATTGGAGCTTGAGAGCGATCAACGATAATTATAATTCCCGAAAATATTATTAACGTCAGTCAATCGGGGGATCGAAAAAAGACCATATGGTCATTCGTCTCTATTATTCTTGTGAAAAAAGCAAAATTATTATAAACCATTTATTGACAAATGGTTCCATATATGGTACCAATTAAACGACTGGACATTTTGGAGTAAGCTATGGATAAACATGCGATTTCCATCAAATGGAGCAATGAGGATGGCAGCTTTGTTGCGACAATCCCGGGAATAAAAGGCCTAAGCGCCTTAGGAGCGACACGTGAAGAAGCCTTAGCTGAATTGCATATCGCAGCGGATGCTTATTTTAGAGCTTTGGAAGCTGCAGGGAAGCCATTCCTGAAAAAGTGACTCCCTATAGCGGACAACTCCGTCTCCGGATGCCTAGAAATCTTCATGCTGAACTCTCTAACGAAGCAGGGGATGAAAATATTTCTCTCAACACCTATATCGTTACGCTTCTATCAGAAAGGCGCTTTGAGAAAAAATTACTGAAGAAGATCGAAGCCTTAGAAAACCTAGTCAAAAGATTAAACGTTGAAAAAATTCCGGCCTTCACTGACAGGTCTCAAACAACATATAAAGTTGAAGAAAATGACAAGAAGTATAGAAGCAAAAAACGAAAAAATAGGTAGTGGCCTTTTTCGAGCGCCACCTTTTGCGGAAATAAATATCGGGACTATTTAACGTCGTGTTGTTTGAACCAGGCGAGCACGCGGTTCAGGAGATCGATCTGGTGGGCGTACTCTCCTATCCCGTGGGGTTCTCTCGGATAGACGACCATCTCGACCGGAGCGCCGTAATGTTTTAGGGCAGAATAAAACTCATAGGCCTGAGAGATGGGGACACGAAGGTCTCTTTCGCCGTGTGCGATGAGCAGCGGCGTTTTGACCTGAGAAACATAGGTTAAGGGAGAGTCCTGTTTGTAGATTTCTGGATCCTCATAAGGGCTCTTCAGGAAGTATCCCAGGGAAAATGTCGGCTCATCGGTCAGGGCATACTCTGTCGCCAGATTGGCGACCCCCGCTCTGGCAAAAGCGGCCTTGAACCTTGGTGTCTGGGTAATGATCCAGAAGGTGAGGTAACCGCCGTAGCTTCCGCCCTGGATAAACAGCCGGTCTTTATCCACCCAGCCTTTTTCTATGAGGTGGTCGACACCGCTCATCACATCGCTCATGGAGCCTCTGCCCCAGTTGCGGACATTAGCTATCATCCAATCCATACCCGAGCCCGAGCTTCCCCGGAAATTAGGCAGCAGGACCAGGTATCCGTTCGAGGCGAACAATTGGGCCCAACTGCTGACCTGGTTGCCGATCCCCCAGTTATAAGCAGGACCGCCGTGGAGAGTAACAACCAGGGGATATTTCCTGGAAGGATCAAACTTGGAAGGCAAAACCAGGACCCCAAAGACTTGAGCTTTTTCCTCAGTATTAATCCACGTAAGGGACTGAACGCTTCCCAGTTCAATGTTTTCCATATAGTCATTAAAATGGGTCACTTGGTTTTTCTGGTTTTTATGCACATCATATAACCAGACTTCCCTCGGATATTCTTCAGTCTCGTTCAAAAACGCCACATCTCCGTCTTTACTGCTCACCGACCAGTAGCGTCCCCAATAAGGGATCATGGAGTGGTCCATTTCAAATATGTCTTTAGCGCTGCCTTCCAGGTCCAGGGTGATGAGGTAATTGTGAGGTCCGCGGGCAACAGCAGCCAGTATTTTTTTCTCTCTGGGATGCCAGGTGAGATCCCAGACATTTCCCGGATATTCTCTGAGCAGCTCGAGCGGTTCGCCGCCTTGGACAGAAATGACCTTGATGATCCCGCGCTCCTTGAACGTTCCGATGGGGCCGATGTAAGCGATCCACTCACCGTCCGGAGAAAAACAGGGATCAGCCAGCGCATTGGTTTTGCGGTTCAGAATGGTTTCATCTCCGGTTTGCGCATCGATCAGGCCGAGATGGCTCTGATATTCGTGCCCCTCAGCAGTTGGGATCGCAGAGGCAAGCGCCGCGATCCATCTGCTGTCCGGTGACCAGTTGAAATGAAAAACGGTCTGGTCCTGATGCGTAAGCAGACGAGTATGGTCTGTCTCGACATCAAGGATCCAGAGGCGTGTGTGCCGGGGATGTTTATCCACGATAAAAGCGTCATCTCCCTTGGCGTGTTTGGCTTTCATTTCAGGTGTCAGGGCATCGGTTCTGGCAAAGGCAATGCTCTTTTGGTCAGGGGACCATTTAAAATCTGAGATGTTTTCTTCCTCTTGAGTTTTCCTTTCCAATCGTCCGGTCTCGATCGAATAAAAGTAGAGCTGGCTGGACTTATCTTGCGCTGTCCGGGAGATAAACGCCAGGATGCTGCTGTCCGGTGACCAACGGGGAGAAGTGTCACGTTCAGGATTGACTGTGACCTGTTTTAACACTTGACCGTCCCGTGAAACGAGCCAGATGTCAGAGTCGGATCGACGGTTTTCCATAAAGCTTGAGACTGCGAATGCTATCCATTCTCCGGAAGGCGAGATCTGTGGATCAGAAAGATTTTTCTGCCTCAGAACATCCTCGGGCTGGAAAGGCTTTTTCTGCTGGCTGAATGTTACCGGAACAAGCAGAAGCATCATTGTCATGATGGCAATTATATTTTTTACATATGGGAATTTGCACATGCTCGCCTCCTTTTCCTATGAGTCTAAGTTGACATCAGACCTAAGTCAAGGATGATTTGATGATCAGAATTTTAAAATACTCTTTCCCGTTTTGTGATTCCCCATAATGGGATGAGGCAATATTGGAGCTTGAACGATTGTTCGGCCAGCGCAGCAGAAAACAAAACGCTTATTTTTCAGGAACCGGCGATGAGGAGAGTGGTAGGGTCGAGGCTAAGCATGAGCTCCCCGGCAGGCGGATAGTGGTGATCCTTGACGACGTTGAGCCTGATCTTGTCGTCTTTATATTTCATGGTGATCAGCACATCGATAGCGCCGAGAACACGCTCGAGTTCGCGGGGCAGGCCTCTATCATCGAACAGCGGCTCCTCCCCTTTGAGCGAAGCGCTGAACCAGACCTCCTGGGTCATCCGGCCCGCAAAATCCTTGAACTTGCAGAGGTCTTCCGCCAGGGATTCGACGAAGTTGTATCCGTCGACGATGATCGTTTCGACGCCGAACTTTCCGTGGGTGATCATGGCTTCCAGGCTGCGCAGGACCTGGTCTGTCCTGGTCCCCTCCTGGTTGAAGTTCATGATGACTCTGTTCTTGATAACATCCTCGTAACTCTCTGTGGCGTATTCTAAGCTCAAACTTCTGGAGATTTCGTGGAAAATATCTTCGTACCACTTGAGGATGTAATCGACACGGCTCGAGTAAGAAACATGGATGACGGATTTCTGCTGGAAGAGCTTGTCGGTGGCGACCTGGACCAGGCAAGCCGTCTTCCCTATGCCCTTGCGCGCGGCAAAAACACCCAAATTTCCTCTGCCCAGCCCGCCGTGGATGGATTCCTCCAGGATTCGGAGCGGGCTCCTTTTGATGAATTCCTCTCTGATCATCCTTTCTGGCTCCTTTGACCTTCGGCGATAAGCTTCTCAGCGATGAAGGCGGGGATTTTGGCGTACTTCAAAAACTCCATGGTGAACTCAGCCTTGCCCTGAGTCAAAGACCGCAGGACCGTCGAATAGCCAAACATCTCGCTGAGCGGGACTTCGGCATCAACCCGGGCAAACAGGCCGTCTTCGACCGAGCTGATGATCACGCCGCGGCGCTGATTGATGCTGGCAAAGATATGGCCAACGAATTCCGTTGGCCCTTCGACCGAGAGCTTCATGACCGGCTCGAGGATTTGCGGCCCGGCCTTCGCATAAGCTTGCCAGAAGGCCCCCTGGGCGGCAGCCTGAAAGGCCAGGTCTGAGGAGTCGACGGCGTGAGACTGGCCGTCCAGGAGCCTGACTCTAACGCCGACGATGGGGAAGCCGATGAGTTTGCCCTTCCTGAGCGCGGCCTGAAAACCCTTGTCGCAGGCAGGAATGAACTCCCGGGGAATCCGGCCGCCCTTGACTTCGTTGACAAATTCATAGTTTTTATCGGCCAGAGGCTCGATCGAGCCGATGACCCGGCCGAACTGGCCGGCGCCGCCCGTTTGCTTCTTATGGGTGTAATCAAAGTCGGCGCGGCGGGAGATCGATTCTCGGTAGGCCACTTCGGGCATCCCGGTTTCCAGGCTAACATTGTATTCTCTTCTCATTCGTTCCAGATAGACGTCAAGGTGAAGTTCGCCCATGCCCTGGATGATTGTCTGCCTGGATTCCGGATCGACATAGGAACGGAAGGTGGGATCTTCCTTGGTAAAACGCTTGAGCGCCTTGGCCAGGTTATCAGCCGATTTGTTGTCGGCCGCTGAAACGGCCAGGGAGATGACTGGCTCAGGAACGTGGATCGAGGACATGGCCAAGTTAAGGCCGCGTCCGACGAAGGTATCGCCAGACTGGCACTCCACTCCGAAAAGGGCGGCGATGTCACCTGCCGGCGCCTCCTCGATTTCCTTTATGCTGTCGGCGTGCATCCTGACCAGACGGCCGACGCGAAAATCCTGACCGGAACGGGAGTTCGTGAGCTCGCTTCCTGTGGCAATTTTCCCCTGGTAGACTCGGATATAAGTGAGCTGACCGTAGGGGCCGTCCTCGAGCTTGAAAGCAAGCGCCACCGGGTCGGCCTCCGCATCAGGCCGCAGCTTGACCTCTTTCCCGTCATCGAGGTTCAGGGCGAAATTCTCAACCTCGGTCGGGTTGGGAAGATACCGGACAACGGCGTCCAAAAGGAGCTGGATGCCTTTATTCTTATAGGCGGAGCCCATGAACACCGGCGTCAGCTCCCGGGTGACTGTCCCCTTTCTGACTGCTTTGATGACGAGGTCTTCCGGCTCGCGGCCAGTCAAGATAGCTTCAGTCAGCTCATCCGAAAAAAGGGAGACCTCATTGAGCATCGCCTCCCGCCATTTCATCGCCTCGGCCCTCAATTCTTGCGGAATCTCCTCTTTCCTCACGACCTCACCCTGGCTGCCTTCAAAATAGACAGCTTTCATCGAGACGAGGTCAATGAGACCTTCAAACCGATCTTCAAGACCGATCGGGATCTGCATCAGAAGGGCGTTCCGGCCGAGCTTTTCCTTGAGCTGGGCCTTGACTTTGTAAGGGTCGGCGCCAGACCGGTCAAGCTTGTTGATGAAAGCCAGGCAGGGGACCTGGTAGCGCTTGAGCTGGCGGTCAACGCTGATCGTCTGGGACTGGACTCCCCCGACCGAGCAGAGAACGAGAACAGCGCCGTCCAAGACGCGGAGCGCGCGCTCGACCTCGATGGTGAAATCGACGTGGCCGGGTGTGTCGATGATGTTGATCGTGTGGTCAAGCCAGGAGACGTTCGTGGCGGCGGAGGAGATGGTGATCCCCCGTTCTTTCTCCAGTTCCATCGAGTCCATGGTCGCGCCGACGCCGTCCTTGCCCTTGACTTCGTGCATGCGGTGGATTTTTTTGCAGTAAAAAAGAATCCGCTCTGTCAGAGTCGTCTTGCCGGAGTCGATGTGGGCGCTGATGCCGATGTTGCGCAACCGCATGATGTCCTGGCTCATCTTCCTATTTCCTATTATTCCTCTTATTCCTCTATGAAAACTATATTATAGACCGCGCCGCCTTTTTTTCCTAATTCTTGGCAAAAATGGGGACAGTTTATCTGTTTACCCTAATATTTTTTGATGAGATCACTTTAAACTCAAGAATTATGCTCTTTGCCCATATTGACCAACTCAGGCCCATATTGTCAGTGGTTTTTCGTATCAGTGAACATCTCTTTTTTCCCCTTTTGATCCCTCCTCAGGCGCATATAATGCCCGAGAGAAAATAGGTGAATAGGTAAACTGTCCCCAATTTTCTAGCAGATAACGGGCTTGAGTGTGATTGCCCCCAAGCGGCTCAATTCGCCGGCGAGCTGCTCGTACATGTCCTCGCCGTCGTAGATGCCGATGATCGAGCCGCCCGAGCCGGCGAACTTGGCCGAGGCTCCGCAGCCGCGAGCCGTCTTGATCATGTCCAGGTCGCCCTCGCTGATTCTCATGATCCGCGCGCGCAGGTCGAAGTTTTCGTTCACGAGCGCCGGCCACTTCGCAAAGTCCCGCCGGAGGTACGCTTCCCTTCCCTCGGCGGCGATCTTCGCAAGCCGGTTGAGTACAGCCAAGGTGGCCGGGTCTTTTTTTTCGTAGGCCAGCCGGATATCGTTCAGGGCATGTCCTGACACTTTGCTCAGGTCCTGCCTGTAAGCAAGGTAAAGCGGCGGGAGAACCTTCGGGTCGAGGCGCTCGTAGAGGCCATAGCCTCTTCCCTCGATCAGGCGTCGGTCGAGGTCCATGTAGACGCAACCCTCATAAACCTGGGCGACCCTGTCCATAAACCCGGCGTTTATGCCTAGCTCGTCCACCTCAGCCTGAAGGGCCAGCGTGGGCTGGAGCTCGATCGGGATCGCCACTCGGTAAAACTTCATCAACGCGCGCAGGGCGGCGACGATGATCGCGCTCGAGCCGCCTAGCCCGACTTGTCGCGGGATCGTGGATTCATACCAGATGACAAAGTTTTTGTCCTCGACCGGAATATTCTGGCTCCGGCAGTAGTCAAAAAAAACCTTGATAGCTGCCTTGATTAGAGGTCTGCCTCCATGGTATCCGTAGAGATTAGTTTTCTCGACAAGCTCTTTCCCGTTTGGGTAGATTTCCAGGTCCTCGTCTGACGCGCAGATTCTAAGATCACGGGATTCGCTCATCCATACCCGGGCGTTGAAGTTCTTGATGACGACGGCGATTGTTTTGCCGTAGTAACCGTCGGAAGGATTCCCTAGCAACCCTGCTCTGGCGTAGGCTTCAGCAACAATCTTCAACATTTCTCCTGAATTTTTTATTCCGTCATTTCCTTGAATTCTCCCCAGATCCTAGTGAAGAGCGTGATGACGATCATGCCCAGGATGAAGTGGCCGGCGACGGTGAACCAGATGTATTCGGGATGGTTCATCTTTTGGAAAGCGCCGTAGACGGAGGTGTAGACGACACCGCTCAGAGCGCCGCCGATCCCGAGGGCCAGGAAATTTGAGCCCATGTAAAGCCCGGCCTTTTCTTTCGGCGCGATCCAGGTGATGTACTCCTGGATGCGGGGCGAGGAGATCATTTCGCCCAGGGCAAAGAGCAAGATCCCGAGGAAGACCCAGGCAGGTGATGCGATTTTGGCCAACCCGAGGAAAAAATAGCCGGCCGCGCCGACAGAGAGGCCAAAGAGGAAAGAAGGAACAGCTTTGAACCGCTCAAAAATCCGGGAGACGAAAACCTGGAGGATCATGACCAGATAGCCTGTATGAGAAATGGTCTCGCCCAGAATCCGCCTTGTCCCCTCTTCGTCGGGGCTGGAGAGGAAGTTGGCCACAGCGCCTCCCAACGCGCTCTTAATATTGAGGTAAAGCCTGGCCGTGTCGAGCGTCCTGTCGACATAGAGGGCGAGCAGGTTAAAGAAGGCCCAAAACGGGAGCCAGAAGAACAACCCTAAGAGGACGAGGAAAACGGCAAATTTGACATCAGAGAGGGCAATGGCCAGATCTCTAAACTTCTGCTTCAGGGTCACGCCCTCGATTTCCCGCTTCGGCTCTTTATAGAAGAAAATTGTAATGAGAAGCATCAGAGCAATAGCAATGGCCGCTGCCGTGAAGGCGTAGTTCCAGGAAATCGCACGCAACCTTCCGGCGATAAGCGGGCCGAAGGAGGCGCCGATATTGACCATGGCATAGAAAGTGCCGAATCCGAGGGTTTTGTTGGTCTTATCCGTGACGGCGCGGACGGTGCCGGAGATGAGCGGCTTGAAAATCCCGGCGGCCAGGCCGATGCTGAGCATGGTCAGGGCGATCCCGGAGAATGATCTGGTCAGAATGAGGAGCAGGATCGAGGGAAGATAAGCAATATAGGAGACGATCAGGACCTTCTTGAACCCGAACCTGTCGGCAAAAGTCCCTGAGATGAGCGGGATGACATAAGAGATTAGCAGAAAAAGGCTCTGGACGATGCCGAGTTGGGCTTTGGTGTAGCCGAGATACTCCATGTAAATGCCAAAGCCCATGTAGATGCCGTAATAGGCGAAGCGTTCCAAAACCTCGATGGAGTTGGCGACCCAGAAAACATCCGGAAAGCGTGTTCTTTTAGCCATTTTATCTCTCCTTAATTCCCGATGGCGAATACGCGCCGGCTATTTCCCCTGATAAGGAATACCCTTGGTGATCCAGTCCGGAGCGGGAAGGCCCTTGAGATAATGGTCCAGGTACTCTTTCATCCTGATCGCATAGTCCAGCTTGTTGGCATATTTCTGGGGATGGTGTGGCTCGCCCCGGTATTGAAGGAAAACGCAGTCCTTGCCGAGCCGACGCATAGCCAGGTAAAGCTCAATCCCCTGCTGCCAGGGGACGGCGCCGTCTTCATCCCCGAACATGAGAAGGAGCGGTGTCTGGATACGGTCGGCGAAGAAGACGGGCGAGTTCTCGATATAGCGCTCCGGCACGTCCCAGAGGCTGCCGCCGATCCGGCTTTGCGCCTGCTCGTACTGCCACTGCCTGGCCAGCCCGGATTCCCAGCGGATGCCACTGTAGGCGCTCGTCATGTTGGCCACGGCCGCCCCGGCGATAGCGGCGCGGAAGATGTTCGTCTGGGTGATGATAAAAGCTGTTTCGTAGCCGCTCCAGGAATGGCCGTGCAGGGCAATGGCCTTCGGGTCAGCTATGCCCAGGTCGATGAGCTTCTGGACGCCCGGCACCAAGCACTTAGTGGCCGAGAGTCCTGGCCGGCCGGTTTCGTAGACAATGTCGGGAAGGAAAATGGCATAGCCGTTGCTCGCATAAAACGGAAAACAGGGCCGGTGGTTAATGACGACCTGGTTAAACTCGTAGAGCCGCTGGGAGAATTTCTCATAGAAATAGACAAGCACCGGATAGCGCTTGCCAGGATCATAGTTTCCTGGCTTGATCAAAACGCCCTGGAGCGGGATCCCATCAAGGCTTAGCCATTCGACCAGCTCAGCGGTTCCCCAGGCAAACTCATTGATCTGTGGGTTTATGTCGGTGAGCCGGCGGGGCGTCGCGAGGTCAAGCCCGCTCGCCCAGATATCGGGGAATTCCTCGTAGCTTTCGCGGGTAAAAATGAGGACGTCGGCTTTCTTTGCCTTGACCAGAAAAGTGTGCTGCTTTTTCTCCTCGATGAGGCGCTTTGCTCCCGTCGTGGCGACATTGGCTGCATAGAAACCCGTATACTTGAGACGGCTGTGGTAAGCTGAAAGCAGAAGATCCTGGTTTTTCTTGAAGAATTTTTCCTCAGGGTCGATCCGGAGGACACGGAAAGTGAGCTCGGCTCTGCGGCCAGCTTGACCCGTCAAGTTTGTAGCTTCTTCTCTCTGCGTAGAAATTTTCCAGACGTCATACCGGTCATAGAGAAGCACGGCGCTTTCGTCTTCAAGCCATCCTGCCAGGCCGTAAGGACGTGGTTCTTCCGGGACGTCGTTCTCTTCATCGAAGAAAGCGACCGAAAGCGCGGCTGTTAGATTGCGGCTCGTTCCTGAGGCCGAGTCATAAAGATGCCAGTTTCGCTCATCGAAATAGAGGACATACCGGCCTTGAGGCGAAAGGGAGGCTCTCGACCTCTGGCGGGTGATAATCTTTTTTTTCTGCCCGCTGGCCATGTCAATCAACCAGATGTCGTCTTAGTTGCCGTCCCAGGTCATTTCCTTGAGATACGGAACATTAGAGAAGCCGAGGGTAAAGCGGGGGTTCTCGGGAATCTCGACCTCAGGGACCTCCCTATCGGCCAGGTGGACCATTTTTCCTGAATCCGTATGATAGACCGCTAAATAAGTCTTTTCTTTGAGCTGAGGCCAGTATTTCTTCTGGTGAGGAATAATCCGCGGGTCGTTCCAGTGCCAGACATCGACCTCCCTTTTTTCCAGAATTCGGTCTATGTTTAAAAGATCAACCTCCAGGGCTTCCTTTGCTTCTGTCTCAGCCTCGCGCTTGAGGTCGAACATCTCTTTTGGTTCCATCCCGAAAAAGACTCGCCTCCCGTCCTTTGACCAGACAAGCCTATTTTTTGATGGAATGACCCAATCTGCTAACATTTTCTCTGTTGCCACGGCCAGAAAGGATTTTCCCGTTCTGGCGTTCCAGAGCCAAAGAGAAGCCGGCCCCGCATTCCCTTTCTCGTCAGCCAGGGCTTCGAGGTAGGCCAGCGCGCTTCCTTCCTTTTGCCAGGCAAGCTGGCTGTAGATCCCCCGTTCAGCCGTAGCGATGGTCAGAACGGGCGCCCCTTCTTTGCTCAAATCAAGGCAGAAAAGCCCGTTTCCTTTCCCCTCCGGTTCGACCACGGCATAGGCTAAATATTTGCCGGATTCATCAAAGGAAAACGAGAGGACATTTGAAACCCGTGTCTCCTGTCCTGAAGAAAGATGCATGAGAAGAAGCGTCGTTCCGACCTCTTTTAGCTTAGGCTTCGGCTCTTCTTTTTTAGCCTCGCTTTCGCTTTTCTTTTCTTCTTTCTTTTCCTCTTCTTTGAAAAACTGATAAGCCAGCCAGGTGGAGTCTCCGGAGAATGAGAACTTCTCCACCTTTTCAAACGCCTCCACTTTTCCAGTGGCCAGCTCAAGGAGGGCCAAGCCGGGCTTGGGTTTGTCTTTTCCTGCCTTCTCCAAATCCACTGCCTTTGCTTTGACCGCAGCCGCAACCCAGCGGGAGTCGGGAGAGAACCGGGGCTTGCTGCCCCGCTCTATCGTGAACGTTTGATCTTCCCGGGTGCTTTCAACCTGGACCTCACCGTCGCCCCTATCGGGTTGAGCTGTGAAGGCCATCCAGAGGCCGTTTTCCGAGATCACAGGGTCGGCAATGGCCCTGAATTTCATGATATCCTGGAAAGTGAGGCCTTTTTTCTCCTGAGCAGCCGGACTGTTCAGTCCGGAGATAATAATGAGAAAGGCCAGAGTAAGAACGAAGGCTTTGCTCAATTTTTTAGGTTGCATGGGAGAACCTCCGAATGATGCTAACTTTAAGGGTGCTATATAACACACGATTTTGCGGAAGGCAAATTTATCTAAGTTTGACGCTGAGCCGGTTTTTTTGTAGCATGAGCCGGAGCGATGGCCAAAAAGCTTTCTCGCGATTTCTACGAAATCCAGAGCACGCAGTGGAAAAAAAGCATCCTTATCCTGACCATCTTGGTGCTTTTTTATTTTGTCGCCACTGGCCTTATCACGCTCGCTGCGCTGGCCAGCGCCGGCCTTTTCGTCACTAACCTTCTGGTCTGGTCCGGTCCCTTCCTCTGGAAATGGCTGGTGGCTGTCTTAATTGTCGCTTCGATCGTCGCGTTTTTTCATTTTTATGAGGCGCGCCGCACAGGAGTTCCTTACATTCTAAAGCGGCTCGATGCCAGGCCTCCGGATCCCTCTGACCGTTACCATCAACAGTTCGCCAACACAGTCGAGGAAATGAGGATTGCCTGCGGGCTTCCCCGGGTCAAGGCTTACATCATCCCCCAGTTTGCGGTCAATTCCATGGCCCTGGTCAAGCCGGATGGGACTCCCTGCGTCATAGTCACTGAAGGACTGCTGGCCGACTGCACGAGGGACGAGCTCCAGGCCGTGGCAGCTCATGAGCTCGCTCATATTTCCCGAGGCGACGCCTTTTACGTCACTCTCGTCTGCTCGCTTGGCAACTTCCTCGAGAAATTGAGAGAAGCCTTAGAGCCAGAAGATGCGCCCCCGCAAGAGAGGGCGGAGAGCGGCAGAGGTGGGGCACCGCCCGTCCTTATCTACCTGACGGTCGTCTCCACTTCCATCATTATGCGCCTGCTGAGCGCCCTTCTCTCCAGGGAACGGGAAACCCTGGCCGATGCAGCGGCTGTGGAAATGAGCCGACATCCCGTGGCCCTGGCGCGATTGCTTTATAAAGCTCATCTCAAGAGTTCACTCATCGGCGATTTCGGCCTCACCTATAGCCCCCTGTTCATCGTTGCTCCCCAGTTGACGGGAGAGTCAGACGGCTTTTTTAGCCGGCTTTTTAACTCCCATCCTCCCCTGATGAAAAGAATCAAGCTGCTGGCGCAGCAGGCCGGGCTGGAACCGGCCCACGTCATCCAACAGGTTTGGGAAGGCCAGAAGCTCAGGGAGGAAGCCAGAACAAGGCTTCGATCTGTCGCTGAATACGGGACTGAAGCCAGCGGAGCCAGTGAGGCGGAGATCGAAATCCCGTCCGAGGAAAAGAGAACCTGGCTCATTCAGGACTCCAAGGGAAAATGGCAGGGACCGTTTGCGTTGGAGGAAATTCTCTTTCTTCCTTATTTTACACCCCTCAGGATAATTAAGAGCATACCCGAAAACTTGACCGCTCAGGCCCGGGAATTCCCTCAAATCAGGCTGGCCCTGGAGAGGCTGAGGAAAAAGAAGCCTGTCGACCCGTCAAAAAAAGACCGCTGTCCCCGCTGCCGGGTTCCACTCAGCGATAATTTTTATGAAGGCGTTGAAATCAAAACCTGCCCTCGCTGCGGCGGAAAGTTAGTGGATTCAGCCAAGATGGAGCGGATTCTGCTGCGCCGGGAGTTCGACTTTTCTCAAGCTCTGATAGAAAAAGGCAGTGCCTTCAGGGAGGAATTCCTGCTTAATCCCGTAAAAAAACAGAGGGAAAAAGAAAAAGAGGCCCGGCGGTTCGCCTGCCCTAACTGCGGGTACCGGATGCTGCCACGGCCTTACAACTACCAGTATTTTATCCCGGTGGATAAGTGCCTGGCCTGCGGCCAGATCTGGTTTGATGCCGACGAGCTGGAAATCCTCCAAGTCCTAATTGAAAAGAAAATTCAATCTTAATCAGCTGTGCTGGATTATGGCCCAGAGAAGTAGTAAAATTAAATTTGATAAATCAAGAAAGGCATGCGCAGACTATCCCAATGAGAAGACTTCCACTCTTAGAAAGTCTTAGTTAATGCAACACCAATATTGAAACGTGTATGGCGAATTGAAATGAAGACGCATCATAGGATTATCATTGGTGATTCCAGGTGGATGAAAGAGCTCCCAAATGAATCAATCCATCTGGTTATCACCTCTCCGCCCTACTGGCAATTGAAAGATTATGGAGATGGGAAGCAAATCGGATTCAATGATACTTATGAAGAATATATAAATAATCTTAATTTAGTCTGGAACGAATGTCAGAGAGTTTTGCATAAAGGCTGTCGTTTGTGTGTTAATATCGGCGACCAGTTTGCTCGCTCAGTCTATTATGGCAGATATAAAGTCATTCCGATAAGAACCGAGATAATAAAATTTTGTGAAACCGTAGGGTTTGATTACATGGGTGCTATTATTTGGCAGAAGGTGACCACATGTCATACAACAGGTGGCGCTACAGTAATGGGTTCTTACCCGTATCCACGAAATGGAATTATCAAACTGGATTATGAGTTCATTTTAAATTTTAAAAAATATGGTAGTGCTCCTAAAGCTAATAATGATATAAAAAAAGAATCAAAATTGACAGACGAAGAATGGAATCAATACTTCATAGGGCATTGGAATTTCCCTGGCGAAAAACAAGACAAACATCTAGCGATGTTCCCCGAAGAGCTACCGAGACGGCTTATTAAAATGTTCAGTTTTGTCGGCGATACCGTGCTCGACCCGTTTTTGGGAAGTGGAACTACTTGCTTGGTAGCAAAAAATCTGGATAGAAATTCTATTGGATATGAAATAAACGAAGATTTTTTGCCTGTCATAAAGGAAAAACTTGGATTGAAACAAAGCTCGATTTTTCAATATGCGACTTTTGAAATAACCAAACAAGAATCGCCAATATTAGACTTCAAAGAAGAAATAAAAAAATTGCCTTACATTTTTATAGATCCGATAAGATTTGACAAAAAAATCGACCTAAAAAAACTGAGATTTGGTTCAAAAATAGACAGTTCCCTTTACCAAAGAGAAACTTACTACATAGTGAAGGAGATCATTTCTTCAGAGTTGTTGATTTTAAATAATGGATTAAAAATTAGGCTATTAGGCATCAAAGAAAAGCCGGAAACGAGCGAAAAAGCAGTTAACTTTTTGAGAGAAAGAACGCGCGGGCAGAAAGTATTTATAAAGTTTGATCATCCTAAGTATGACGAGAACAATAACTTGCTTTGTTATCTCTATCTATGGAATAAAACGTTTTTAAATGCTCACTTGATTAAAAACGGTTTAGCTGATGTCGACACTTCACTCGATTATAAGTACAAATTAAAATTTTTGCGCAAAGGATGGCAATAGGATGCCGAAAGAATGGATTTTAAATCAAGCCAATATGCGATGGCAGTTTAACAGACCCAGAAATGTAGGAAAGGTAGCTGAAGAGATAAGAAAATGTGCGCCAAAATCGATGCACGATTGGGAGGACTACTATTATCAAAAAGTCTTTCCGAAGGAACATTTAGAGCAATTAGGCCGGAAGCTATACATAAAAATTAGCGAGGTATGTCAGGCTGAAATCGAGAATATAACAGAACAAGATTGCATAGATTTTGTCATCAACCTTGTGATTAACAGGACTTTTGACGGTTACAGCTCTGAAATACAAACCATCTATGGGCAATTGCAAAATACGCTTAGAGCAAAAATTGAGCCAGCGCCAGATGAATGGGATAGGGGGTACAATGTAGATTTCTTTATCAAGGTGAAAAATAAATACATCGGCTTGCAGATAAAACCTGCAGCGCATGCTTACATCACACAAATCATCAATGAATTAGAGTTTCAGAAAAAGACGCATGAAAAATTTACAGATAAATTTGGAGGAAAAGTCTTCTATGTTATTTCAGTAAAAGAAATGGGAAAGAAAACTATATATAATCCTGAAGTTATTGAAGAAATTAGGAAAGAAATTGAAAGGTTAGAAAAAA
>Ga0172362_10002801_pt1 | contig 15085 bp, 14 predicted proteins | sample LakKivs1_kivu2a2_FD_114534 | JGI IMG/M metagenome (GOLD analysis project Ga0172362, IMG submission 114534) | Sediment microbial communities from Lake Kivu, Rwanda - Sediment s1_kivu2a2 | ecosystem: Environmental > Aquatic > Freshwater > Lake > Sediment | place: Rwanda: Western Province, Lake...
CCCATTTTTCTAAAATTGCAAAAACTGGAAGGAGATAGGATGAGGAAAATTATCATTGAGGATCAAGTTTTTCAAATGTTCCCTAATTTTAAACGGGGATTGGTGATCGTCCGGAACATGAAAAATCATGCTTCCCATCACGAGATCGAGGAAATGTTAGAAAATCAGAGAGCCCTCTGTCAAGACTGTCCCCTGGATCACGACTTCATCAAGGCCTGGGAGGAGATGCACAGGAAATTCGGCTCCAATCCCAACAAGTTTCCCCCCTCCATTAAGTCCCTGGTAAAAAGGGCGCAGAGGGGGGACCGGATACCCTTCATCAACTCGGCGGTGGCCCTTTTCAACTACATCTCGTTGAAGTACCTCCTTCCCTGCGGCGGGGATGATGTGGATACAATCAAGGGAAACCTCAGGTTAGGAATTGCTCAGGGAGACGAGAACTTCCTCCCTCTGGGCGGAACGGAGATCGAGCATCCTGTCCCTGGAGAGATCATCTATTACGACGATCAGACCAAAAACGTGATGTGCCGTAAGTGGAACTGGCGCAACGGCGATTTCTCCAAAATTCTGCAGAGCACCAGAAAGGTCGTAATCAACGTGGACGGCGCGGAGACGGTCCCGGAAAGCACTGTCATTGAGGCAAGGGACGAGCTTGCCCGGTTGCTAAAGGAAAAATGTTCAGCCGATGTCTCCGTAGATCTTTTAAATCAGGGGAAGAGAGAGTCAGAAATAGGTATGTAAAAAAGCACGGAGTGAGAGGGTTTTTAAAAGCAAGAGATAGCCGCAAAAAACTGGTTGTTAATTACATTTTTGTTATTCTTATTTTCTCAGGTGGTTTAAAATAAGTGAGACGGCTCTGCTTTAAACCCATGGCAATGCAGGTTTCCAGCATCTTCAATGCGGCAAAAGCGGGATCGATCACGGGCACGTCGAAGCCTTCTTGAAGGAGTTTCTTTTGAACAGAAGGGGCAATGCCCACCATTCCGGTGCATCCTAAAACGAAAACATGGGCCTGGTCATCTTTTATCCCCTTCAGACATTGCTCAAAGATAGCCTCTTCCGTTTTCCTTTTATCGTTTAGCTCCAGCACCGGAATATTCACTGGACGAATCCCCACAACTTTTTCTAAGAGGCTGTTTTCAGTGACTTGATTGCGCAAAACAGGAACAAGGCCTGGGAGAACAGTGATTATCTCAATGCGCTGCCCTAATGCTGACCCTAAAAACATGGCTGGCTGGAAAGCGCCGAAAACCGGGATATGCACAAGCTCCCTGGCTGCTTTCACCCCTGGATCTCCGAAGCAATCGATAAATATCCCCTGGAAGCCATCACCTTCTGCATTTTGCACTTTTTCCAAGATGTAAGGGACGGCGATTGCAGCATCGTATTCGCTTTCTATAGAAGCTGGTCCAAAGGTTATCTTCTTCACGCTTAATTCTGTCCCCGGGCTTACAAAGGGTTGAAGGTCGTGAAGGACTTCAATTTCCGAAAGCTCGCCAGTTATTGGTTCAATCACTTTGATTCTCATATCATTTCCATCCTTTCTCAGAATTGAATCAAGCAATAATTAATTTTCAATTTTAACTGATTTTCTAAACATTTAGGTTAATTCTTATAAATTGCACTTGACTTGTTTGAAAAAAAGAAAATAAACTGAAACAAATTTAAATAAACACTACGGACCAAGGAGAGTATAAAAAAGGAGGCCCCATGGATCAATATTTTTATGAATTTGAGCTTGGGAAAGCAGCCGATATTTTATGTCGGGAATTATTCAAATTAAAAGAAGGTGAGTGCCTGGTAATCACAGCCGATACTGAAAGCGATATGAGGGTAGTAAATGCTACCGCCAGAGCAGCGTTCTCTTGCGGGGCCAAACCCTTAGTCTTAATTAATGCAGCGCCTTTAGGAGTTAGTAAAGAAGCGGATAAAGATCTCCCATTGGAAGCTCTTACAGCTGTACTCAAATCTGCAGATGCCTGGGTAGAATATAATAATAAATGGCTTTTATACTCTACTCCCTATGAAATCGCCTTGCAGGAAAACAAAAAACTGCGCCATCTTGCCCTTGCGGGAATGAATGTGGATATGATGGTACGCTGCATCGGTAGAGTTAATTATCCTATCCTGCGCAAATTCCAGGAAAAAATCGCCGAGCTTACCGGAAGAGCACACCATGTACGCATGACCACCCCTGCCGGAACGAATGTGGAATTTGATAACTATCCAGATCAGAAAATTGTCTTGGAGTTAGGCTATGCCGACACCCCCGGTTCGCACATGATGTCAGGGCAGATTGGTTGGATGCCCAGATTAGAAACTGTTAACGGGACCATTGTATTTGATGGTTCTATGAATCCGCCCTTGGGTCTTCTCAAGGAGCCCGTCTTCTTAACCATTAAAAATGGGGAGATCGTGAAATTAGAAGGAGGATGGGAAGCGAAAGAATACGAACGCTGGCTTAAGTCCTTCAATCACCCTCAGATGCTAAAATTAGCGCACATCGATTACGGGTTTAACCCGGGAGCTAGATTAAGTGGTAATTGCGTCGAGGACGAAAGGGTTTGGGGAGCAACGGAATGGGGTATTGGCTACATTGGACAATTCTTTGTTCCTGAAGGAGTAGATGCTCCCTCGCATTCTGACGGAATTTGTTTGAATAGTTCAGTGTGGCTTGATGAAAGACAAATTATGAGGCAAGGCGAAGTGCTGGAACCAGAGCTTAAAAAGTTAGCGAAAGAGCTTAGGAAGTAGAACTTTCGACCTTGAAAGGAAATTGTTGCGTTTTGCTGGCTATGGTAACATTTGTAAAATTTTCTCCAAAGGGGAAAGGAGGCTAAAATGAAGCGAATTAAGCAAGGAATGATGTTAATTGCAGGGCTTTTAGCTCTGGCGGTCTTCGTAACAGCCTGTGGTCCTGGCGCTTCTCCTACTCCCACCGGCACAGGCTCGCCCACCCCTTCTGCTACTTCAATGCCTCAGGTGGCTGTGGTAGCGCTGCTATCTATCCCGGTGACGGACTGGGACCCGGCAGTAGAGTTTTCAAATGGAGTAATGATCCTACACAATGTTTATGAAACCCTTCTGTGCTACGAACCATTGGAGGACACCTTTACTCCCCTTCTGGCCACAGATTACACACATAGTGATGATGGCCTGACCTGGACTTTTCACATCAGGCAGGGCGTTAAATTCCATGATGGAACCGAACTTGACTCCAATGCGGTTAAATTTTCTATAGAGAGGACGATAAAAATCGGTAAAGGGGCTACGTTTATCTGGGACCCAGTGGATAAGATTGAAACTCCCGATAAATTTACCGTTGTCTTCAAATTAAAGTACCCAGCTCCCATGGATCTGATTGTCTCTTCCGCTTATGCGGCTTTTATTGTCTCTCCCGCTGCTGCCCAGAATAATCCCGATGACTGGTTCACTCAGGGCAATGAGTGCGGAACTGGCCCATATAAGTTAGAAAGCCAAAAAATGGGTGAGGAGGTCATCTTAACCAAATTTGGCGATTACTGGAAGGGTTGGCAAGGTAAACATTTTGACAAAATTTACTATAAGAAAGTTTCCGAGGATACCTCTAGACGTCAAATGCTGGAAAAGGGAGACGCTGATTGGACAATGGAGCTGACAAGCGAGGACATTGAGGCTTTGAAAACAAACCCCAATGTTACTATTGAAGTGAATCCTTCATTTGAAAACTTGCTGGGATTCTTCAATACAGAGAAAGCACCATTGAACAATAAGCTCGTTCGTCAAGCCCTCTCTTATGCTTTCCCCTATGAAGACGTGGTAAAATACGCCATGGGAGGATATGCTGAACAAGCCAAAGGACCAGTGCCTAAGGGGCTCTGGGGACACGGAGACAATCTTTTCCAATATAGCTACAACCTTGACAAAGCCAAAGAGCTCCTGACACAGGCAGGGTATCCCAATGGAGGGTTAAAATTTCTGGCCACGTATAACTCTGGAGATGAAACCGAGAAAAAGGTTTGTGAACTTTACAAATCTGAGTTAGCCAAACTAAATATCGAATTAGAAATCAGGGGGATGCCCTGGGAGTCTCAATGGGAGCTGGCGAAAGCTACTAATCCAAACGACCGGCAGGATATCTTCTTTATGTACTGGTGGCCCGACGTGACAACCCCTTACACATATTTATTCAATCTTTACCACAGTCAGCCCGAAACAGTCTTTAACTTCAATTACATTAATGATCCTGAACTGGATAAACTTATAGACGATGCTAACACTCAGGCAGGAATAGATCGCACAACGGCTGCCCAGATGTTCATTGATGCGCAAAAGAAAATTATTGACGAAGCTTATGGCCTCTTTGCCTATGACAAAAAGTATGTGCGCCCTTTTAACAAAAGCCTGAAGGGTTATAAAGACAACCCCTCCTACCCACACGTGATTTTCTTCTACGATTGTTATCGTGAGTAGTTGAGTAAGAACCTCCTGACGGAAGGCTGCAGCCTTCCGTCAGGAGGAAAAAAAGCCCGAAATGATCAAATTCATTCTTAAGAGACTGGCTTTAGGAGTATTAGTAATTCTGGGAGTGGTTATTGTTACTTTCATTATGGCTCGCGTTGTACCCTCTAACCCTGCAGCACAATGGGTAGGACCAAGAGCCACACCCGAACAAATTCAGGCAGCAAAAAAGGAGCTGGGATTAGACCAACCTCTGTACATTCAATTGGGAATTTACATCAAGAATCTCTTTACGGGGAACCTCGGTAAGTCGCTAAAAACGCACCAGCCAGTAATTGTGGAGCTCAAAAACTATCTGCCTGCAACAATCGAACTGGTATTGCTCTCAACTATTATTGCAGCACTTATAGGGCTGCCGTTAGGAGTTATTTCGGCAAAAAAGAAGGATCATTGGTTAGACCATTTTTCCCGGTTTTTCTCTGTGGGTGCGGTCTCCCTTCCTACATTCTGGGTGGGATTGTTCCTCCAGCTTATCTTTTACCGATGGTTGGGATTGCTTCCCCTGGGAGGAGAATTGAGTACAAATATTAAGCTTCTTTATCAAATTCCCCATGTCACCGGCTTTCTTCTTTTAGACAGTTTGATCACGGGAAACATGGTCATATTCAAAGATGTTCTACTACATTTTATTTTGCCCGGAATCACGGTAGCTCTTTATCCAATGGGGCTTGTGGCGAGGATGACCCGCTCTGCCTTGCTTGAGATCCTGGGGGAGGATTACATCAGGGCCGCTCGCTCCTATGGACTCCCAGAGAGCATGGTGCTCTTGTCATACGCTCTGAAGAATTCTTTAGGTCCAACCATAACCGTTTTGACTCTTTCTATTGGATATACCCTGACAAATACTTTCCTGATAGAAGCTATCTTTAGCTGGCCAGGGATTGGGGCATACATTGCCACCTCAATTCTCAGCCTTGATTATCCGGCAATAATGGGAGTAACCATTTTTGCGGCTCTTGCTTATGTAGTTTTGAACTTAATTGCAGACATCATCATCGCTCTTGATCCCAGGGTCCGTCTGTAAGGGAGTGGAGAAATGCGGAAACTATTACCGATTGAATCTTTTGAAGCCATAAAACCGCGCTTAAAGGAGTTCAAATTAACTTTTTACCTGCTGAATCGAAATAGGCTAACGATGATTGCTTTAATCACGGTATTTTTATTAGTACTCGTCGCTTTGCTGGCACCTTTCATTGTCCCTTATAAAGAGCAAGTTTTTTCTGGAGTAAACCCCCAGGAAAAACTACTCCCACCCTCAAGAGAGCACCCATTTGGGACAGATGAGCTTGGAAGAGACATTTTTTCCCGGGTTATTTACGGGACAAGGATCTCCTTAGAAACTGCTCTTGCTGCCGTTGGCCTGGCTCTACTGGTTGGTGTACCCCTGGGAGCAATCGCTGGTGCCACTGGTGGAGTAGTGGACGAAATTATTATGCGGATTACCGACATCTTTTTGAGTTTCCCTCCATTGCTATTAGCGATTCTCATCGCCGCTTTTTTAGGACCTAGCTTAACCAATGCCATGCTGGCTATTGCCGTTGCCTGGTGGCCCTGGTACACCCGACTTATTAGAGGACAGGCGGTTTCCATGAGAGAAAGACAGTTTGTGAGGGCAGCGAGGGCAACCGGTACTCCCCACTTTAAGATAGTTTTCGGTCATATAGTTCCCAATACGATTGCACCAGTGATAATCCAGGCTTCAATGGACTTGGGAGGCGTAATTCTAACTGCAGCCTCATTGAGTTTCTTAGGCCTCGGTGCACAACCACCAACTCCCGAATGGGGCCTGATGATTTCCACCAGCCGAAATTATTTTCTGAACGCCTGGTGGTATAGCATTTTCCCCGGTCTGGCGATCTTCATTACAGTGTTAGTATTCAATCTTGTAGGAGACGGGTTGCGAGAGGTGCTCGATCCCAGAACAAGAAAATACTGAGGTTCAAAGATGGCTGAATATTTCGAATTTGAAAATTTAAAAGTTAATTTTCGAACTTTCGAGGGCGTTAAGAACGTATTGAATATTAAAAACCTTTCCATAAAAAAGGGCGAGTCCTTTGGATTAGTAGGGGAAAGTGGCGCCGGGAAAACAACTCTGGCTTACACCATTCTTAAACTTTTGCCTATCCCTCCAGCCTTTGTAGAATCAGGAGCAATTCGCTTTGAAGGAGAAGACCTACTTAAAAAGAGCGATGGGGAAATACAGAAAATCAGAGGTAAAAAGATATCCATTATCTTCCAGGATCCCATGTCTACTCTTAATCCTGTCTTCACTACCGGGCAACAAATCATAAGGGTTCTTCAACAAAATCAAGGTTTGCATAAAGCGCAAGCTAAGAAAAAAGCCGTTGAACTCATGAATATAGTAAAACTACCTGATCCAGAAAATATCCTTTCCAAATATCCCCATGAGCTCAGCGGTGGCCAAAGACAAAGAATTATCATCGCTTTAGCCTTTTCCTGTAGCGCTCAATTTTTGATCGCCGATGAGCCCACCAGAAACCTGGACGTTACAATACAGGCAGGTGTGCTGCAGTTAATCGCTGAACTGATCAGAGAAACGAAGGTCACCGTTCTTTTTATTGGCAACAGTCTCGAACTGGTCTCTTTGATATGCGATCGTGTGGGCGTGTTACATAGGGGACAGATAGTAGAATTAGGATCAATAAGAGAAGTAGCAACGCATCCTGCACATTCCTATACTCTTACTTTACTCAGGGCTATCCCTAAAGAGAAAAGGGATAAAATCGATCTCACTCAAATCACGCTTAAGGCTGAGGAAAGAGTGGCTGAAAAGGGTTGCCGCTACGTGGGAAGATGTCTGAGGAAAGAGAAAATCTGCTTGGAAGAAGAACCAGAGCTTAAACACATTGGTGGAACTCATTATGTAGCCTGTCACCTATACAAGGAAGAGAAAAAATGAGTGAAACTATTCTTACTGTTAAAGACTTAGTTAAATATTTTCCTGTTAGAGGCGGCACATTTACCAAACCACAATGGGTCAAAGCAGTGGATGGGGTGAGCTTTGAACTGGAAAAGGGCAAAGTCCTGGGGCTAGTAGGTGAATCGGGATGCGGAAAAACAACTTTAGTCAACGTGCTTCTAAAATTGGAGGAACCCACCTCGGGAAAAGCCTTTTTCGGAGATGTTGATCTTTTCAACACACGGGGTTCGCACTTAAGAAAATTAAGAAGGAACATTCAAATTGTTTTCCAGGATCCATTTTGGTCACTGAATCCTCGCTGGTTGATCCGTAATATAATTGGAGAGCCAATACAAGTTCACCTCAAACCTTCTTTGACCCAATTAGTAAAAATGGTTGGGGATTTGTTAGAGTTGGTAGGCCTTCCCAGGGAAGCAGTATATCAATATCCTCACGAGTTCTCAGGCGGGCAAAGACAACGGATTGCCATCGCTAGAGCTCTGGCCTTGAAGCCTAAACTCGTGGTCCTGGACGAGCCAACTTCCTCTATCGACGCCCTCTCTCAGGCTCAGATCCTTTCCCTTATTATGGACCTTAAAAATAAGATGGACTTGACTTACATCTTAGTTTCTCATGACCTGAGGGTTGTACACTATATGGCTGATGAGATCGCCGTAATGTACTTAGGGAAATTTGTGGAGTACGGGGATGCCGAAGCCATATTTCAAAAGCCAGCTCATCCTTATACCCAGGCCCTTTTCAAATCAGCGCCAAGTATAAGCGTTGAGAGTGTGAATGATCTTTTCATCCTTCCCGGAAATGTCCCAAGCGCCATTAATCCTCCTTCTGGCTGCAGATTCCACACCAGGTGCCCTCAGGCTATGGAGATCTGCAGCCAGAAGGAGCCGCCACTTGTGAAAATAGACCGGGACAGGCTTGCAGCTTGCCATCTTCTTAATTAAAGGATTCTAATCAGTGCTCAAAGGAGAAGCTGAAAGATGAAAAAAATATTAGTAATTGACCCTATAGTAAAGCTTGAATTTCAGGATATGGCCAAAGAGTACCTGGCGGCTTTTAAGAAACCAGACCTGAAGATCGAGATTGCTAAAGTAGAAAAAGGGCCAAGTTCCATTGAGACCTTTTTTGATGAATCATTTGCCCTTCCTGAAATTCTGCGCATTGTGGATAAAAATAAAGACACGGTGGACGCCATCGTGATGAACTGCTTTGCCGATCCTGCCGTCCATGCGGCTCGTGATCTGGTTCAGATACCAGTTATCGGCCCGGCTGAAGCTTCGGTTTCCATAGCCCTCCTTCTTGGCCAAAAGTTTGGCATTATCTCCACCCTGAGAAACTCTGGCCCCTGGAGCGAGATGCAGGTAAGAACGATGGGGTGTATAGATCGCCTGGCAGGAGCAACAGGTATAGATATTCCCGTTTTAGAGTTAAATTCAGATCCCATGAAAACTGCGGATCGTCTGGCTCAGGCAGCTCTGCATTTGATCAGGGATAAAGGGGTAGAAGTAATTATTTTAGGCTGCACCGGCATGGCGAAGGTTTCTCAAATTCTACGGCAGAAATTAGATGTTCCCGTTGTGGAGCCTCTTTCTGCGGCGATATCTATGGCTGAAGTTTTAATCCGCCTCAATTTGTCTCATTCCAAAACGGGCCTCTATCTCACTCCCAACCCTTCAAGCATTAAAGGGTATTACTGGGATGGAAAGGAACAATGATCCTTCAATTTGCACTCACAGTCCCGGAAGCTAAAAAAATTATCGCTCTGGGTGCCTCAGAGTTACCCGAGATAAAGTCAGCCTTTAGGGAGGGGGAAATCTTCCTAAAAGGCGGAACTACGGTCTCCGCCTTGGCTGAAGAACTTGTGGGACTCAAATTGGGAATCTGCGGCCGGATTACGCCGCTTGGGACAAAAGGGTCTCGCACGTGGCCTGTGGATGCTCCCCATAGCATTCTAATTGAACGGGGAGTCCCGCGCTCTTGCGACGACAGGGAAGAGGAAGAAATCCTTGGGATGGGGAAAGGGGACGTGTTTGTCATTGGAGCAAATGCCATTGATGGATATGGAAATGCTGCCACGATGGCGGGAAGTGCACTGGGAGGGCCGCCGGGTAAGCTCCTTGGTGGCTTGATGGGCGAAGGGATAAACGTAATCATTCTCGCAGGATTGGAGAAGTTGATCCCGGGAAGCATTATGGAGGCTGTTCAAGCTTGCGGCCGGAGAAAAATCGACCTCTCTTTCGGTATGGCTGTGGGGCTGATTCCCATTGCGGGAAAATTAATCACGGAGCAAATAGCGGTGGAACTTCTGGCCAATGTAAAGTGCCATGTAATCGGTAAGGGAGGAATATCAGGAGCCGAGGGCGCTACAACGATGGTAGCAGAAGGGGACCAGGCCCAAATTGAGAAGCTCTTTCAAATAATTAAAAAAATTAAGGGGTCAAAGACCAGTGGATCGCCCATGAGTCTTGAGGAGTGTAAGCCCCATGGACCTGGCTGCCCTGATGACCTGGCCTGTATTTATTTCAAACCTTTTAAAACGCACGGAAGGGAGAGCAAGCAATGAAAAAATTGAGCAGGGAGGATCTTCACAATTTGCTCTATGGGTGCACGATCCTGGGAACAGGAGGCGGTGGGGCTCTTGACAAGGGAATCAATAGAGTGGAGGAAGCCTTAAGTTTAGGAAAAGAGTTCAAGTTTGTCTCTTTGAACGAAGTTCCGGATGACGCTATAATCGCCTGTCCCTATTACTGCGGGGCCATCTCCCCGATTTCCCCTGAGGAAGAGAAAAAATACGCTGCCTTGCCCAGGGTGAAAGAGGAACCGGTACTCAGGGCGTTTCGTGCCTTAGAGGAGTACATGAGGCAGGACTTTTATGGAACGATTTCCACAGAGCTTGGCGGTGCTAACACCGCAATGGCACTTTATGCAGCAGCGATGATGGGGAAGTGCTTTGTGGACGCTGATCCTGCGGGAAGATCTGTCCCCGAACTGCAGCATACAACTTTCTTCATCAACGGGGTTCCTATAACGCCAATGGCTGTGGCCAACGAGTTCGGAGACTTGGCAATTTTTACTCAAGTGGTGGATGACTTCAGGGCGGAAGCCCTTGTGCGTGCCCTGGCCATCGTCAGTAAGAATTCCGTTGCTGTAGCCGATCATCCCTTAAAAGGGAGCGAATTGAGGAAAGCCGTAATTCATGGAGCGCTGAGTTACGCTCTGGAAATTGGTGAAGCATATAGAAATGCGATCAGGGAGAACAAGAACAAGGGAGAAGCGATAGCCTCAGCGGGTAAAGGAGAAGTCCTCTTCCAGGGCATTGTAGAGAGAGTAACCTGGGAGACAAAGGAAGGGTTCACAATCGGTGACACTTACCTGATAAACGATCATGGCAATGAGAGATATCATATCTGGTTTAAAAATGAGAACATCGTCGCCTGGAGGAATGACCAAGTCGAAGTTACCGTCCCCGATCTGATCTGCGTGATTGCCGAGGAATCAGAAAAACTCGTGACCAACCCCTACCTGCAACCGGGAATGAAGGTATCGGTAGTAGCGCTTCCTGCCCCTGAGGAATGGCTAAGCCCTAAAGGTTTGGAAGTCTTTGGCCCCCGGAGTTTTGACTTCGATTTCGACTATGTGCCCTTCAAAGAAAGGGGCAGAAAATAGATCGGTGAGTTGAAAAGAGGGGCGCAGCGCGCCCCTCTTTTTTCTTAAGGAGGATAGATGCCCCACCGGAGCATTTCCTCCATTGGCGGGTTCTCATAGGTGAAGGCCTTGCTCGTTTTCCAGGAGAATTGGTTCTTTAAGTCAATAAAGAACTCCGCATATTTCAAGGCAGCCAGCGAAACGTCTATGACGGGGATTTCTAATTCTTCCTGTAATTCCTCGTAGAAGCCGAACTGCATAGTGCATCCCAGAATAATGACCTCTGCGCGGTCTCTAGCCTTTGCCTCTTTTGCGGCTTTCAAGAGGAGCTCTATTGTTCTCTCCGGATCTTTTTGAAAATCGTTAACTCCCAACCCTAAAGATTTGATCGAGGCTAATTTCTCGCTAAAGCCATACTTGAGGATGTTCTCATGCACTCTGGGTATCCATTTATCCCTGCCCACAACGATGGAGAACGAATTCCCAAGAGTGCTGGCGATATGCATCGAGGCCTCTCCCGGTGCAACAATTACTATGCCTTCGCCAATCTCACGCGCCTCGTACAGCCCCGGATCATAAAAGCAACCGATTACCACTCCATCAAAATTTTCCTTTTCCGCTTTAATCACCAAACGCAGGATGTCCCGCAAAACAATGGCCTCGTAAAAACGGTACTCCAGATTTTCTGGCCCAGAGTCGATGCTGGAAAAAACAAGTTCAGTTTCGCTGGCTTTTTCCCGCTCCAAAAAGGATTGGAAGTCAGGATCTACCGGTCCGGGAACGGGATCTACGAATAAAATCCTCTTTTTCATATCTTGACCTCCTTCGCTCCTGGTGAAGGATAAGCCCTTTTACTTTGAGCCAGGCCGATGTTGATCAGTATTTCGCAGGTCTTCAGAGCGGCTCGCGCCGGCACAACGACTGGAATTCCTAAAATTTGGGTCAGTTCCTCATCCACTCCCAGTATCGACCCGCATCCTAAAACTATCACGTCTGCCCCTCTCTCGATTAGCACCTGGCCAAGTTTTGCTAACTTTTTTTTGACTTTCTCCCTCTGAATCTCCAGATCCAGAACTGTGACTCCTAAGGGAAGCAGGCCCGCGCATTTCTCCGCCAGACCGTAAATTCTCAAATTGTCCATTTCAGGAGCCACATCGGGTGGAGCTTCAGGACCTGCGCTGAGTATGCCAAACTTTCTGCCCAAAAGAGAAGCTAAGTAGAAACTAGCCTCGCCTAAACCCACTACGGGGATCTTTACAGCTTCCTTTGCTGCCTGGAGCCCTGGGTCAGCGGTGCAGTAAATAATTACCCCGTGGCAGCCATCATCCTCGGCCCTAATAACTTCTTGAACGGTGAAGGGAACAACCCAAGCTTCGTCATATGCGGTCTCGATGGACTCAATACCCTTTTTCAAATTAACGATCTCCAGGATTGTGGTTTGTTCCCTGTATTTTTCGAGCTCTTCCTGGATGGCTCGATTCCACATTTCAGTGGTCACTGGAACTATTACTCGAATTCTCTTCCTTACACGTGGATTTTCAAGAGGCATACTATTAACTCCTTCTAAGCGTGTAACAACACTCTTTAAAAATAGCATGAATGATCTGAACTGCTTTCTTCATCTCCTCAACCGGAATGTATTCCTCCTTGGAATGCTCGGCTTGTACTCCCACCCCCAGGACCACCGTTTCTATTCCCTTTTCGTTATAAATAGAGGCGTCGGTCCCGCCCACTATTGGGAAGACCCTGGGAGTTAGCCCGACTGACTCTATGGCTTTTTTCGCTATCTGCACGACTTCAGCATCCTGGGGAATCAGAGAAGCTTTCGTCTCCAGATCAAGCCGAACATCGACTTTAGCTCCAAAAATTTTCCCCATCGCTTCAAAAATCTCCTTGATCTTCTGGCTCTCTTTTAGGCATTTTTCGTGGTTGAGGCTGCGGCATTCCGCCATGATGGTTACCTTTTCCGGTACTCCATTGCGAATTTCCCCTCCCCTGATCACTCCGATGTTAGAGGTGGTCTCAGGATCAATCCTTCCGTCCCGGAGCATGGCTATGGCATGGCTTGCCACTTTTATGGCAGAAATTCCTTTCTCCGGCTCCATTCCTGCATGTGCTGCTTTCCCGGTGATCTCAATATCGATGTTCATGTAAGAAGGGCCGCCAAAAACAACTTCGTCGAGATTAGAGGAATCGAGAAGAAAGCCTTTCTTTGCTTGAAGCTGGGCGACATCCACGTGCCTTGCTCCCACTAACCCGATTTCCTCTTCCCTGGTAACTACAATTTCTAAAGGAGGATGAACCTCTGCTGCTAAAATCGCTTCCAGCAATTCGGCAATTCCCGCCTTGTCATCGCCTCCTAAGATTGTGTCGCTTTTGGAACGAATCATGCCATTCTCCAATAAGGGTCGGATTCCCTTGCCTGGCTTTACAGTGTCAGCATGGGCACCAAAAAGAACTGGGGCGACACCCGTGCAGTTCTTGCCAGATATCTGCGCTATTAAGTTTCCATAACTGTCTATTTTGCAAGTAGCCTTGAGCTCGGTTTGGAAGCGATCCTTTAGATAATTAATGAATTCTGCTTCCTCACCAGATTCGCTGGGAATCTGAACCATCTCGAAAAAACTCCGAATCAACCTTTGCTCATCAATCACCTCAGACCCTCCTTCAATTCTACTTCCCCAACCTGGTTGCGAGCTTTCTCAATTCCGGGTCAAGGACCTGACCTCGATCTAAGATCTGAACACCATCTAACCATACGGAACTATCCAGGCAAACACCATCAGAGTGAGAAGGAGCTGGGACTGCGCCACCGGGAATAAGCAGTTCTCCAATATGTCCAATGCCCCATTCCGTGCATCCCCAGACTCTCTCGTCCTCAATCACGTTGCCGGAAAGCCTGGCTCCAGGGTTGAACCCATAGCAAATATGAGAGAGCCTGAGCATTTGAGGATGGTTGAAACTGCGCAACCAGGCCTCGTATTCCGCAGCCTCTTTTGCCCCCTCAAATTCCACAATGGTGCCATTTTTTATATGCAGCTTGATGGGTTCTTTAAGCAGGCCTAATGGCGGATTAACGGATCCATCGAAAACGATGACCCCATTCACGCTGTCTAAATCAGGAGCCCAACCTATCTGTCCCCCTAACATATGGGACCCCGGCGTATCTGCATATCCCACATCCATATCGATCTTGCGCCCGGGAACGTTGTAGAACTCCACCTCTGTCCCGGCTGGAGTAGTGATGCGCATATGCCTGGCTTGCTGCGACATTTGAGTTATTCCAGCAAGAAAAGCTTGTAATGCGGGATAATCAATCCTGCCGATGCATCTAATCATAAGATCCACGTTCATCCCCACCAAACAAAGATGTCTTAGTTTCTTATTCGCCGCCATCGCTTCTTCATAAGGCGTGGAATATAAAAGCCATTTATTATTGAACTCTACCCAGGCATCAACAGTCTTCAAGAGAGCAGTTAAAGCTTCTCCTGGAAGCATGGGGTCAGCCTCTTGAGCCACTCCTAAGGGGGATGCGAGCCAAAGTACCATTGGCTTAGCTCCTTCAGCAAAAGCCGCCCTGGCAGTAGCGTTAACAACCCTTTCGTCGCTCTCCGTATCCGCTATAATTAAGAAGGTCCCCCCTGGTTTTAGCTTGAAGAGATCATGCGCCAGAATGTAACTCGCTTTACCTAACTCAAATTCGTACAGAAAAGACATGTTCGACCTCCTGAGAAAGTAATTTACCTAATTTTATAGGAAGGCTTGTTTCCGTCAATTGGTAAATTTTGCAATCTTTCAGCAACAAAAGAAAAATCTACCAAAAAATTTTAATGCAAAAACCCACTACTCTTGTGGCGTAGCTTCTCCAGACGTTCCTGATTCAGATAGGGCTCGACAAAGACTCGGATGGTCTCCTCGTCGAAATCTTTTCCCTTGATCACTTCCTCTCTCGTTGTGAGCCTGGTCTTAAGCTTATCGCAGGGATACTCCTGGCACTCGGCG
>Ga0172362_10002802_pt1 | contig 15082 bp, 3 predicted proteins | sample LakKivs1_kivu2a2_FD_114534 | JGI IMG/M metagenome (GOLD analysis project Ga0172362, IMG submission 114534) | Sediment microbial communities from Lake Kivu, Rwanda - Sediment s1_kivu2a2 | ecosystem: Environmental > Aquatic > Freshwater > Lake > Sediment | place: Rwanda: Western Province, Lake...
CACGAGCAGGGTCATACATGTCATGGATATGGTCATGGTTTCCTACGACGGTACGGACCATATTGGTGGATTCAGCACGTTCGTGGTCAACGAGTCGGCGACGATGCCTTACCGGATCGAGTATAACTTCGAGTTCGTGGTGGGGGGCATCAGAGGAGATTTCTTCGACGGTCACCTGCGGAAGGCTGATAATGATGCGAATCCTAAGGTGGAAGTCAGCATCCAAGGTGACGACATGGAATTGACGAAGACTACTCGGATGGATGAGGAACAACTCAATCAGTACTTCAAGGTAGAGACCCCTTCTTTTCCCGCAGTGCCGGATCCTACTGTAGGAAGCCCCTCGTATACAATTGCTGGCACGACCACAGACACTTCTTCATCAACTTTCAATGTTGGTTTGGATTTTGTTTATAGAGCAGAAGGAGGATATGTCAACAATCCGAATGACCCTGGTGGACCGACAAACATGGGAATAACGCAGGAGACTTATGATAGTTATCGAAAAAGCCTTGGTCTACCAACGCAGTCAGTGACATTGTTGACCAAAAATGAAGCGACGACGATATATCAAAACGTATTTTGGGATGGATATAACTGCTCTGCGTTCCCTCCACAGATTGCTGTCATATACTTCGATGCATGCGTGAACGAGAAGCCAGCAGGTGTACAAGCAGTGCGAGATTTACAGCACGCACTCGGTGTCACTGTTACAGGTGTGCTGAGTCCTGACCTTATCTCAAGAGTGCAATCTAGTGACATAGATGACTTAGCGTCTGCTTACATTGAAATGAGAAGGGTGTTTTACCATAAGGTGGTTAAGGCGAAACCTACATCAGAGGAATTTTTGGATGGGTGGTTGAAACGGATGGATAACCTTGAATCATATATTCAAAATATGAGAGCATAAGAACTGTGCCAGAAACTAGATCAGGACTTTTCGCACCCAACGAATTCAGAAACCGGGGCTTGTTGCGTCTGGCTCCCGATGGTTTCGTGTCCATCAATGGTGCTCTCGGGGCGCGCGTTTTGTCGCCCGTGAACGTGAACGACAAAAAAGGTCTGGAGATACGGGGCGGTATCACGTCTATGAACGTGAACTTGGCTTTGAGTCCTCCGGGCGCCTCGAAAGCTACGATCGAAGTCATCGCTCCGCAGTATAAGGGCTTGCACGAGGACTACTACATCACCATGCCCAACGGGACGCGAATGCCATACTTCGCACCCATGATGGAAGTAAAAATTTACATGAAGGGACGTTTTCTTGATGAAGCCACCAACTATAGACCGCAGTACTACCCGGTATTCTGGGGTCTTATCACTGAGGTGACTGAGAGTTATAGTGGAGGTGTCTCGACGTTCTCTCTTGGATGTTCAGATATACTCAGTTGGTGGAAGGTACAAAAAATCACTCTCAAGCCTTCGGCGTTGTCTGCCCTCTTCGGTGCGCCAAGCATGAATAAGTTCCCGACAGTCTTCGAGAATATGACTCCTTGGGAAGTCATTTACGCTTTGTTCCTTGACTCTTTCTTCGTCTCGGACAAGGGTAACGCCTACAACTTCATTTATCCCAAACTTTCAAAGTCGGGATTCACGCCTGATTTTGGGGAGTTAAAGAGTCAAGAACGCAAGGACACATTCACGGCGCTCACACTTGATGTCATCAAATATTGGGATCAGAGATTTGGATTCAACCTCGATACACCCATAGCGGATCCGGATCGGGCACCACTCGAAATGTTCGGGCTGCAAGGTCCCATATCGCTTGAATCCGTAAGGGAGGCCGTGTCGACCTTCCGAAGCACGGCGAGGTTGGAGCACCAGTCCAACATCAGGGCCCGTTTGACGTTGGATTTCGGCATTCTCGCCAGGATACAGCCGTACGGTGCTTTCAACCTTTTTGGTGATGGGGCGACAGCGTTGGAGTCCACGAAGTTGGAGATCGCGAATGAAGTTTGCGAACAGACCCACATGGAATTCTTCGTGGACTCGAACGGTCGCATCGTGTTCAAGCCACCACTCTACAATCTCGATGTCAATTCGGAAGGGGTACCGCACTACATCTTCAAGCCGGAAGACATTATATCCTTCACGTCGTCGGTTAACAGCGATACCCTTGTCAATTATCTCGAAGTGACGGCGCCGGTAAGGTACGAGATACCAGAACTTGAGAATATCGGATATCACATAGATTTCGACAGCGTGAAGAGGTTTGGGCTTCGGTATCAATCTGTGGCCATGCGATACGGCAATGATGCGAAATCTCTCCGCCTTGTGGCGTGTGCTGAGATGACTCGGATCAACAGCAGGGCATTCACAGGGAGTTTGTCCACGCCGCTTCGCCCGGAGATGCGCCTTGGTTATCCGATCTACGTCAAGCATGTTGACGCCTACTATTATGTGACCTCCATCAGTCATTCCTTGTCGTTTGGATCGTCGGCCACGACGGACCTTGGCCTTGAGTCGAGAAGGGACCGCGTATGGGACGATGGGTCGGTCACAGGGACCGCCGGAAGACTCCTCAAGGGTAAGGTGCTCAGATTTAAGCCAGATGTCACATTCGGGCTCATCAAAAAGAATATCGCGAAGAGGGGTCTTGCATCTTCTGTCGATGCTGAAGGCACGACAGCGGACAAGATAAAGAAAGCGGCTGAGAACATACGTCTTGCATACAAGGATGCGAAGGCTCCAGAACCAGACAATAAGGAGATCGCGCGCATCCTCACCGAGACGGAGATGTTGGTCAATGACATGTTGAAGGAGGATTTCAAGAGGACGAGCGGGGTGCTTTCAGGGCCCTACGGGCAAGGATTCTACGACATAGATGACGCGTCTATCAAGACAGATCAAAAGAATGAGACAGGCGAGCAAATCGTCGACAATCAAGACAAAGCAATCGACAAGAAGAGTTCCGAAGACGCCGAGACTGATTCGAAGACCTCGATGGATATCGACCAAAGAGCTGAAACGATGGCAATTGTCTCCAACGAACTTCTCATGGTGACTGACGATACGGTTCCGTATACGGATAGATTGGGATATAAACACATAGGGGCTTTCCCCTACGGAGCGAACTTGAAGGTCATGAAGAATAACACGTTGTCAAACTCGACAAATCCTAAGGACAGGACGAACGCGAGCACAAATGCTATGACTTCTGCGTCAGGAACGAGCGCTTCAACGTCTACATCCGGAAGTAGCGAAAACGCTTCCGAAGCTCCAGGTACTACGACGCCTAGCCAGAGTCCTACCAGCACGAATCCCGAGGAATACAACAGAGGCGTTGAAGAGAGAAAGCAAATGGATAAACAGAACGAGATGACTCCAAACCCGGACAACAATCCAGAAATGTTCCAGGTGACTACAGCCAACGCGTCCAACTTGAGAAATGCTCAACAGTTGAATACTGGCGTGAACATTCAGTTGGGTGCAGCACCGGTTGGAGAATAAGGGCGGTGAGAACGGATGCCTCCAAGATTGAATCCTAAATATTTCAGTATAGCCTCTGAAGGGTGGAAACCCGGACCGTATACGGAACCCTCGATAGGTATCCGTAAACGTGAGGACATGACGTTCCTGGTCGGCGTCGTGGACGAGGTCGATGAGGATCGTTATGTCATGACGGTTAACTTTTACGGCGGTATCGGGAAGATCAACAACATCCCGATTACCCATCCCTTTGCCAGTGCTGCCGGATATGTGGCGGGCATGCCGCAGAAGGGTACGATCGTCATAGTCGGAAACCAATATGATTTTAGATACCCGCTTGCGTATATCCCGAACTACGTGCACGCATTGGATGCCAAGAACGTCCGGATATATCCGGAGGATCTTGTCGTGCCTACGGAGTCGAATGAACTCTTTTTCAAGTTCCCAAAGTTGAAGAAAGGCGAAGTTGCTTTGGGTTCGGCGCAGGGCGTCGAAGTATTCCTTGGAAATAGATACGTGCTGAACCACATGACCGATGAATTCGTGATGGACGGCAACCTGGACATGACGTCCACGACATCCTTGAACAACTGGTTGTTCGCCGGAGGAGTTTGGCGAAACGCGGGGGTCGTGACGAGAAACTATCTCAAAAAGTCCAATACGAAAGACGGCCATTTTGCGAACGTCGAGATGTTGGAGGAAGGTGCAAGTCGATGCCGGCTCAAGTTGGCTCCTGAGGACACCAGAATGTTCTCGGAGTATTTGATAGAAGTCGAGGATATGACGATCGAGGACGCTCCCAGGAACGAGATAAATAGTGTCCGCGGAGACTACGACCGGCAGCCCGTGGCTGTGTTCGCGATGGGGAACTTCGTCGGCAACAACCCGAACAGTGACAATTATGCCAAGATGCTTCGTGCCGGCCTCTTCAGCGCCCCGGAGGACCATGAGGGCCAACTTACGCTTGAACCCCTTACTGGAGAAGATGCGGAAAACTACGGCATGTCTTTGGTTTTGTTTTGCCCTAACCGCAGGAACCCGGAAAGCGGGTCGTTTATCGGTATCGACAAGGAAGGCCACTACTATCAGTATGTGCCGGCTGCCACGGGTGGGGGTCTCGGGCAAGGTCGTTCCATATCTATCGTCGCGAAGGGTAGCAAAAAAGAGATACTCGGCGCTGAAGAGAAATACGGGACATCTTGGGACCTTTACATGGATGGCGGCATGCGGTGGGTCGTCGGGACGCATGGCGAGAAAGACGGAAGCCCGTATTCAAACCGCAGCATCGACGTGCGAGCGAAGTCGTCCGCCTTTTATATGTATGGGGGTACCGATGATACGGTCAAGGATTTTAATGACAGTAAGAAGACTTTAGAGACTTCAGATTTAAGCAAATATCGCAAGATTGAAAAGATCGATGGAAAAGAAAGACAAGAAGTACGCGGAGACCGTGAAGCCATCATAGGTGGATCCGAAAAACTGCAAATAGCGGGGATGCGTAGTGAGTCCATCGCCGGAGCGCTTTCGCTTAACGTGGGCGCCGACATGAACGTGACGGTGACCAGTGTACTCTCCCACAGGGCCAAGCAGGCACAGGAGACGTTTGGGAGCCGCGTCACGACGATCACCGAGGGTGACAGCGAATTGACGATAAAGCCCATGAAAGGCGTGGGGAACATCAAGGAAACGATATACGGGATAGGGTCAAGGAAGCTTATGGTAACAACTGGGAACATTGAGGAAACCATCGTTACTGGAAAAAGAGAGGTCAAGATAACTACTGGCAACAACACGTTTACCATCGCGACGGGTAATCATGAGATGTCGACGGCATCCGGGAATATTTCTTTTAGTACGAAAATAGGAACGTTTGAAGCTAAATCTACCGTTAAATCGAGTCTTCTGGCCGACATGACTGCTGGTGTAGTGATGGTAGAAGGCGGAAGTATCAGTCTGAAGACCAAGGAACAGTTGATGGGTGGAGTCATAACAGAAAAGACCCACCGAGACTACATAACAGGGGCGCCTTTGGCTGGCTCAAAGACGGTCAAGGCCGCGGGGGTATTTGGGTAGTGCTATGCCAGTCACTGGATCTTCCATAGCTTCATCTATCAAGGTCTATATGATGGTCGTCAAAAGCATGTTTGGGCGTGACGCAGGGACATTGGCTGATGCCGTAGGAACAGCCGTGGCCATCCATGTCACGACCCCCAACATGGTGTCCTGCACGCTAAACGGCACTGCAGGGCCCGTAGGAGCCATTACAAGCCTCTCGGTGGCTGGGTTGGTAGCAAAGTCCATGGCGAGTTTGATGACCCTAAAAGGCAAATTTAAGGGCATCAAGGGCCGAGACGCAGCCTCTTTGTTCGAAGCCATGTCATCCGGTATAGCCTTGAAACTACAAATGATGGTCTTGTCAGGCACTTGCGCCGGATGTGCCCTGGGTACAGGTACAGGTAAATTCACAGCGTTAAACGCTAAGATATTGTCATCACTCATCTTAGCGAATGCTATGGGAAGGTCGTTGCAAGGAAGAGACATAGGCGCCTTGGCAGATTGCATAGCCCACGGCGTGGTGCAGCATTTGAAGTCGAGCGTGACGTTCTCGGTAGCAGTATCAGGGGCCGTGAGCCCTACTCCACCTACTGGTCCTGTGGCGGTCGTAGGAGTGCCGTCGCTGCTGACCAAAGTGAGCTAGATCCATATGGGATCCGAAGTATTTAGACTGAAGTCGATGGACCTCGAGCCAACCGTGACCCGCGGCGCGCGCTCTGGTGCCAAGAACGCCACGACCACGTCCTCACTGGAAGTCAACCCAGGCGACCCTGCCACGGTCTACACGGGCGAGAGGAGTGTCGATCGACAATACCTGCTGCAGTCTGTCCTCTCCAGGAACGACTTCAAAGGAGAGGCTGTCTTCACTCAGGGAAGCTACCTCGTGCAGGGTTATACTGCCCCATATCTTCCCCAGAACGGTGATGGTATCCGCCATGATGGAGACACGAAGTTCTATGGCGTCACGGGCGTGCAGGCAGATGTCGTCTATTTGACGGAGACGTACACAAAATCTTCCGAGACAGCCCCCGACGTTGTCTCCGGTCCATGCACCGTACGGAAGACTAAGTTGGACAGGGTCCTCTACGAGACATACGAAGGTGGAGAGACAGGTGCCCCCTTCTACTTCGATAAGGAACATTCGGAATGGCATCCGACCGGCATGGATGCTGCGGGTCCGTACGTAGCTTTTTCGGGTGCCATAGAGTTCTCTACGGGACTCGAAATACTCTTCCACAAGAGTACTTCGGCGTCTTCTCCAGACCTTTCGACTGTGGACAGTGTCCGCAAGACGCTTGTCGACAACAACACCAGGGATTTGGCGGATGTCTCTCTCAGCCCGCTACCGTATCCTCATTCGAGCCTTAAAGTCTGGTGGGGTTCGGCTGGTGGTGCCGTCGAGGAGAAGACAGAGTTCGAGGACTATGTCGTCAACTATAGCCAGTCGCCGGACTTTGCGTATCCTTATCCTCCTTATGAAGAGAGAACCGTCGCATACCTCAAGTTCCTCGATAGACTCACGGATGAGGTTCAAGTCACGGGCATCGGGCCCTCGACGGCCGGCATCGTGGGCATCTCCAAGGAAGTTACCGTCCAGTCCACGGGTGCTGCGTCCCGCAAGCCGGTCCAGAAGATCATATACGGTACCGACTCCTTCAAAGTGGGCACACAGGAACTCGACCGGTATCGGGATTATGTCATGGATTATGACGCCGGTACGGCAGTACTCGTGGATCACAGGAACATGGAGTCGCCTTACGATCATGTCGCCGTCCCGCGGGAACTCATATGGAACGGCGTCAGCGTGATACGCAGTGTCTCCAGTGACATGGTCAGAGATACCGGCAACCTCGTCATACCAGGAGTCAGCGGACTCTTGGGATTTGAAGACGTTGCCTACTTCGAGGACACGGACGAGAACAACCTCGTGGCAGGTGTGGACTATATCCTTGAGTACACATCTGGTGCTTTGGCTTTGACCAGACCGTTGAGCAAAGGACAAGCGGTTCTTGTCACTTACTACGTGGAAGGTGAGGATGTCGAGACGGAGACTTTGGAGGGTCGCTCCGCGCGTCTGAAAAAGTACCCCATACTGCGGGATTCGTTGTCCATCATCAAGAGGTGGAAGAGGACCGACCAGTACGGACGCACGGAAAGTGGCAGCGTCGTGCTCGTAGAGGGCACGGACTTCACTGTCTCGTACTTCACAGGGCACATCACTTTGTCGACCCCTGTTGGATACGTAGAAGAGTCCGTGACATTCGAGGTGTCGTATACGCCGCTTTCGCTCACGAATTGCATAGTGCAGTCGAAGGATACGGATCCGACTACGTTCAGGATGACGTTAGTGGACGACGCTTTGACGATCGTCGAGGCGGCGGAGTACTTGTTCAAGGTCGAAAATCCCGTCGTCTCGGTGCCGGTCGAAGACCCATTCAAAAAGTCGGGTGACCCGTCCAAGTATACGTTCCGAGGGAGTATCATCGAGGATGCTCCGCTCTCCGTGAAGCTACTCCGGAACGGCGTATTGTTGTCGACCGATGGATGGTCCTACGATGACCAGACCAGGCATCTCAAATTGAGCAAGGAATCCAACACCGAGGAAATTCGTGTCGAGGACGATGTCGTAGCGAGTTACAGTTTCGAGTCAGATGTTTTGCCTTATGCACCGGTACAGATAGTCTATCCGTTCATCGCCGAAGGGACCAGCAAATTCCTCATTGAAGGGTTCGACAGGACGGACGTGCTCAAGCCTGGCACGGTCATGAGAATCGACAATAGAGACCCCGTGGCCATATACTACTTCGTAGTCACGGACGCTACATATGCTCCGGAGGGCACGACCGTCACCGTGAATGGCGTCTTCCCAGAGGATATAAACGCTCCGTTGTTCTACGTCCTTGATGGTCCTGTCACCTGGTTGGGGTTTCCCGAAGGTTCAGTGCTCGACAGCACGGTCCAGAAGGGATCCGAACAACTACGCGTCTCCGGCAATACACTTGAGATACTTGAAACGGTTCACCAAAATTCCCTTGTGATGCTCGATGGCGGGAACGTCTATTCGGTTGCCTCGGTGCAGGTAGAAGGATCAGACGTAGTGCTGGGCATCTCTCCGCCGCTTGTCGAGTCGTTCCCGACTACGGCGACACATTCTCGTACGCCGGTCTACGATGTCGGTGGGACGTCATTGTCCTTCAAACATTTTGTCATCGATGGTCCTGTGGAACCGGCCTTTACGGTGTCCTACGTATCTCCGGAAGGATTTGAGGGGTCTGGTTCGATTTTCGTGGACCGTGAGTTCCTCTTTCTCTTCGAGAGCGTGAATGGCGTCCCGAATCCCATCCCGTACGTGTTCAAGAAGATGGACTATCCGACGGTGAAGGACCTCGCATATGCCATACAGGCCACGGTGTCTCGTTACAACCAGGACGTGACCATCGGCCCGAGAGTACCGGACTACAGCCCCTTCACTATCTCTCCAGCGGGGGCGACCAAGGAACAGTACTATCTTGACGAAGGATCTTACAGCACGGATCTTCTTGCGGCTTTTGACGACTTTACGATCGCAAGGATGCCCCGCACCTTGTTCACGCAGCAGGAATTGTTGAGATGGTCGTTGTTGAGAGCTTACAAGGGACAGTCTTCCGTTATCGTGAAGGACGCCGGTTTGACAGGAACGTACCTTCCCGGTGACCTCTTGGCCTTCGCGGAGCAGGGTGCGACAGGATACCAGTACTTTGAAGTGTCCGAAACGACGGCCGAGGAACAGGATGATAGGGTCACGTCGACGATATCCCTCAAGAGTCCTTTCCTTACCAATATGCTGGATCCCGCAACATGGTTCAGACGCGGGGTCCGTTGGGTGGACGTGCCGAACGACGTCATAGGAAGAAACGACAGTGGAACCGAAATTTTCCTTGCTGGTGGTATCGGCAGCATGCTCAAATCGGGCACTCTTCTGCGTTTGGATGGTTGCTATATCCACGGTGTGGCGGACGTGAGGGAGGAGTCAAGCAGGACGGTGCTGACAGTGGCACCCTCGCTTCCGGACGGATACAAAATCCCTGGAAGAACCGGATACAGGATCCAACAATCGGACGTGCCTGTATGTCTCGCCAAGGTTCCCGATCAGCCGCATGTCGTGCTCTCTTATGTCCCACCGGCCATGCATACGGGATATGCGGAAGTGTCTATCGATCAAACCGCGGTCACGTTGACCGAGACAATCGACAATCTCATCACCAAGCAAACGATTTTGTCTTATGGCGACTACGAGTCGTTGAATGACCTCTTCGTGGCCATAGAGGACATCGAATCTTTGGTTCCTGGTTGGAAGCCCTTCAAGGCTCCTGTGGCGACCGAGTACTCCGTGTTGTTCACCGATGTCTTTTCGAAATACAGGTTGAGCCCTTGTGCAGCGACAAGGTTGCCGTATGGTGCCCTTGTCGCTGTGGGTAGCGTCGAAGTGGAGTACACCGCTCCTGCCGGATACACGGGAGTCGGAAGCATGTCCGTCGGCGCGCAGTCAATGACGCTCCTGGAACAAGTCATGCCAATCATCGGTATCGGCGGAACGGTGAAAGAAACGATCTTGTCCTACAATTCGTACGATGGTCTTCTGTCGCTCATGTCGGCCGTAGAATCCGTGCCGTCCTCGGTTTCTCCTTCGTCCAGACCGTTCGTCGTCGACTACTTGGATGTTCGTGGCTTTGTGGGTGACAGTTCTTGGTTGCGTACGCACGTGCAGGACGTCTACGGAACTTCCAGGGCGCTACCATCTTATGTCCATGTCACGACGGATTTCGAGGGCTGGACGCGTCTTGGTCCGCTCAATCTCCGTAGGATGGAGCCGGAGACTGACTATACCATCGTCTCTGGTCTTGTGCAGCTTACGGGAGCCATCGAGGACCTTGACAGGTTCTCGCTCTCGTACATGGGGCGGGATCTTCGGTCTCAAGACGAGGGTTTGCCGCTCTCAGTTTCGTGCAGGTATTTCAGCTTGCTTGCAGCAGGGTCACGGCTCGAGGTCTATATGGACTATCGGGCCATCGACCAATTCTACCTCCAGAAGCTGACTGAGAGAAAGTTCTCGGAAAGGATCGTCATACCACAACTGGAGGACCTACTTCAGCAGCTTGGCGATGGTAACGGTCAAGGAGCCGACACGGCTCCGACGGATGATACGGTCGCCAATTGGAATGCAGGAGTTGTTGGCTATCGATATCTGCTGCAGGACGAGGAGATAAAGAAGACGCTATTCTTGAAGTTCTACCATTGGTACAAGCAGCGTCTCCGTAACTTCGCTTCCGAACTTCAACTCATCATGGGATTCAAGTTTGGAAGAAGCAACGCGATTGGTGAAGTGGGTGGCAGGCTCACACTTGCCGATAGTTATGTAGAGACGGACGATTACAATTTGACCACGGATGCGGAGATAGGACGCGTGCCGGTTGCCTATTCCAAGTTCTTTCCCATCGGGTACGACAAGCAGGCGCCGAGGTACTATCCGAGATTCGGCAAGGAGTATCGACTCTACAATGAGGCTTATGCCTTCAATCTCCGTTATGACTATAGCAACGGGACCAAGTCCTGGCAGGGATGTGTAAAGTCGGTGCGCCCGTATTGGACGCAGGACCTTGACTACGTGATTCTCAAGCACACGAACGACAGGCTCGTCGCATACTATGACACGACGATACCGGAAGAAGAACGTACATTTCCTTCCAGCGACCCAAAGTATCCTTGGCTGAAGAGAGCAGGGGTCGGAGATAAGATTCGTCTATCTGGCAGCAGTAAGACCTACAAAATTCTCTCGATAGAGTACGCTGCAGATAAATCCACCGGTCAGATCTATGAACTATTGAAACTCGACTCCAATTTCACAGAGAAAGGCGTCAAAAGATACATCCTCAAACAGAATTCGTCTGGAGGTTTCGAATACAGGACGAAAGTGCGTAGGTTGACTGCAACCAAGTACGTCACTGGACAGCAGGATTTCCTCAATGGCTTAACTTCAGAGGGTCGGACGATATCTTTGACCAGAAACGAGGCCGAATCCTTCCCGATGTTTGACGACGAGGGCTCTTACGGCGTGAAAGTCGAAGGTGGTGATGTCGAGGGGCATCAGAAGCACACGGACCGGATACGCAAATTCTCGTTCATAGACGTACTTCGAGTCTTGTTTCCGTCTCCTCCGTTTCCTCCTCTTCCAGAATTGGACAAGAACGTTCGCCTAGAGGTCGGAAGATACGACGAGGAAAATTTGTCATTTGTCGTGACGGAGTCGATCACCGTCAATCTCAAGAACTTGTCCTTCGCGGACGAGCGCAAAATATCCAGTACTCGAGAGGCATTCTACAAAGAGAAAATAGGTAACGACGTTATGGAGCGGTTCGGTAAGTACTTTTACATCGGGTTCGAAGACATTTACGACGTCTACGATGATGCTGGTTATCACCAGGGATTCGTTCTCAGAGCGAAGGATAGAGATGTTTGGTGCAGGTTCCTCATAGATATGGATGACGACGGACCAGACGCCGAGGACGTGGCGGAGGAATATGGATTCTCGGGTGATCAGGTCTACAAGGGTTTTTACGACCCCGACAACATCTACCGGTGGCTTTTGCTCGAGAAGCAGGCATGGGAGACCGAAGGAGCCATAATCAAGGACCTTTACGACCACAACGACAAAATCGCCCGTGCTTTCTTGCAAAGTAGAATAGGCCTTGATAACATCAGCCCCTATAAGGGATACCTTGCTTACTACCGTGCAGGAGAACCGGCCGGCATATCCGATTGGCTCGGAAGCAGAATGCCAAAGTACGAACGGGCCCTTTATTTCCTCATCGGTGGATATACGTCGTATGGAGACCCAGGGTCAACCTTGGGCATCATGCGCCCGGACGGTGTGCACGATGAGAATGAGGCCTCCGCGGCCATCACACAGTCGTATGGTGACGCCTCTACGGCGTTGACCAAGTATCAGTCGTTCTATGGCGCGCTGCAGGAGTACAAGTACATCAACTCCGTGAACAACACCACATGGAGGACAGATTACGTGCGGTGGGTGCTGAGCATCGTCGAAGGCCTCATGCACCAAAAGACTGCACGATACATGTACGAGACCTTGCAAAGGATAGACGTTGGTATCGCGGAATCGAATGCGATCGAAGTGCACACAACTTCCAACGGGCGTTATCAAGTGACTACAGGCACCATGATCGTGTCTGGCGACCTCCTTCAAGTTTCAGTGAATCTTATAGACATACAAAATCCTGGACAGGTCATCGCTCCGTACGTGCGTAGTTTCTCGCTTAAGAATGCGGAAGGCACGGCATATTTGACGATTTCGGAATTGTCCACGTTGATTGCCGGGTTGTCTTATGAGGGAAGCGTATTGCTTTCTTCTTCGGTGGTCTATGCCCACTATCCGTATGTCACGGAAACGTGCCGTTTGGTGCTGCGTACCAGCGTGGAAATCGTCCCTGCGTCCTCGAGTTACCTCAAGTTGACCAACGTGGAGGACCACAGGGATTCGGATCCGAGGATCCTTGTACTCAACAGAGGTCTTGAAGACAAGCTTCCTACGGACAACCCGAACGACGAAAGCAACCCGTATTGGGTGTATCCACACTACACATCGAACGGAAACGTGGCGAAAACGGCCATAGAAGGTTTGCCGGTCGCAGGAGCGTGGCAGGTTCAGCCTCCGGAATACTACGAGGTCATGCGCGTCAAGTGTGCCGACGCGGGTTGGGGAATCCGTGTCGTGGATTATGGCGAAGACGACAATGTCGTGGACACGAAAACGTACATGGGACCTCCAGAGATCATAGAGAAGATAAACACGACCGGTATCATAACAGTAGAGGAGTATGGCACTCTCAGAGAAGAAGTCATAGCCATACCGCCTTCTGCTACTGTGATCAAGGATATCGTGCTCGTAAGATACAGTACGCAAGAAACGACGTTGGCTTTCAATTTGAGACAGTATTCGACCGTAGAAACGACGTTGACTTTCAATTTGAGACAGTATTCGACCGTGAAGAAACTCGTTGATGCCATCAATGCTGCAAGGTTCAATAGTGAGGGCGTGCAGGATCCTAACGGTGATATCCAATCGTTCCAGGCTGAAGTGATTGGTGACCAGCATGTGGAGGGTGCTTACAACAGCTACGAAATCAAGTTCGATTACGTTCCGATCAAGAAGAGTTTCCTTGTTGAGGTCGGTGTTGACGAAAATGGGTGGCCAGCATACGAAGCTAAGTTGGACGTCATCGTCGGATGGATGCTCATAGAGCAGTACGGGTTCATGGACGAGTACAATACACTGAGGGTATACCCTCAGCGTCGGTACAGCAAGGAATTGACGATACCATTCTACATGGATGACCCTGAGACGGCGTACCAAAAGACGCTTACGTCATATCCTCTTGGCATGAGGATGGATATCTCCGCCTTCGACGTGTATTGTTGGGATGAGGTGGATACCGCCGGTCGACGTGAGTACCAGGTTCTGAATAATTACATCCATTTCCGCAGCGCTAACGTACCGGATGTGTCGATACCATTGGCAGGGTCCGGTGACCCAGACGTGTCAGACAGAGAAACACTCTTTGAGTTGGTGGATCGCATCAATTCACACCCTGTCGTCAACAGGTACTTCTACGCCAATTTGAAGTTCACCAGAGATGACGCGAGAAGCCCTGGGTACTTCGAGTATGGTTACCTACCCGATTTCGGCAAAGACGTGCCGAAGGCAACGTTGCAGGACTTCAGACTTCGGAAGGATCAAGCGTTGCGTCTGCGGTCAACGGAAACCTCCGAGTACCAGATCGATCCAGACGGGGCATACGATCCTTTGGATACAGAGACGGTCTTTCGTTCGCTCACTCTGAGGATCCGTTCCGATGTCCGTAGCCTTATGATTCGGCGCAACACGGCATACACGTTCTCGTCTTCCTCGATGGTTATAGACGACACGGCGGACACACTCGACTTGTCGGCGGATTACACATACGCTTATCATTACAGCAAGACGTTCGACTTCTCCGACCCTGCATACAACACCGTAGCGCGGCTTGCTATCTCGATAGCTGGCGAGACTATACCTGAGGTAGGCGGAGCACTCTTTTCAACCAGTCTTGACAATGATGCTCCGAGCACGTCGCTCCTGGAGTCGTCGGGGGTCATCGCCACCTCGCCGTCGACAACTCAGTTGTTGGAAGACAATCCGTCTCCACCGCCAGCGACGCAAAACGCATTCAAGTTGTCTGTCGCCGCGAGTGCAGGCATTTACACCATCTCGAATGCTTCCTATAGGATACCGGCATCTAGGTCGCAGATCACGCTTTCCTGTACGATAACGTACACTTCGACATACACGCCCACGCCGGCGACCATAGATATCAGTGCTGGCAACTACACGTTGGCGACGTTGGCTTCGTACGTATCATCTTTGAAGCCCTTCGCAGTCGACGAGTTCCAACCGATATTCCCAGCCTCAGTTTTCAATGTGAACTATGCCGGGACGGATGCCTCGGAACTGCGGGATGTGACTACGACGATTGACTCGCCAGGATATGGGTTGATCCGGGCG
>Ga0172362_10002803_pt1 | contig 15082 bp, 14 predicted proteins | sample LakKivs1_kivu2a2_FD_114534 | JGI IMG/M metagenome (GOLD analysis project Ga0172362, IMG submission 114534) | Sediment microbial communities from Lake Kivu, Rwanda - Sediment s1_kivu2a2 | ecosystem: Environmental > Aquatic > Freshwater > Lake > Sediment | place: Rwanda: Western Province, Lake...
AAGAGCGATAAAATCCATTATTACAGCGAACTTTTAGGCATGAAAGATACCATAAGCGAAGAAGATCTCTTAATAGATGTTACAAAAACCGAGATTGAAAAACGCCTTACGCAAACAGAAAACGAAAAAGAAAGGCTAAAAGAAAGAGTTCATATTTTAGAAGAGCAAATGAGCAGGATATTACAGCAGGTGGGAAGAGTTAGCACGATAGCAGAAGGTTAGAATATAAATGAAAAAATTTAATAACTTCTCTTCAATATAATATATATGGAAAAAAGAACAATAGTTTATATATTAACTATTATTATATTATTAGTAGCAATAAGCATTTTTATTTCTATAAAACTTACTCCTAAAACGAATAATTACAAAACATATGTGGTTTCTGGAAAAGTTCTTCCTTCTAAAGATTTTGTTAATCAAAGACAACCAAAGTACGTTTATGTTTATTACCCTTTTCATCTACCGAATTATCTTTGTAGGGGTAATGAATTTCAATTAAGTATTATAAACTGGATTGATGAAAAAGAGGGAAAATTTGAAATTTATTTTACAGTTCCAGAAAAGATGAGTAAAATTATCCTAACAGTTGACTGTTCCACTTGCGACTATAAAGAAATCAATCTTAACGAGATTCCAGAATCAATAGACATTCCATGGGGGAGTGCAAAATGTGAGGAAAGTTATGAAATCAGCGATAAAAAAGACGAAATAATAGATCATGCAAGAAATATGTTTAACTATATAGAAAAAGAAATAGTAGAAAAGCCGTTTAATGAATCAGAAAAGCAAAGTGTAAAAGAAGATATTAGATTAGGAAGAGATGCAATTTTTGATTCGGAGAGCAGTAAAGAAGAAGATGAATCACTATCTAAAGCATATGAGTCACAATGGCTTGGTTGGAAAGCAGAGTACAAAATGACATTATTTGAATTAAGATATTGTATAGATAAAGTAGATACTCTTTTTAACACTTACAAAGATAAAAACTGCTTCATACCTGATTATACATCTTATAGGTCATTCATATCAGCAAATGAGTCTTATAATTCCAGAAAAGATGATAGAACCTTAAACGAAAACAGCCCTGGAACAAATAATATTACAGAACTAGAGAGAAAAATTAAGAATTTGCACAGAGATTTTGATTGGACTAAAGATTCACTATATGAATGTGAAGATGCCTTTCAGACACTAAACGCAACATTTACGTATCAGGAACCTTATTGTGACGCTAGGACTGTTGTCTCATGGTCAATCTATACACTACTCATAATCTTAGGATTTTTTGCTGGAATACTTTATAAAAAAATAACAATAAAATGGACCAAACAAACTTAAGTTTATCAGAAGCCCTTTTGGCAGCACTAATTGGTTTAGGAGCTATTTATTTCAAAATTTACGCTCTGGGCATTATCTTAATTGGGACTGGAATAGCCCTTATAGGGATTGATCCTAAATTGAGAGATATTTTTTTAAAATTTATAAAATTACTTTCGAAAGGATTGTATAAAAAAGAAGAAACTCTTTCTATAGAGAGATCTCAAAAATCCAAAATACAAAAATCTGGAGGAGATATTTTTAATGTAGAGGGAGACATTAATTATGGTAACAGTATAAAAGAAAAAACTCAAACTAGTTTAAAAATTTACTATGACAAAAATGAAACATATCACAGGGTACCAATAGCTAATATATCTCCTATTAGAAATGGGTTGTTTTTGCATGTAATGGTTAGGAATGAAGAAGAAAGGATAGCTAAAGATTGTTACGGAGAATTAATTGAAGTTCAAGAAAAAAGAGATGGAACATATTCTAAGGTCCCTACTTTCACAGCACCAGTTATCTTAAAATGGGCTCATGAAGATATAGATAAAAAAATAGATATAGATAATGAAATACCAAGAAGACTTGATATTTGCCATACGATTGAAGGTTATGACAACCTAATTTTCATGACTTCTGGAGGCCCTAGAGGTATACAAACGCAGTTCCCTAAAGGGAAATACAAAATAAAGGTTAGAGTTAGAGGAGAAAATACAGAATTTTCATATGGAGAATTTTTAATTGATTTCGATGGAAACTGGAGAAATATAAAAATAAATACATTAAATCAAACTAAAAATATTTAACTGACATTAAAGCTAAAGAATATAGACTGGACCATATAAAATACATAGTAAACTCCCCACAAAAAAATAATTACTAAAAGTACCTGATTAGGCGTATTTATATAACCTCCAAGATCAAAAAAAGTTAAGAATATTGACAAAGTAAAAAGGATTAAAGAATAAAGTATACACCTCTCAAAACGATTTTCTCTAAAAGATCTCATCTCCTCCCTCAAGGAAAGAATTTCTTGGTCTATCTTAATCTGTTTGTCTATATCGTCTAACTTCTCTTGTTTATTCCTCAATTTTCTTATCTCTTCCGATATACACTCTCTTTCAATCCAGTAATGCTTTTTGACAGACCTTCTTATCTTTGGTGAAGCAAAAATCCCTAAGAGAGTTAAAGGAAATACCAGAAATATAATAGAGAGAGTAAATATAAGTTTAGTTGGATCAAATTGAGCATAATTCATTCCAAATAAGAAGATTACCCCTACAACAAAAAAGATAGTTTGCATAGAGGGTTTTTCAAACTTCATTTTAACTCGATTTATTCAGTATTCTTTTACTTTTCAACTTCCTAACAAATCCAGGACATAATTTTATTCCTAAAATAACCACGATAACAAGGATTATACCATAAAAGACATACAGGTTGTTCTCCCTAAATTTACTAACGACACTTCCAAATGCCCCAGTAATACTAAATCCTGACTTATTAACATCATTAATTGTTTCATTAATTCCTGTAATCTTTTCATCCATATCATTTATCTCAGGTATAACATCTGGTTTTTCTGACTCAGTTTTATTTTCTGTATTATTCTCTTTTGTCGAAGCTGAAGAATAACTTCCTCCACCTCCACCCCCTCCTCCGCCACCATCCGATACAGGAGCAGGGCAGGCTCCACAATCTTTTGAACAATCACTGCAAGTTTCTCCACCATTACATACGTTATCCCCACAGAAGGTTAGCTGCTCCTTAACTCCTGAATGTGATAATCCTGATATCTTGTATCTTGTTTCATTTTCTATTAATTCACATGAATAATCTCCTGATGTTCCGGGACAAAAGATTCCTGTTTCATTAACTCCATTGCATATTCCAGACATTTCACTTATTGAACTTATTTCCTCATCTTTTATGCATAATCCTGTCCCGTTGATAATCTTGTCAAGATAAATTGTTTTTGTGTTGTTCTGAGAAGACAGATCTATTCCTTGCACGAGCAAATAAGAGGAATCTGACTCATTGGAGTTTAAAGTTATGTTTAATTTTTGTAAATTTAATTTGTTTTTTCTAATAATAACCCCTCCACCCCCAGCACCTCCCCCTCCGTCAGGAGCAGGTGTTGCATTTTTTGGTTCCTCAGCATAAGTAGACGAACTAGTAATACTGGAATTAACAGAGTAAGTGAATGTGAAGTTAAATTCTAAGATAGTTTTATTATCTTTCTTTAACTCAATAAGCTTTGTCCCAGTAAATTCTTCGGAAATATTAGATGAATCTCCAATAAGTAATTCAATTTCATTATCAAATGCATCTCCAATTATTCCATTATCATCATAATCGCAAGCATATTCCTCTATAGTTTCATTTGGTTCTCCTTCTAAATCAAAAGTTAAATTAGTTAGAAAGTAACAATTATTTGAATCGTAATAAGAAGTAAAAAGAGAATCATCTTTCTGGCAATCTAAAATACCGCTCCAGTTAGGTACACAAAAATCACAAGATTGGGTTAGTTTATCTGGTTTCTCATAATCAGTTCCACACTGATTTAAGTCAATCCAGTCTTTAAACTGTACATCTGAACCAGTACATTCACCCCAAGCATCTTCCAGTATCCAATCTGGAAAGCAGTTTATAACTTCTAACATATAAGGTTCACCAATTGCAGCTTTTCCAGAAAAGTCAACAACTGCAAATATGTAGCCTAATTTTGATACGCTATATTCCGATAAATTTGTTTCAATAAAGCAAGAATTATTTATTCCAGGTTCACACTCCATTAAATAACCTTCTAAAAAAACAGGTTCATCGCTCAAAGAGCCCTCAGGAATGACGCTTCCTTCTGGAATAGCAGAATTATTTGTTTCTATCTCAACTATTCCCTGTAAAAAATATTTTGCATCTGGAGTGATATAAACAGGTATATCTTCCCCTTGATAACTAATGTTAAGTTCAAATAAACACCTCTTATTTCTCATGTTAATAATGCCTATATAGTCCTCTACAATGTTTTCTAGATAATCAACCAAAACGTATCCTGTTTCTATCCAGCTTAAATTTTCTGACGAACCATTACTTATATTCAGAATCCCCTCAATCATGTATTTTCCATCTTTTGAAACATATAGAGGCACCTCTTCATCTTCGTAACTTACATTAACTTCATAAAAATAAGTCTCCTCACTGCTTGAAACATAACTTACTCCTCCCCCAACCCTTTCATTTAGATAATCAATTAAGATAGATGAAGCATCTTCCTCAGATATATAATTGCAAGAATAATTTTCTGTATAGATGCTTAAAGAAGCTACCATAAAATTTTTCTCAGAATAACTTAAATTAAAGATTACTGAGGGAGTTACAATTGTTCCGTTTAATGGATATTGTTCATGTATAACTGGATCTTCTGTATCAATAAAAAAAGCAGTATGATTGTTTAATATATTGCTGGCATAATCTTCCACAAAAACACCTAGGTCGTACATTCCATCTTCTAAATTTGTCAAGTTTACAGAAAGATTATTGCATTGGGTACAACTCGTGATTGTATTATTGTTTAATTGTATAATAAAATTCTTTGCAATTTTATTTGATTCAATTTCTATAAAAGAATTGTTTTCAAATAAAACAGGCTCCTCTAAAAACTCCACTCCGCTTACTGCTGGTTCTATATCATATTGAGATGCACATCCTTCACTAAACACGCAATTTCCAGAATAGTTTGCATTGCCATTTCCATCACAAAATCCCTGGCATAAATACTCTCCGGGTTGATTGTACTTTCCATCTCCTTCTCCTGATGAACATCTGGATGTTGAGTCGTAAACATGCGTTATAGGATAATTAGCACATTCTGTACTTCCCTGACTGCAATACTGACAGATTCCATCACAGGATTTTACAAAACTTTCCTTTACTAAATAATCTGGATTATCACTCGAACAGTAAAAATCAAAAAAAGTTATATCATTAAACTTACACCCATAATAATCACTAAAATCTCTGGGGTCTTCTCCTTCTTCCTTTGTAATCTGTAAATCAGTATCGCAACAATATCCCTTATTACAAGAAACCAGATCATGGGTTTCCATCCAGAATAATCTATAGAGGCCTGCCACAGCTTTCATCGCATGGGGAATATTAGCTTCTGCATCTTTCTTTAAATTCGCTTTATTTCCTGTACCTATTGAATTTTCTAAATCGTCTTTATCATCTATGATTATCATACCTTCGCCATCCCATAAATAAGTATTAGAAGCCCCTCCTGGAAAATAATATAGATAACCATCTTCCTTTCCAAAATAATTATTTCCATTCACATCATCACTTGCATAATATTGGGTTTTCTGTGCAGTGTACCAAAATAGCTTAAAAAGATTTGGAGGGTTAGTTTTTACGTTAGAAGGAAAATATATGTCTTCATAATTATACTGGCCTTCTTCATAATTACTTCCATCAAAATGTTTGTAATTATCACCATCTCCCCAAGCATTATTATAGTGATTCCCTGCAGCAAATTCCTCAAACTCATCGTCTCCAACAACTGGCAATGGAATATTAAAAACCTCCCCATGTGTATCATCATGAACATGGGCTGGAACTGTCATATCCACTAATAGATGAGAAACTCTCCCTAACCAATAGTATGCCTTATCTTTTTCTCCATTTTTGTAATAACTTACTGATTTATCATATAATTTCTGCGCACGATTATAATTACTCCCATAATCCCCTTCTTTCCAACCATAATCATAACTCCCACCTTGAACCATATCCGGATCCCAGAAATGATAACAGTAAGGTTTGTTTAAAATACAAGTAGCTGAATCTTCATCTGTAGAGTCTTCATCTTCCTCTCCAGCACCAATAAGAATCCCCTCTTTTCTGTAAGAACTATATCCACTTTCATCTAATGGATCATCATATTCATTTTGGTTAATATTGTTTTTAATCTCGCTTGTAGACCATATTTCACTAGCTTGCAAAGATATCCACTGATGGACTGGGGGATTCACTTTATGCTGAACGGTGAACTTTGGCTCGTCTGCTTTTTCAACTTCCTCTTTTACAACTATTTTATCTTCAGGGACTCTTTCATAAGTTTCTTCTACAGATGAAATTAGAACTGCGTTTAATAATAAAAAAAGAATTATGGCCATAATATATCTATTTTTCATTTTGATTTATAAATTAAATATCCAATAAGCCCTCCCAATACAAAAAAAATGACAAACATTAATGGAGATATTAATATTTCTGAAAACCCAGACAATTTTAAAATATTTTTTAAAAATAACTTTGGAACACTAAAAAACCCTGCTAAAAATCCGAAATTATTAATCGTCTTTGAAACCGAACAAAAAAAGTTACTTAAATTGAGTCCATTAACGCAGTTGATTATCTTAGAATCTAAAAGCATGAATAAAACACTAACTAAGCCACCAACAATTCCCCCAATCAATGCTCCCTTCCACTTTTTCTTCATTTTGAAACCTCCAGCTCTCTGAAAAGCAAAGCTAAAGTTCCCTTAGTAGTTTTTACCACCATTTTTGATAAGTCCTATAGGAATCCCAAGAATATAAATCTTACCTTTAGGATGGGATAAAACCCGCGATTTAACACAATTCTGCAAGAGTCCTAAGAACTACAGCCATCAACACAAAAGTTATTGCTAAAAACCACTCAAATCCTTGAAGAGACCTTCCAGATCCTATTACTGCACCAGCAGCTGCGGCAGTAAATATTATTATTAATTCTACAATAGTATTTAATGCAACATTAGCTAAAGATAATCTCTGTTTTGCCATATAAAAAATGAATTCACACCTTTAAAAAATTTCCTTTGATATGCTTTCCTTAAGCACTTTTCGGAACTATCTTTCCATTAACTATTGTATACTTATCTGAAAAATCTGATTGCAGAGAATCAATCATGAAATTCAACGCCTTAAGAGAATCTTTTTCAGGATTTCCCTTCTTATTAGGATGTATGTATTTATTTCTAATATCTCTAATAGCATCAAGATTTTTAAACATTTTACTGCTTAGGAGTTTGGCTTTATGTAACATCCTTAATCTTTTATATTGATTAAATTTATCTCCAAAAATTTCATTTCGGGATATAGGGCTATTATTAACTTTAAATCTTAATTTACTTGTAAGTTCTATAGCAAATCGTTCTGCAGTTATTCCAACCATAGATATTGTGGAATAAAATAGCCCTAATTCATAATCCAATCTCGCTTCTCTTAATAAATCTAAATAAGGTCCTACTCTGTCAGTGATGTATGGGTGAATCTTTTTGCCCCTTTCTAACATCCCCCTAGATAATTTTGTGAATCCTTTTTTAATCTGTGCTTCAATTTGTTTTTCTGCATAGGGAGATTTTAACATATTTGGAGTAAAATCAAAAGCAAATCTAATGGTTCCATCATTCTTTATAGACTTCTTTTTAGCCATCATATTCTTTAGAAATGAATGTTTTTAGATTTTACTAATCAATAAATTATCCATTAGCAATCTTAACTGGGAGTTCGTTTAATGTTTCATTAAAAACAGGGATAAAAACATCATAAGTTAGCCTATTTCTGTATACCCCATTTAAGGTTTGCATTTTGTAATTAATCTGTATAAATGAATTATATGGGTCAGCCGTTAGGTTCTCTGCTTCAATTTTTGTATATATTGGAGCTTTACCAAATTGTGGGTCTTTTATGTAATTCAATGGAATCATTTCATTTGAGTAGGTTACATTAATTGGAATTGGTTTTAGTACACCCTTAGGAATTATACTAATGTAAACAGGATCTCCCAAAAAATAATGGTCTTTATTTAATTTGACTTCAAAATAAGAGTTATGAAAAAAAGCTAGCGATAAAATCAAAAAAGCGATTATCATCAAACAAAGAATAAAGAGACCTGTGTATAAATTTATCCAGATATTTCTTTTTGGATTTCCGATTATATTTGCAGAAATTACGTTTTTTATAAAATCAGTTTTTATTTTCAAAAAAAAGATTACTACTAATGTAATTAATGGAGCCATTAAAATAATTGCAATTAAGGGCTTAAAATATGCTATTAAAAGGATGATAGAAAGAGAGAGAATAGAAATTATATTTAACAATAAGAAAAGTGGAGATGACAAAACCCACCTTCTTATTACAAAACGAATTTTTTGGTCTTTTTTTGGGAGTATCGTGTAGTAAGAATTTAATTCTAAGATCCCTACAAATAAAATAACAAGCAGGTAAACAGAGAATAGAGCTCCTAATGCAATAAGAACCATGCCAGAAACTGGAACAATAAAACTGTCTGCAGATATGGACCTTGTGCTTCTATTTAAGGTAGTAATAATTGAATATATTCCCCCAATAATTCCTATGTAAAGTAGCACTAAGAAAAAGAGAATATTAAAGAAACCATCAGACTCTTTAGAAAATACATCTTCAATCTTCCTTTTTATTTTTTTCTTCCTCTTTTGTTTAGCCATTATAGAACAAGTATTTCAACATTTTATACTTTTCTATTCATAAGATACAAATCTATCTCATAGTAGAATCACTTAGAGTTTTCTAACCTCCCATCTCCTTTTCAAAAAACATCAAAACAGGCAAAACTCCCTTTTCCTTAACTATCTTTTTCATCTGCTTTTCAAATTCTTCATAATTCCTATAGAAAACGAGTCTGTAACCGATTTTTGAGCGTTTTTCTTTCAATTGATTGAATTCGTGAATCAAATCTGCTTTTAGCCTCATAATGCTCCATGCTCCAAGCTTTTCCTCATAATACAGGCTGCCATCAATTTCCACTATTTTTGTTGGGGTAAGCGTTTGCTTTTTCATGTTATTTTTCTTTGCTCACCCCTAAGTTCCTAGGGTCTGTTAATAAATGATTGTTCCTATATATAAAAGTTAGGTTCATAAATCTATCAAAAAAATCTACTTAAACCTTTTGCAAAAAATCTTGGTGAAAATATACAAAAGCTTTTAATATGTGGTAGATTTACCAATATTTAGCAAAAGAAGTCTTGTTTACTCGAACAATTTTTATTTCCAAGTTACCCACTCGCTAACAACCTCCTCTGAAACGATGTTATCTCCGTAAGCAACAATATAAATTCTAAAATCTTCTCCAACAGGGGATTTTAAATTTGTAACATAATAATTGTATCCAGCTTCTGGTTTTATTTCTAAAAACTCGCTTGTGTAGTCATCCCAGACTTTTGATTCATCTTTCGTTTGCAAAGCAACGTATATTCTAACATTTTTAGCAGTTTCAGATCCTAAATTATAGATAGTTACATTCAGAGTTGAATAAGCATTATAATAATTCTGTTTTATATTTCCCTCAAATTTTATATCTAAATAAGGCCTTTTATAAACTGGAATCACTATTGCTTTTTCATTAATATACTCTTCCGGCAGTTTTCCAACATCCCAATTTTCCCCAGTTGTTTCCAAATAACAATAATCATAACCATTATATTCATATCTGTACCCTTCAACTTCTTCAGCACATTTGACTCCGAGACCCATATGGTCTTTAAATTGAATTAAAACAACACCATAATTCATTTCACTTAAAAGAGCTGCACCAAGAATTGCACTATCTTCACAATCCCCCCCTCCATCGTACAATGTTTCATATGGAAATCGTGGATATTCATCGTATCCTGAGGTAACATTATCAGAGGTATAAGGCAAGGATTGTATAAAAGAAACAACAAAATAAGGAATTTCATTCTCATCTAAATTATATTTTTTTCCAAAATCCGCAAATTTCTCTACTAAATCTTCAATTAAATAATCATCGTAAGGATCAGATGCAAATAAATCATAATCCCTTTCTCTACCCCTTTGTTGGTAAATCTCATAGGTTTCATTATAGAATTTAATAGAGTATCGAGGATTCATACTTTTATAGCTCCACGTAAACACTCTTTGAAATTCTTCTTCAATCTGCAATATTTTAGTATCAATCTCTTCTTTAATCACTGTCTTTTCTAGTTCTTTTGTATTCTGTTCTTCTTGATCCAATTGATCTATTATATAAAAAAAGAAAATGATAGCCAAAACTAATAGGATTATCCCAAGCATAGTGATCTTCCCTTGTTTATTCATAAATTTATTAGTTAATCTAAGAATATAAGTTTAATTATTTTGAAGAATCCTCTTAGGAGATGCCAAAAAGCTTTAATATGTAGTAAATATGTCAATAATATCAAAAAGATGTGAAAATGGATGAAAAAGATAAGTTAATATTGTTTGAACTCCTGCAGGATTGCAGGCAGCCTTTATCTAAGATTGCTAAAGCTGTCGGACTGCCACAACAGACTGTAAGCTACAGGATCAAGAAGCTGGAAAACTCTAAGGTTATCAAGAAATATACTACAAACATCAATTATCCAAAACTGGGTTTTTCAAGGCATTCCTTATATCTAGATATCAAAGGGGTTACTGCTGAAGATGTGAACAAATATCTAAAGAAAATAACTGGTATAAATGAAGTAAGCTGTTGCTACATGCTTCATGAAGTAAGCAGATGGAAGCTATATGTTTCTGTATGGACAAAAACAATTGAAAGATATGACGATATTCAGACAAAAATATTAAGCCAGTTTAAAAATAAGATAAACAATTATCTTTCCTTTCAGAGTGTCAAGTCGTTTACCTATTTTGCAAGGAGGCTAAATCCTAAGAAAAAAGCAAAAACAGATATTAAAGGAAATCCAGAGCATATGGAAATCAGTGATGCAGACTGGAAACTAATCAATAAATTAAAGGAAGACTCAAGAAAAACTGTTACTGAATTAGCTAAAGAACTTAACTTGACTGCAACATCTGTTTTAAGGAAAATAAATACTCTAAAAAAGAAAGACATCATAGAAAGGTTCTATCCAATTCTTGACATGAATAAAATAGGATTCTTAGAATATACTTACATTTCCAGAGTAGACCCCTCTTATAAAAAAGAACTAGAAGAGTTCATGAGATTTACAGAGCAAGATTTAAGATTTGTGATAGTTATAAAAGCAGTTGGTTATGTTAATCTATACTATGCTTTCCTTGCAAAAGATAAGGATGAATTTAAGGAAATTAATTCCAAGATAGACAAAATCCTAGGAAAAGCAGTTCTTGAGACATATAAGATTGAAGTTGATGAGATGATAAGTTAAATTAATCTTCAGTTGGAAAAAATTTAAGTCCGTAACCCTCCATTTTACCAGTTTTCGGATCTTTCCTTATATTTTGTTCTATTTTTTTGTAATAAAAATCTCTTTTTCTATTGAATTTCCCAGAAATAGCAGAACATACCATATCTGCTATTTGGATGTGATTAGAGTGCTTATCGTCTAAAAAAAATAAATGTTCAACTATATGGGGAATCTCCATGTATTCATAACTTTTTACCTGAAATGTATCCTCTCCGTGTTTTACCTCAGAAAAAACTGCCTTATTTGGTACCCCTTTCTCTAAACAAGATTTATGGTAATCAAATAAAGATTTTATTTCTGTACTTTTGGACTCGTCCATTATTATAATGCCCCTTTCTTTATTCTCCTGCAAAAAATATTGGAATCTCTCTATTAAAAAACTATAAGCTAATTGAAAGATGAACCTTCTTTTTGAGCGTTCCATTTTTTTAGTATTAATTAGACTAGCCACATAAGTAAAATGAGGTAATGAAAGTAAACTATATAACTCATTATCAAATTCTTTTTTTCGGTCTGCATCTAAAGAGAGATAATTTTCATTTTTATCATAGTTCTTTCTTCTAATATCCCTTAAGTTAACAGAATCATTTTTAAAATATTTAAGTTTAAGTTCTTTGATGTTCTTATTGAGTTCTATCCAGTGTGCCTCATTAATAATCAATCCTCCAAGAATTAAATACTTGGCTTTTCGTTCATAAGTTTCATCAATATATAGGAAATACATTTTATTTGTATAGAAGTAATCAGAGGGCGTTTTAGTCCTTGATCACCCCCTTTTCATAAATACTAAATAAAACCACTATAAAAGGTTTTATATTGTACAGAACTATTTTTTAAACAACTCCAAACACTCCTTTCTCAAGAATTTCCCTTTAATTTTAATCCTTTTTCCGCCTTTCCTGTTTAATCCTTTTATCCCTATTTTGATCTCATGGAAACCATTTTTTAAAGCATCCCTTACCGTTGCTCCATAAACTATTGAATCAATATTCATCATCCATGCCTGATAAAAACACATTGGGCAGGGCTCGCATGTAGAATATAAAGTGCAACCCGTTAAATCCAGTTTTTTAAGCTTATTTGTTGCTTTTATTATTGCCTGGCTTTCAGCATGATACCTAGGATCTCCAACAGGCCTTTTTCCTGCTTTTGCAAGAATCCTCTCACCTTTCACAATAACTGCCCCAAAATGATGCCTATGCTTCCTAGCATCTTTAATGGCTTCGCGCATAAAATCCTCTTTTTTCATAATAATAAGTAAAAAATATCATTTAAAAGGGTTTTGGAATTCAATTGAATTTCCACCAAAAAATCTAAATAATTAGACCACTTAATTAAACAATGATTCCCATGTTCGGAAACTTAGATCTTGAATCTATTAAAGAATCAAACCTTCAAGATTTAATTGATCAAAGAGTAGAAGAGAGCATTATCCTAGAATTCAAAAAAGAACTCGCATCAAATTCTAAAGAGGTTGCTAAAGATTTATCCTCGATGGCAAATTCTGAAGGAGGATTTGTCATATACGGAATTCAGGAAGATGCAGATGGCAGAGCGAATTCTATCAACTGGATTAACTCTAGTGAAAATTTTGAAGAAAAAATAGAGAACATAACAGCAACTACAATTAATCCCCCCATCTCATTTAAGGTGTTCCCTATTCATAAAGAAAGAGAAGATACAAGACTATGCTATCTAGTTTTAATTCCCAAAAGCAACAATCTTCATATGGTGATTAAAGGAGGCGATAACCGTTACTATAAACGAAGCGGAAAAACAATTCGGAAGATGGAAGATTCTGAAATAAAAGAAAGAATAAGCTTAATTAATCTAAACAAAGAAGACGCTCATAAAACAATTGATTTACTAAAATCGGATTTTCAAGAATTAACTGGAACCAATTTAACTTCCACCGAACGTATTAATTATTATATCATACCAGATTCAGTGGAAACAAAAGTTCAAACAATAAGTGAACTTAGAGAGATAGTTGACTCGCTAACTAATGATTTTTCCGAGGGAGTAAATTTTAATTCGTACAAAGGCACGGTTTCAAACTCCATATTCAGTGATTCAAGAAAATGGCATAAATCAACGATAATGCATAAAAACGGCATAATCGAGTTTAGAAAAAGTCACGATTATGTAGTAATATTTGCATCTATAGTAGAAACCAGAAATCTAATTAAGATTATCAATTATACAAATAATTTTTATAAGAAAATAGGGTATTTTGGAGGATATAAGATTTGTATGGAAATTGGAAATATAGGTAAATATGGTTTTGGAAAAACGTTGGAAAATAGCGAAGGGTTATATGGTTATTCACTTGGAGAACTAAAAGAAATTATAGAAATTGATCCACTACTTATCCAAAACCCCCTTAAAAATAGCCTTAAAATTCTTGAATTGATGAAGTTGATTGGAGGAGTCGTTGGAATTCGTGGTGATGACCCTTATGAAGAAATAAAAAAAGAACTTAAATTGTCTTAAGGGAAGTTATTAATTAAGAAAGGAGGGGTTTATTTATTGATAAAGAAATCTTATCAAGAAGTTATTGTAATGCTCCTTTCTTCAGTCATATTAGGAGTTCCGTCCGAGTGCTTAACATAGGCATAATAGCTATAATCTCCATTATCAAGGCCATCTATTGCATTTTTACTCTGATTAATCTCCAGATACCATTGGGTTGAATTGTACTTATATAAACTAGACATATATAATTGGTTTATTTCAGACAATGATAAACTGCGATCCAAAACCACCAAGTTATCAAAACTACCATTATAAGCTAGATATTTCTTAGATCCATATACTGGATGTGCTCCAAGATAAGTAGGATAGTCAGTGCTTGCAAGTTCCCCGCTTACTAACTCATTTGCATTATAAGTTCCATCAACGAAAATAGTGAGATTATGATAAGTTCCATCATAAGTTTTTGTAACAATGGCGCTATGCCATTCGTTAAAAGGAAAGGCGTCATTTACTGAATATAAGGTATGAGTTGAACCATTTCTAATAATAAACATTATATCTTTAGATGCAGGCGCATATTTCAACCATCCATCATACATCCCATATAAGTTTATTATGTGTTCATAATCTCCATAATCAATATTATCTGGTTTTAACCATACAGATAAAGTATAGTTTTCAGTAAGATTTGTTACTGGATTACTTATTAATTCAATTGCCCTATATGCTCCAACTGAATAATTTGTACCTGTAAAATTAAACCCTCCTGAACTTTTGTATCCCTTATTAGCATCCCATTCCAAATCGTTTAATATGGTCCCGTTATCCTCATATATGCTTAGATCTCTCACAAGAGAACTGGTCTCTCCTAAGTCAGAAACATTGTTAAAGTTCATCATGAGGACTAGAGAATTGTCATATAATGTGAGATTAGTTCCATTCCAGTTATATGTTAACTCTGACAAACTATCCCAACTTACAGATACATTTATCTCTACAAACGGATTAGAGGTTGAAGTCCCAGATGCAGGAGTAGGATTTCTAAAAGCC
>Ga0172362_10002804_pt1 | contig 15076 bp, 14 predicted proteins | sample LakKivs1_kivu2a2_FD_114534 | JGI IMG/M metagenome (GOLD analysis project Ga0172362, IMG submission 114534) | Sediment microbial communities from Lake Kivu, Rwanda - Sediment s1_kivu2a2 | ecosystem: Environmental > Aquatic > Freshwater > Lake > Sediment | place: Rwanda: Western Province, Lake...
TTCACTGCGTGAAATCCCACGAACTACTCCTCCTTGTGTTGGTTTTTCCGTTTGCTCTTGCGTGTCGACTGAGCGTAACCAGTCGAGCGTAACCAATTATTTTGAACCGGGATGCCCTTTCGGGCACCAGCTCTCAAGGCTGGCGCAATACCAGATTATGCGACCGCGGCATGCCAAACAATATATAAAAAATATAATAAATAACACTGCAATGAGACCAAGCAAGATGTTTGTTTTTAAATATTTTGTTTTTCTCTGCGACACAGGGAATACGTAAACTCGGATATGGGAAATATGCAGAAAATTCCTGAAAGAATCATCTGTTCTCTTTCAGCCAGAAAACAAGCTTCTCATAATGAGAAGGCTTTTCAAGAGAATTGCGGAAATGCTGGTATTCCTGCTCACTCATTTCTGAAAGAGTCATTGAAAAACCGTCTGGAATGAATACTCTGTGAAGCTCAGACCAGTTGTAATTATTCCTTAAGTCACAAATTTTTTCTGACAGAATACCGTGAACCTTTCTTACGAAAGTAACTGGTTCATTAAGTTTATTATCCAAATAAGCGATAGCGTCTTCAAAATAGCATTTTCTGTCCTTGCCATCAGCAAGTTTTAAGATTCCTTCAAGCCCTATTGTTCCTAGAACGAAATTTGCATAAGTTAAGGGAAATCCCTGCAATGAAGGAATGCAAAAAGCAGCGTCTATTGCAATAACTGGTTCCTTTATTATGTTGTATGCAAATGACGCCTTTTGCTTTGCAATCTCCTCAATGTCTTTGCTTCTCATTTCAGGGATATCTATTTCTCTATGTATAACCGAAATTCCATAAGGAAAAAGGGCTCTGCTAACACTTGCTAATTTGCCCTTGTTCATTGTCGCAAAATATAGCTTATCAATCATTTTCAGAAAGAATTTATTGGCGGGGATTATATAAACTTTTATCTGAGCCAAACTTGATTTTCAGAAATATAAATCAAAAACCTCAGCATAAATGTTGAGGTATGCTCAGTAACAATCATAAAATAAAAAGGTGCCGCTGACGGGATATGAACCCGTGACCTCTACGTTTCCTGGTTTGAATCATATCATCGGCTTTTCAGCATGCCTCATCGCTCAAACATATGAGCGTAGCGCTCTAACCAGGCTGAGCTACAGCGGCATAATTTGAAATTGGAAGAAAAGAAACCTCAGGCGTTTTTTAAATTTTTGCTTTTGTGCTTGGACGATTATTGATTCATCATTAATATTTTTTATGAAATGAAATACAAAATTTTTATATTTTATTTATCGACTTCGCACAAATAAACAACTGCATGGTGATAACAAAATGAAATATGTAAATATGAGAACCTTTTTCTGTTTATCTATGAAATATATTGATTTGAAAGACGTGACGCATAGGGAATTGGGCAGAGCATTAGGGGAAGTGAAAGGCATTTCAGAGGGCTCTAACGCAAAGTTGGATTATATTCTAAAATTTAGTTTTGAAGAGGAAATCGGCGGCTGCACATCAATAGCAACAGCTTCTAATGGCAATTTCATTCTTGGACATAACGAGGATTGGTATTTACCAATGAGCCTTTATATCATAAGAGCTAAGCCAAAAGGAAAACCCTCTTTTATTAGTGTTGGATATGCAGGCCAGATTCCGGGCACTTGTGCGTCCCTCAATGAGAGCGAAATTGCTTATAGCGCTAATTCTCTTGACACTGAAATAAATTTCTCAGGCATCCCAAAGATTTATCTTCTGCGTTCGCTGTTGGAAGTAAATTCTATTAAAGAAGCCAAATCAAAAATGAGTCTTGGTAATAGAACAATCGGCAATAGTTGTTTTATTGTATCTGCTGCTGAAAAAAGAATGGTCAGTCTAGAATGGTCTCCTGGCAATTATGATATTATTGATGGGGAAAAATTTCTGGCGCATGCAAATCATTATCTTTCACCCAAAATGAAGAAAGAAGAGAGTAATAAAACATGTTCTAAGTCAAAAAATAACTTTGAGAGAGCAGAAGAATTGCTCAAACAACTCAAAGAACCACAACTAGAAGATATTAAGAGAATATTACAAGACCATGAAGGTCATCCTGACTCTATCTGCTACCATCCAACAGAGAGAGCAGGCACTCTTGCTTCAACCATAATAAATTTAGGAGATAATGCTTTCTATGTAAGCGATGGTAACCCATGCAAGAATGAATATAAAAAGTTTAATTTATAATAAGCATTTCTGAAACAGTTATCCTTAAATTTCGTCTCTGATTACTAAAATATTTTAATTCTACAAAAAACAATTGTTTTCTTTATTTAGTAATTTATTTCTTTATTTCAGAGCAACTTTTATCCTGTCAGCGTACTTTCTTAATTCATTTCCCTCGTATCTGCCTTGAGGCCAGTTTATCCTCAACCCGTCGTCCTTGAATCTGGGGATGATGTGAAAATGGACGTGCGGAATTGTCTGTCCTGAAACAAGCTTGTTGTATTGAAGAATGTTGAGCCCTTCTGCATCCAAGCCCTTGACAACCGCTTTTGCAATCTTCTGCACAACTGCAATCATTTCCCTTAGAAGTTTTTCTGGAATGTCTGTTATTGTTTCATAATGCTCTTTTGAGATTATGAGCACATGCCCCTTGTTGGCAGGCATGATGTCCATTATCGCTATGAAGTTTTTGTCCTCATAAATCTTCTCTGAAGGAAGTTCCCCCTTGACAATCCTGCAGAATATGCAGCTTGCTTCAATCATGCGCCCACCTCAAATATTTTTCATATGATATTTAGCTATTCATGAATTGTATTTGGTTTAATCTGATTTTAATCATGCATTTGATTTAAAAAAAATAATTTATTTAGTTCAAGTTGTTTTATCAATTATTTGTCTGCTTTATTTTTATTTATAAATTTTGGTTTTTAATAATGGTTATAATGTTTTTATTGGTTTAGAAAAGATTTTATCTCATCAAGTTTCAGTATCCTATTCGGAAAATCTTGTCTTCTGTTTCTTCTGTCTACAAGCACTGCTTTTATTCCAAACTCTTCAGCAGGCTTTATGTCGCTTTCTATGCTGTCTCCTACCATTATTACCTCTTCTGGCTTTATTCCAAAATTTTTAAGAGCTTGCTCAAACATCTGCTTGTCTGTCTTCAGAATTCCTGTCTTGTAGGAGAGCAGTATCAGGTCAAAATATTTTTCCAAGTCAAATTTTTTGAGCACCGGCTCCACTGAAAAGTTATCGGTGTTTGAGATTAGAACTAACTTGTAATTTTTCTTTAATTCTCCAAGGAGTTGTATTGTCTCAGGATATGGCTTTGCAAGTAGCCAGTTCTTGTTCCACATTCCAATCAGAGTGTTAAGCTTGTATGGCGGAGGGCTTATCGCAAATTCCTTGCACACATTCTCGAACGCTTCTTTCAGATCAGCAAATTTCCTAAGCATCATGGCGCGCTCAAGCTTTATTATGTATTCTGAAAACAGCATATCCCTAAGATTGAGTATATTCCTGACCTGCCTTACAGGAGAATATGTTCCATTCTCAACAAGAGTTCCCCAGAAGTCAAATATTATTGTCTTAATCATAAGCCCGCCCTTTTTGTGAATATGAATTTTGGGAATATGAGATGTATTAAAAATATCATTCCTTAAAAACATTATCCTTGACAAACAAATTTCTAAATAATTTCTCTTATTTAAATCTTTACAAAATAAAGATGCATTGTTAAAATTATGTTGCTTAAATCCTGACGATTTCTGCTTTATTCAGCTTCAGCACGTCAATAACTAGAAAACTTACCTCATCATATCCATATATTGCTCCAGGATTGATTGCAAGAGTTTTTCCAATTTTTTCCTTAAATTTCCCGCTCATCTTATATGATTCATGAATATGCCCGTGAAGCGTCAGGTAGGGCTGCTCCTTTTCAATAAAATCTCTTACCGACTTGCTTCCACAGTGCGTACCATCATAGCAGATGTCAAGCGCAGTGTCGAATGGCGGAGCATGTATAATGTAAATAGTTTCTTTGGGATTACTCAGCTTTTTTATTTTCTCAAAATCCTGCCTTATGCTGCCTGTGTTTATTTTGCCTGCTGTTGTAACAGCATTTTTTAATGAGAGGTCTATACATCCCAGGGGAATCTGCTTTGTTTCATCTTCATATTTTTCCCAGTCCTTCAGCCTGAAAGGAGTGACTGGCACGAAACTATAACCAACAAGGTTGAATTCTCCAATCTTATTTAGCCTGTCATGCATCAGTTTATATAATCCTTCTTTTTCCCCGTTTTCAAGTATTGGAGAGTTTATTCTGCAGTCATCATTGCCCATCATGATGAAAATATCTTTATAATATTCCGCCCTAAAAGTTCTTAGAGTCGGAATGAGGAAGTTGCGCAGAAAATCTGACTGCATCTCAATAATCATCTTTAGACGGAAATTGGTTTTCCATGGTGTTATGTCACCGCCAAATATTATAGCTTCTATGCTATTTTCCTTTGCATAATCAAATATCTTATTATACAAATTAGTCCTACCGTGCAGGTCTGTTGCGTATAAAATTTTGTAAGCCATGATAAACACCTAACAAATGTCATTAAAAAATAACTTCTTATTTAAAAGTATTTAGTAATGCTGTTTGGAGATTAATGTCTAAGATTATCATCAAATTATTTTTTTCCTCTTTGCTATGCCTAAATCTTTGGCGAAGTCCTTGATTAACATGTTGGGCAATGGGTTAAAATAGCAGTGCTCTGACATTATGAGCGTTTCATAAATCTTCATTATCTGCGAGAACTCTTTCTTAAGATAAACTATGAAAGCATGCAGATTCTCTGGGTCAGATGCAATCCTAAGAAGCAAATCATAGTCGCCGAGTGTTTTTGTGGAATAGAGCAGATGCTTGTTCTGCTCTGATATCCTTTTGAATTTTGCCTCGTCCTTGAAATCAAATTTTCTGACTCTTATCAGAAAAGTGAAAATGTTATAGCCTAAAAGATTTAGATTGGTCCTTATTGAGAAATTCTTTATTATGCCAGACTTTACAAGCCTCTTTATCCTGTAAATTATTGTGTCAGCATCTAATCCGACAAGAGGCTTCATTTCATATGAGGATAATCTTGCATCCTGGCTCAGCACTTTAAGAATTTGCATATCCTTGTTGTCAAGCTTGAATTCTTCCTCTTCCTTGTTTTTTATTTTGCTGTCAATCTTTTCAAGCAATTCTTTGTAAAAGAAGGCTCTTGGCAGCAAGGCATTCTTGTATTCCTTTAGCACAATCAGCTTGTCTTCCTCTATAATCACATTTGGAAATTTCACATCTATGCTGGTGAGGAAATCGTCGAAGTCCTCAGCGTTCTTTGCTATTGCCTCTATCTCATAATCCCACCTGTCGCTATATGAGAAAATGTTTGTAACATAGTCGCTTTTAACCAAAAAATTGTAGAATTCTTCCTTTTTTGCCTCATCCTGTTCGTCAACAAGGACAAAGAAGTGATATTTGTTATAGCCGAGTTTCTTGAAATCAATCACAGGGAAAAAATTCATTATAATGTTTTTCTTGACAAGACTATTAACCCTGTAGGCTGTTGAATAACTTGAAAGCATAACCTCATTTGCAATTGCAGAGTAGGGCTTTCTCGAGTCAAGCGCAAGCTGTGCAATTATCTTTCTGTCTTTCACATCAATCCTGAATTTTTCCATGCTCCATCACAACATGATTTGCCCATAGAAGTATAAAAAATTTTCGGTAATTCTTGATTTTTCCATGATTTTGTTTTTTATACTGAAAGATGATTATTTACTGTATAATAATTAAAATAAGGTGAGGTGGAGAATATGCGAAGTTACAATGAAGATAGAGATTATGAGGAAAAAAGCGAGCTTGAAGAATTTATTGACGAGTTCAAGCACTCAAGAGCATGGAAATGGATTAAGGGAGGGGCTATAGGAGCTTTGGCATTTGCAACAATTCTTGGTTCTGTTTATATTGTCGGGGCTGACAAGGAAGGCGTTGTAACAAGATTTGGAGAGTATATCAACACTGCAAGGCCAGGCATTCATCTAAAGATACCGCTGATTGATGATGTTGTCCAGCAGAACATCATGGAAATCAAGAGACTTGAGATTGGATTCAAGACTGAAAAGGAAGGAAAAAGCGGAAAAGCTCCTGTCTATTCTGAGGACACTCCTGAGCTCATTCAAGAACAGAAGATGCTTACAGGCGATGAAAACATAGCAATGGTGGAAGCTGCTGTCCAGTACAGGATAAGCGACCCTGTCGCTTATACGTTCAATGTTGACAGGCCGGAAGGCACATTGAGGGATATCTGCGAAGCTGCCATAAGGCAGGTGATAGGAGATTACAGCATAGACAGTACAATGACAACTGGAAAAATTGTGATACAGAAGGAGATACAGGACAAAATTCAGGAGATTGCCAACAAGTACGACATGGGAATTCAGATGGTGGCAGTTCAGCTTCAGGACGTGAGTCCGCCAGCAGAGGTAAAATCAGCTTTTGAGGATGTAACAAATGCAAGAACAGAAAAAGTGACTCTGATAGACAAGGCGAGAGGCTATCAAAACGAGCAGATTCCGATTGCAAGAGGCCAAGCAGAGAAGATGATTAAGGAAGCAGAGGGCTATGCGGAACAGCGTATAAAATATGCTCAAGGTGGCGCTGAAAGATTCCTGAAACTTTATGAACAGTATGTTAAGGCGCCGGGCGTCACAGAAAAAAGAATCTACCTTGAAGCAATGGAAGAAATCCTTCCAGGAGTGAAGAAAATCATTGTTGACAAGGAAATAGGCGGACTGATCAAAATAATTGACGGACTTGATGGAGAGAGTCTAATTAAGCCATGAGGTGGTGAAAATGGAATCTGATAAAAAAACTCAGAATGATAAGAAAAAGAAGATGAGCGTAGGCAAAAAGATAGGAATAGGAGTGGCATGCGCTGCAGGACTATTCGCAATTGCAACCTCCATATACATAGTTCCTGAGAGGAATCATGCAGTTGTAACCCAATTCGGAAAGCCTGTGCAAGTGGTCATTGATTCAAACAGAGCAGAGGAATCAAAATCAACACTTGAAGAATCAATCAAGGAATACGAAGCTAAGTACGGCACAAAGATTCCAGTCAGTGAGGGCGCAGGGATTCACTTTAAGCTTCCTTTTCCTTTCCACATTGTGGATGAATATTCTGCAAAAGTGCTGGAATATGATTCAGATCCAAGAGTAGCGATTACAACAGACAAGAAGGAGATAATGATAAACAACTATGCCAGGTTTGTAATAATCGATCCGCTGAAGTTCAAGCTCAGCGTGAAAACTCTCGGCGGCATACAGTCAAGGCTTGATGACATTGTTTACTCTGTAATCAACGAAGTTGTTGGCAGAAACAACAGAATAGAGATAATAAGAACCACAAACAGCCCTCTGGAAACAACAGAGCAGGAAACTCATGAAGAAGTAACCTATGGAAGAGAGAAGATAATGCAGGAAATCACACAGGAAGTGAACAAAAGGATGCAGAAATATGGAATAGAAGTCCTGGATGTAAGATTCAGAGGCGTGGAACTTCCTCAACAGAACGAACAATCAATAATGGATAGGATGAGAGCAGAACGTCAGAGAATAGCCATGAAATACAGGTCTGAGGGGCAGGAAGAAAGCGCAAAGATAAAGGCAGAAGCAGACAAGCAGGTTACAATAATAAATGCAGATGCCTACAAGAAATCGCAGGAGATAAAGGGAACAGCAGATGCAGAAGCAGCAAAGATTTATGCAGAGGTGGCAAACAAGGATCCAGAGTTCTACAAACTTGTGAGAAGCCTTGAGGCATACAAGAAAACGCTCAAGGAGGGAACCACAATCATAATAAACACCGACTCAGAATTTTTGAAATATCTGACAAATCCATAACTGACAAATCAATAAGTCTGAAATAATAAGTCTGAAATGATTTTTTATTAAAATATTTTTATTTATTTTATATTATCTTATAGTTTATACTTCTAAATGCTTTAATGAAGAATTAAAAAGAAAAAATGGACCGGCCGGGACTTTCACAAGCGTTTTCATTTGATTTTTCCTTCGGAAAAATCCCGAGGTTTTCGCCCGCAGGGAAGAAAACCGCATTCCCTCAAGGCTTTTCCCGCAGGAAAAGGCTTGCTTTGAACCCGGAGCCTCACCCTAGCCAAGGGCGCATTATACCAGGTTTAACTACCGGCCCATCTTTAGAAAAGAAGAAATGGCTAGTTTAAAAAAGTTTTGAATATTGAATGTAAGACAAATCCAAGAGTTTGTAATGAAATAGATTGCAAAAAACTCATCAAAACAATAAATTTTTATATGACTGCAAAATATCATAAAACTTATAATTCGAAACGAATTCCAAACGGGCTCGTGGTTTAGTGGTTATAACGCTGCCCTTACACGGCAGATGTCGCCAGTTCGAATCAACCCTTTTTGACAAGCAAATAACCTTTTAGGAAAAGGTTAACGAAAAAGGAAAAGAGAACCTTTTAGGAAAAGGTTAACGAAAAAGGAAAAGAGAACCTTTTAGGAAAAGGTTAATCAAAAAGAAAATTTCAAGCGCAAAACGCCGATTTTGCTGACGCAAAATCAGAAATGGTTAGCGAAAGTCTGGCCGGGCCCATTCAATGCGGCAATAGTCTAGCGGTAGGACATGTCCCTGCCACGGACATAACCCGGGTCCGAATCCCGGTTGCCGCATTTCTACTTTTCTTGCTGATTCACTTCTTCTTTTCAGACAAATCAGGCCAATACTCTTTCCAATGCTTATACTTGCCCTTCATCTCCTTTTCCCAGACAGGGTCTGTAATCTTTCTGTGTTCCTCTGAATACTGGTCTAAAAAGCTTGTAACCTCAGGCTTGCTTATCACATCGTAACTGCTGTTGTATGAGGGCTTTGCATTGTATTCATTCACCAACTTTCTAAGAACTTCAGGATTATCTATTAGCGCACAAGGTCTCAGCAGATTGCTGTTTTTAGTGTAAGGCTGAGCATTCCTTATTGCTTTGAAAAATGGTGATTGGGTTACATCCAGCAGATGCTTGCCCTTGATGTTGTCAACTGAGAATTGCAGGAAAACACATGGCTCAACATCGCCGTCGCAGTTTATGTGAAAGTATCCGCCGGGCCTTGCTCCTGCCAGGCAGCCGCCGACGTATTCACCGTCGTTCCAGAAGTCGCCTAGGAAAATTGGCTTTTTATTTCTTATTTCTTGAACTTTCAGCCGGAGTTTGTTCCTCTGCTCAGGGGTTGCCATCAGCGAAACATCTGGTTTTCTTCCTATCGGCACATACTGGAACAGCCAGCCAAAAAAGCATTTCTTCGCAATCATCTGGTCGTAGAATTCGTCTGATGTTAGTGTGTCTGCGTTGAGTTTTGTCATTGTAACAGAAAATCCATGGAGAACTCCTGCTTCTGTCAAATTATCCATAGCTTCCATTACTTTATCATATATGCCTGCTCCTCTTCTATTGTCTGTTTCTTCCCTGGAGCCCTCGATAGATATTCCAGGCGCAACATTTCCAAGCTCAGCCAGCCTTTTGGCATTCTTCTTGTTCAGCATAGTGCCGTTTGTATACACCTGGAAATACATGTCATTATGCTTCTCGAACAAGTCATAGATTTTAGGCCAGATAAATGGCTCTCCGCCAGATACTGTTATAAAGTATATCCCAAGATGCTTCGCCTCTGTGAATATCCTGTCCACTTCCTCAAACGAAAGCCCCTCATTCTGCTGGTATCCGCCAGCATAGCATCCAATGCACGAGAGGTTGCACTTTGCAGTCGGGCTTATCACGAAGAACCATGGAAAGCCAAAGCCGAGTTTTTCCTCGATGCCGTGCCTTTTCTGGTTGCCGATTATTGTGGCATTTATAAGAAAGTTTTCTATAAACTTTTTCTTTGCATTCGGAGAGAACATCTCAAATGTGTTTCTGAGAAGCTGCGCCATTGGAGCATCATTTTCTATAAGGGTTTTTATCCCTTCTGTCCTTTTTTTTACATCAGGATTCCTTACCAGAAGCTTTTCTCCAATATTTATTACCCTGAGCATTTCATCATTAGAAAGATTTGTCAGGGAATTGATTGTATGCAAAAGAAATTTCTTTTTAGCATTCTCCAACAAATTTTCCAGCATATTTCCCACCTTTTTTATTTTTTATTATTTTTATTTTATTTTGGCAAAAAATGAATAATTATAAATCTGAATTATTCTAAATCTGAATTACTCTACGCATAAATTATTTTAAATTATTCTAAATGCTGAACCCCCAGTTTATCAATAAAAAGAAAATGAAATAGAATATAAAAAAGTTGCTATAAAAAAGCACTGGAAACCATAAAACCAAAAGCTTTATATATAACAGCTTGTATACAAAATTCGCTAAAAGTGTCAGCCGGATTTAGCTAAAAGGGGTGTTTGAGCTTTTGTTCAGGATTTTTTTTATGACGTTTTTTATGATAGGATGTTATGGAGCTTGCAAGCATGCCTCGATATCAACTTAAGCACATCCTGGTATTAGCTTAAAAATTAGCCTAAAAATTAGAAAGGATAATTCAGAGGAAAAAACAATTCAGGGGTGAAAACCTATGACACAACCACAAATACAGCCAATATTTATTCTGCCAGAAGGCAGCCAGAGGACAACTGGAAGAAACGCACAGCATCTGAACATAATGGCAGCAATGCAGGTTGCCAACACAGTTAGGACAACATTAGGCCCTAAAGGCATGGACAAGATGCTTGTAGACACTTTGGGAGATGTCATTGTCACAAATGATGGCGTCACAATACTTGAAGAGATTGAGATAGAGCACCCTGCTGCAAAGATGTTAGTGGAAGTCGCCAAGACTCAAGAGACTGAAGTTGGAGACGGCACCACAACTGCAGTTGTGCTTGCAGGAGAGCTTCTAAAGAAGGCAGAGCAGCTTTTGGATCAGGAGATACATCCTACTGTAATTGCTAAAGGTTACAGAATTGCTGCAGAGAGAGCACAGGAGATTCTGGACAAAATTTCAGAGCCGATATCTGAAAAAGACACTGCTGTTCTTGAGAACATTGCAGACACTGCAATGACTGGAAAGGGCTCTGAATATGCCAAGAGCAAGCTTGCAAAGCTTGCATGCGACGCTGTCAGGAAAATTACTGAAAAGGAGAACGGAAGGATTGTAATCAATACAGACAACATAAAGCTTGATAAAAAAGTTGGTGCAGGAGTTGAGGACACTGAACTTATAGATGGTATTGTTTTGGACAAGGAGAGAGTGAACACTGCAATGCCAACTTCTGTGAAAAATGCAAAGATACTCCTTGTTGATTCTGCGCTTGAGATAAAAAACACAGAAACAGAGGCAAAAATCCAGATAACAGACCCTGAAAAGATGCAGGCATTCCTGGATATGGAAGAGAAGATGCTCAGGAACATGGTTGACAAGGTGATAAAGACAGGCGCCAGTGTTGTGTTCTGCCAGAAGGGAATTGATGATATAGCCCAGCACCTGCTTGCAAAGAAGGGAATATACGCAAGCAGAAGGGTGAGCAAGTCAGACATGGAGAAGCTCGAGAGAGCAACAGGCGGAAAAATAATCAGCAGCCTTGATGATGTTTCACCAAAGGACTTGGGATTTGCAGGAATTGTTGAGGAGAGAAAGACAGGAGAGGAATCAATGACTTATGTGATGCAGTGCACAAACCCGAAAGCAGTCACAATCTTGATAAGAGGAGGCACAGAGCACGTGATTGATGAAGTGAAGAGAGCCATGGAAGATGCAATTGGGGATGTTGCAGCTACATTGAAAGTCGGCAAGGCAGTAGCAGGAGCAGGCGCTGTTGAGGCAGAAGTGTCAAGGCAGCTGAGAGAATTTGCAAATTCGCTGAGCGGAAGAGAGCAATTGGCAGTTCAGGCATTTGCTGATTCTGTAGAAGTAATCCCAAGGACGCTTGCAGAGAATGCAGGGCTTGACCCGATAGATACGCTCACAGAACTAAAGGCAGCCCACGACAAGGGCAGGAAATGGGCAGGCATAGATGTATTCTCAGGCAAAGTGATAGACACATTCAAGGAGGGCATTATAGAACCGCTCAAGGTTAAAACCCAGGCAATAAAGTCAGCATCTGAAGTGTCAATAATGATATTGAGGATTGATGATGTTATTGCAGCCTCTGGAGCAGGAAAGGAGAAGATGCCTTCAATGCCTCCAGGCGGAATGGGTGGAATGCCCGAGTATTGAATGCAACGATAAGAAAGGCAAATACAAGGGTAAGAAAGGCAAGGGCATACAAAAATAAAGGGAACACAAAAAGAAACAAAAATATTTTTTATTATTTTATTATTAAATGTTCTTTGGGTTTTTCTTTTTATTTCTTTCTTTTTGATTATTTTCTTTTTATTTAATACGTTGAAGAAAACCAATAGAAAATCTTTGTTAATTTATTTTCTTATTTATTCTAATTCTTATCTTATTTTGTCATATTTCAATTTTTTATAATCCAAGTTTTATAACTTTTTCTTTCATTGTTCTACATATAAAATGTTATTATTGTATAATGATTGCATAATCAAAACGTTTATAAATAACAACGGTTTTTTTAGGAAAAGATAATGCGAAGTAAACAAATATTTTTTGGAGAATAAAAAATGTCACTAGACGATTGGACTGCAGATTTTTATGAGTTCATAAAAAAAGAGATAGGACCGTTTGAGTCTGTGGAACAACTATTCACTTCTTTAGAAATATTAGCCCGACAGGATCCTGACATCTTTGCTCATCATGTGCTGGCTCATGGATTTATGGAATATTCATATGTGAAGGAAATCCGTTCAAAGATAGCAAAAGAAATTGCGGGAAGCGAAGAGAAATATTGCGCAATAATCCGCGGTCCAGACACGCCGCTGAAGGCAGAATATAGCAACAACTATGACACAAAATTAAAACAGGAATATCTCACCTGGGCGAGAAGCAATAAACTGCCAGAAGAACTGCTTGAACGGGGTTGGAAGGAATATCTTGAGGATTAGGATATCTTAAGTTAAAACATCTCAAGGATAAATTTTAATCATCAACTTAATAGATTTCACATATTTAATTTGCGTTGTTATCTTCATTATGCTATTCTTTTATCTCAACTTTTTGGGAGAGTGCCTGCCCAGGCATTCCCTTCTCAAAAAGAACTCGCAAGGCACCAGAATTTCCATGAGGAGCTCTTATCTCTCCAACAATCTCTTTTCCTGCAGGGCTCTTCCACACAACCTTCTTTCCAACAAGTTTTTTAGCATCTGCCTTGGTTTTAATTGCTTCAACGCAGATTATCATCTGATTGTTGTGGGTTATTCTCCTGCTTCTCTTAAAGCTTGATATTGTGGCTTGCATTTTCACAGGGGAGAAAGTGTTCATTTAAAAATTTAACTCTTTTTGCAATGCGAGGTGTTAACTGAGTTGTTTTTGAGTTATTCTTTATTAGCATACAAAAACATTTTTAAACAAAGCGCTTTTCTCGTTTTAATAAGAAATAACAAAGGGGCTAAAAAAGAGTAATAGAGGAACTTTAAGGAATAATAAGGGGACATTAAAATAATAGTTAAGAATTATTAGAAAACAAAGCGATATGATAATAATATTTTATTAGAATAATATTTTACTGATATTAGAATAATATCTGAGAATTATTAGAAAAATATGATGATGTTAAAACAATATTTGAGAATTTATTAATAGAGTTGGGGAAGGCTTTTTTATGAAAATATCAAAACTGGATTTTTATGGAAACCCGAACATTGGATTGTATGCCTATGCCACAGACAAATACTGTCTTCTTGGCCACGGCATCAGCCAGAAATACGCGGCTGAGTTAGAAAGGATTCTGCAAGTGCCTGTTTACAGGACAAACATTGCAGGCATGTCCTTAATAGGGGTTATGATAACAGGAAACAAGAACTGCCTGCTTGTGCCGAAGATAGTTTTTGACGAGGAACTGAAACAGCTGGAAAATCTGGGCATAAAATACAAAATTGTGGGAGAAGACCTAACTGCCCTGGGAAATAATATTTTGTGCAATGACAACGGCGCCGTTATAAATTATGAATATTCAGAAACTGCAATGAGTGAAATAAGGAAGGCATTAGGTGTTGAAACAGTGAAGGCAAAGATAAATAGCCTGGGAATAGTTGGCTCAGCAGCAGCAATGAACTCAAAAGCAGGCATTGTGCATCCTGAAATATCTCAAGAAGAACTTAAACTTATTGAAAAAACTCTTGGAATCAAGTTTCAGAGGACAACAGTCAATTTTGGCAATCCGTTTGTAAGCTCAGGCATAATAATGAATTCAAACGGCTTGCTGATGGGAGATCCCACAACAACAATAGAGGTTATGCAGATACAGGAAACCTTCATGGAATAAATCAATGAGAAAAGTTTGATAATTTTGTGATTAAAAATCTAAATTTCAAAAAAGCAGCGAGGGTAAAATGCCAAAAAATAATCAGGAAGAAAAAACAGGAGCAAAGGTAGGAGTAGAAGAAGATGTTGAGCAGAAATATCTTGAACTGAATCTCTTGGACTCGCAGATGAAACAGGCGCAGAACCAGATTCAGGCAATTGAAGAACAAATGATACAGACGACCATTTCAGTGCAGGCAATAAATGAGATAGAAAAATTAAACAAGGATTCAGAAGTGCTCATTCCAATAACTCCAGGAGTGTTTGCAAAGGGAAGAATAGTCAACACAAAAGAGCTTATTGTGAGCATAGGGGCAGATACTTGTGTCACAAAAACTCCTGCAGACACAAAAAAGATGCTTCAGGAAAAGATTGATGAGCTGAAATCATACAATCAGCGTCTCCTGCTCAATATTCAACAACTAAATGAGGCAGCAGTAAAGGTAGAATCGCAGCTTAAGGAGCTGGTTGATAAGGCAAACAAAGCAAACAAGGGCGCATAATTGCAACGCAGATTTCAAAAAACAATAAATATCTTTGGGCTAAAGCCCAAAGTACAATAAAATGCGAAGCATTTTATGTACAAAAAATCAAAGATTTTTTTGTATTTTCCAAAAA
>Ga0172362_10002805_pt1 | contig 15074 bp, 11 predicted proteins | sample LakKivs1_kivu2a2_FD_114534 | JGI IMG/M metagenome (GOLD analysis project Ga0172362, IMG submission 114534) | Sediment microbial communities from Lake Kivu, Rwanda - Sediment s1_kivu2a2 | ecosystem: Environmental > Aquatic > Freshwater > Lake > Sediment | place: Rwanda: Western Province, Lake...
AATATTCACTGGTCGATCATCGATAAACACAACTTCGTTTGCAGGTTTTTTAAGTCGTTTCAACAGAATTTGATAGATATGAGGATCTGGTTTTCGCACTTTTTCTTCACAAGAAAACACGGTGACATCAAACATCGGATAGCCTATTTCATGGAAACGTTTTATGGAGCTATATTCCGTGTTTGATAGTAGTCCTGTTCGGTATCCCTGCTGTTGTAGTGTTGAGGCGAATTCAAACATTTCTTTTTTTTCGATATAGGATTTCCTAAAGGCTTCACTGAATAAAGAGGGGATTGTTGGTGGAGGAACACCAAGTGATGAACACATCCGTGCCCATAAAACGTCCTCATTAATCATTCCTTTCTCAAACGCATCTTCATACTCTGTATAAGATTTCCGTAACTTTACTACGGGAACACCTAAAAATGAGGCGCAATAGGAAAACATCTTCAAGCTAGGTTCTTCGATTAATACACCGCCCCAATCAAACACGACTGCTGAAATCATGATATATCACCAAGGGAGTTATTGAAGAAATCGTAGTATTTCTTGAAGGAATTCTTCAGTTCTTTCTTTAGGGACCACAGCACCCATCACCTCGGTCTTACCACCACAGCGTAAACCTTTGGACCGCCCTTGATTAATTAATGGTTGAAGATTCTTCGTGCTGCGAACGTACAGTTGATCCTTATCCTTGAAAAAACCGGTGTTGACCACCACGACATCCTTCTTCTGCTCCCAGGCGATCCTTCGTGTGACCGTGGAGATAATATTATATGATGTTTGTATCCATTTCACCATGATGCCGTCTTTTTCTTCACCTGGCATTTGCACATATGTTGTGATTTCTTTCTCAAGTAACGTGAGGTTTTTTTTCCATGTTCTATTCCCCAGAATATATCGAACATCTGAATGCTGCAGGAGCAGGTGAGGTGCTTTCTCCACCGTGGTTCGATCACCCACCTTATAGTTCGAGTCGAGGAGGTACACCATCTGCAGGAGATCTTGGAAGGTAAGATGATGTTGGTTACAAAAATCGCTGATCAACGGTGAAAATATTGTATTTTTTAAAATTCGTTGCTCATGGTCACCAACGATTCCAAGGAGTGCATAGAGATTGATATCCTTTCTCATATATTGATTCACAATCCAGCTTGCGGAGGGGTATTCCTCATTTGATTTTTCTTGGCTGATTGGATTATGATGCAGAATCCCTGGTATAATGTTTTGTAAGTGATGATCAAATATCATTACCTCGGTGGTACGAGCCAAGACCTTAACTTGATCTTCGGGGATTGCCATGTCCACGATAATCATAAAATCATAGTGTTGATACCGTTCGAGTTCCTCGGTTGTTAAATAATAATTCCCGAGCTCCGGTGTCTTGTTTACTACGTTTTTCATCTGGAGATGTTCGAGAAGCAAACGAGCAGAGCAAATCCCGTCTGTATCCCAATGATGAAGAAGAAGACCTGAACCTGTAAGTTGCTCAAACATTGCTATGACCAGCGTTCTGACCAGGGGAATCAATTACCTTAATATGGTCTTTTCTGTTACCAGAGTATTATGGATTGGAGCACTACTCTCGATAGCATCAGGCTGACAATCGGATTTCTCATCCTTGTCTACGCGTCATATACCGATATAAAAACCAGGCGTGCTGCTAACTTCCTCTGGGTGATCATGGCAGCAGCAGGAATCGCTCTTCTCATCGTACAATATTTCACTGCACCGTTTCAAAACCTGTGGTACTTAGCAGCGATACCGGTGATGATTGTCTTGTTTTACGGGTTCTACCTCATGAGACTTCTCTATGGTGGTGCGGATGCCAAGGCACTCATGGCACTCGCCATACTTGTTCCGCTTCAACCGGTGATTTTGACGCTGCCACTTCTTCAGCCATCATCCTTTTGGCCTGGGGTCTGGACGATTTTTGTCAATTCCCTGATTTTCTTTCTGATCATCCCACTAAGTCTTCTCATCTACAATGCCGCCCATCATAATTTTCAGTTTCCGCACCTGCTTCTTGGGTACCGCATGACTGTTGAAAAAGCGAAACAGAACTTTGTTTGGCCTCTTGAAAAAATTAAGGATGGGCAGCGTAAACTCTCCAAGCTTCCCCAGGATTTTGATGTTGATAAGGAATTAGAAGAATTTGAACGATTGGGAATCACGGATATCTGGGTGACACCAAAAATCCCGTTCATGATCCCACTCCTTGTCGGGTTTCTCGCAACGTTCATTGTTGGGGACATTCTCACCCGTACGATGAGCATTGTTATACAGTTTTTTACCTCATTATTTTAAATGAGAAAAATATGAAATACTTGTTCTAGGTATTACGGAGGCTGGATTGAATGGCAAAACGTGACTATTACGAGATTCTCGGCGTCGACCGAAGCGCAAGCAAAGACGACATTAAAAAAGCATATCGGAAACTCGCCTTACAGTACCATCCCGATAAAAATAAGGAGAAAGGAGCTGAGGAGAAATTCAAGGAAATCTCTGAAGCGTACGCTGTCCTCCATGATGATGAGAAACGGAAGATGTACGATCAGTATGGTCATGCAGGTATTGACCAAAGGTACTCAACTGAGGATATCTTCCGGGGCACCGATTTCAACGACATCTTCCGCACCATGGGTTTTGATTTTGGTATGGAAGATCTTTTTTCTCAGTTCTTTGGAGGACGAGGAATACCTGGTCAGCGTACCAGGGTTCAACGAGGCAGCGATATCCGTTATGATATCGAAATTAGCCTAGAGGATGCATACCATGGAATCAAAACAGAAATCGAGGTTCCACGCACCGAGGTCTGCGATATGTGCCGCGGTAGTGGGGCTAAACCTGGGACGAGTCCGAAACGTTGTGAGAACTGCGGGGGAACCGGGGAGCTTCGACAAACACGCCGTACTGCATTTGGTATGTTTACGCAGATAGGGGTCTGTCCCCGCTGTCGTGGCCAAGGAACCGTGATTGAAGCAGCCTGCCCTACATGTAGAGGTCATGGGGTCGTTCAAAAGACAAGAAAGATTGAACTCAAAATCCCACGAGGTATCGATGACGGCGCACACCTCCGTCTTGCTGGTGAAGGAGAACATCCTGGGGGTGCTGCCCAAAGTGGTGATCTTTATATCGTTGTTCACATGAAGGATCATCCTATCTTCGAACGACGGGGAGAACATCTCTACCGTAAATTTGAGGTCACCTTCCCACAGGTGACGTTAGGGGCTACCGTCACGGTCCCAACCTTAGAGGGGACTGAACGGTTGAAGATCCCCGAGGGAACAGAAAGCGGGTCGCTTTTTAAAATTAAAAACCGGGGCATGCCTCATATGAAGGAATCAGGGTATGGGGATCTCTATGTTCAGGTTCAGGTTGTGACACCGAAACGGTTGTCGAAACGGGCACGATTACTCCTAGAGGAACTCGGTCGTGAACTCGAAGATAGCGGGAGAAATATTTAAATAGTAGTTCTTATAAGTAATATATCGAAAAAACCTTATTTGGGGGTACGGAACGCATGAATCCCTTTGAAGACGACGAAAATAAACGAAAACGAAAGAATCCCTTTGACTTCATGGATGACGAAGAGTTTGAACGTATCTTCGAAGAAATCCAGAAAATGTTCGAAACCACGAACTTTAAGGACATCGTCGAAGACATGATGCGCGGTGGTAATATCGATCCGAATAAACGGTTCGTCCGCGGTTTTAGCTTTAACATTGGACCTGATGGAAAACCCAAGTTAACTGAGTTTGGGAACCGACCTATGAAAACACCGAAAGGAACCCCAACCGTGAGTGATGAGATCGAACCGCTCACCGATATCATCGAAGGAGATGAGGATGTTGCGATCACCGTGGAGATCCCTGGTGTTGAAAAAGACGATATCGACCTGAACGTCACCGACGATACCCTGGAGATAAAGGTAGATGAGCCGAACAGAAAATACCATAAACTCGTCAACCTTCCCTGTGATGTCAAACCAAAATCCACACGGGCAACCTACAAAAACGGTATCCTCGACGTGGTCCTTGATAAAAAAGAAAGGAAAAAAACAGGGGCAGGGTTCAAAGTCAACGTCGAATAAACCACTACATCATTCCTCTTTTTTTCATCACAAAAGACTTATGTAGCCTATACGAGATTGTTTTAAAAAAATTTTGGGGAGCAGCATGGTTCAACTCACGTTCTACGGTGGCGTCAAGGAAATCGGTGGGAATAAAATCCTACTCGAAGACCGAGACACAAAGATCTTCTTAGATTTCGGGATGAGCTTCAGCCGAAGACAAAAATATTTTGAAGAATTCCTGAACCCGAGAACTGCGAATGGTATTGGGGATTTCCTTGCCATGGGATTACTCCCTGATATTTCTGGTATTTACCGTGCCGACCTTCTCGAACACCTTGGACGAAAAGCAGAGGAGCCAATGGTCAGCGGGGTACTACTGTCTCATGCGCATGCTGACCATGCAAACTATATCGCCTTCCTTCATAAAGACATCCCTGTGTACTGCGGGGAAACCTGCAAGAGAATCTTAAACGCCGTCGCAGAGCAAAGCACCAGAGATATTGAAAATGAGGTCATCGATTTTCGAAAACGACCCTTGTACCGTTCTGAATATAAAACCCCGCCGGTGAAACGAACCTTCCACACGTTCACTACTGGGAAAACATTTACCATCAACGGTCTAGAAATCGAACCAATCCATGTTGATCACAGTGTTCCAGGAGCGTACGCATTCATCATCCACACCTCAGAAGGACCGCTCATCTACACAGGGGACCTACGGATGCATGGGTTGCATGCAGACATGACCAATGATTTCATCACCACAGCACAACACACCAAACCGATTGCGATGATAACAGAGGGCACCCGTATCAACAAGAAAAAAACAGATGAATCAGAGCAGAAGATTTACGCAGAATCACGACAGAAAATCATGAAGAACCAGACGCTCACCATCGTTGATTTCAATTTCAAGGATGTTGACCGGTTCACCACGTTTTTCCGTATCGCCAAAGACCTGGGAAAAACCCTCGTCATTAATTTTAAACACGCATGTTTCCTTGAACATTATTGCTATGATAAAAAATTAAACGTCCCTTCAGTGAATGACCCAAACCTCGCTCTCCTGAAACCAAAGCGACTTACCGGCACCTACATCGATGAAGATTATCAGGATGCGTACATTAAAAACCGACTACACTACAGTAACATTGTGACCTCTACTGATATCGTAAAAAACCCTTCCAAATACATGGTTGTGCTTAACTTCTGGTACTTCTCCGATCTGGTCGACCTCAAACCAACCCATGGACTCTATATCCACTCGCTCTCCGAACCATTCAACGAAGAAATGGAAATCTCGTACGAGCGCATGAAAAACTGGTTGAACCATTTCGACCTTGAGTTCTTCCAATCCCACTGCTCAGGACACATCAATGGTGATGATCTCAAGGAACTTATTCAAACGATTCATCCTAAAAAATTATTCCCTATCCACACCGAACACCCTGGTTTATTCAGAAAACTCTCCATAAAAACCACCATGGTTAAGGAGGGAAAAACGTATAAACTGTAACTGATATCCCTAGGTGTCTATGGGAGGATATTATCATGGTTGAAGTCCATCAGCATGAGAAAAAGAAAGAAGAACAAACCATTATACCAACAGATATCGGACAACGAAAAAAAGAACAGTTCATCGAAAACCTCCGAGAAGGAGACGTGGTGAACGATTTTTTTGCTGTGAAACTCAAAAACCCGCCCCGCTCCTATAAAAAAGGGGTCTGGTTTGATTTTGTCGGAACCGATAAATCAGGGGAAATCCGGATTAAATTCTGGGGTGGAGAGAATAAGGATCGCGTCAAACGACTCTTCGACAGTTTCTCTACGGGAGATATCGTACAAGTACGAACCGGTATTGTTGAGCTGTACGAAGAACAACCACAGGTGTCGGTGAACGAAAACACGGGCGGTATCAGGAAATGCGCTCCGAACGAATACGACGCGACCGATTTCATCCCAGCACTCGAAGAACACCGAATCACTGAACTCTATGAACAGATCCAAAAAGAAATAAAAGGAATAAAAAACGAGCAACTCCATCTCCTTCTAACACAGTTTTTTTCAGATCCCGCCTTTGTGAAACAGTACACCCACGCACCCTCTGCTGTCTCGCATCATCATAACTACGTAGGTGGAAACCTGGAGCACACCGTTGGTGTGATTCGTCTCTGCGAGAACATCACAGGCATGTATCCTTCTATTAACAAAGATTTGCTCATCGCTGGAGCAATCTTGCATGATGTTGGTAAGCTTAAAGAGTACAGCTATAAAGGTGCGATTGATAAAACAGAACAAGGCAATTTTATCGGCCACATCGTCCTTGGTGAACATTGGATACGAGAAAAAGTTCAACATCTCCGTGAGAGTGGTAAACAATTTTCTCCAGAGTTAGAAACCCATCTCTGCCACATGATTCTCAGCCATCATGGGAAGTACGAATGGGGTTCACCCCGGATGCCGAAGATTGTAGAAGCAGTGATTCTTCATTTAGCAGATCTCATGGACTCGCAAGTGAAAAACCATTTGCAAATGGTGCAGGATGCGAAGAAACAAATGGATGAAGACTGGGCGTTTATCTATGACTCTGATTTGGGGAAGAAACGCGTAATCTATTTAGGGGACTATTGAGTTTCCGAGGTGAGAGTATGAAAAAAGATTTAGTGAAAATCCTGTGCTGTCCGACCTGCAAAGGCGATCTGTCACTGAAAATAACAAAAGAAGAGAAAGGGGATATTCTTACTGGTTCCTTTACCTGTAAAAAATGCCAGGTGACCTATCCGATCGAGGATGGAATCCCTGACTTGCTCCCCCGCTAGAGGATCATGTATATTCATTCCAGCTTTTTATTTTCAAATCATTTGGTGTGGAACGAGAAAGAGCCTCGACCAAGCGTTTTGCCATTTGTAGATTTGTTATTAAGGGGACGTTGAAATCAACAGCTCGTCTGCGAATCAAATAATCATTTTCTAATTCTTGCTTCTCAACATTTTTTGGTATGTTAATGACGAGATCGATTTTTCCCTCTCCGATATACGTGAGGGTGTTTGGTTCTTTTTCCTCAAACGGCCAATACAGCACCTCAGCATCAACCCCATTTGCTTTCATGAACTCGGCGGTACCTTTAGTGGCATAGAACGAATACCCAAGCTGTCTCAAAATCTTCGTACTAGAGAGAAAATCAGCTTTACTATCCACCGGACCGGTGGAGAGTAATATCGTTTTCTTGGGAAGAGTAAACTCCACAGAGAGTAAGCTTTTTAGGAACGCTTCATTGAAATCATCACCAAGGCAGGCAACCTCCCCTGTTGATGCCATTTCTACCCCGAGAATAGGATCAGATCCTTTTAACCGCACAAACGAGAACTGGGGTGCTTTCACTCCCACATAATCAAGGTCAAAGGAGGAGCGATCTATGGGAGGAAGATGTTTGCTCATCATGATTTTTGTCGCAAGATCAACAAAATTAATCTTGAATACTTTGGAGACAAACGGGAAACTACGGGACGCTCGCAGGTTGCACTCAATGACTTTCACATCGTTGTCTTTGGCGATGAATTGGATGTTAAACGGACCTGTGATTTTTAATGAGGAAGCAATGCCTTTGGCAATGGTTTTCACACGACGCATAGTTTCAAGGTACGTTCGTTGTGGCGGCAGCACGATCGTCGCATCACCGGAATGCACACCAGCATTCTCCACATGCTCCGAGATAGCGTAACAGTAAAGTTTCCCGTGATCGCCGACCGCATCAATCTCAATTTCCTTTGCCCCCGTAATAAATTTACTGATGACCACTGGATATTTTTTGCTGACTTCAGAGGCTTTCTTCAGATATTCTCGTAGCTCAGTGTTGCTCAAGGCAATGCTCATCGCAGCTCCACTGAGCACATAGCTGGGTCGAACCAAGACAGGGTATCCGACTTTGGTAGCGAACTCCTCTGCTGTCTCAAGGTTGGTCAGCTCATTCCATTCTGGTTGATCAACTTTCAAGGTGTCGAGGAGTTGAGAGAACTTGTGGCGATCCTCTGCGGTATCAATATCTTGTGGTGAGGTCCCAAGGATGGTCACCCCTTGCTCAGAAAGGGGGAGTGCAAGATTGTTGGGAATCTGGCCTCCCATGGAGATGATCACACCAAGAGGATGTTCTTTTTCATAAATATCGAGTACTCGTTCAAAGGTAAGCTCATCGAAATAGAGTTTATCACAGATATCATAATCAGTGCTCACGGTCTCCGGGTTGCAGTTAATCATGATCGTCTTGTACTGCAGGGTTCGTAAGGTTGCGACTGAGTTGACACAACACCAGTCGAACTCAACAGAGGATCCGATGCGATACGCACCCCCACCAAGGACGACCACTTGATGTTTTTCTTTAAAATCAAGATCATCAGCAGAAGCATTGTAGGTCACGTACAGGTAGTTTGTTTTCGCAGGATACTCAGCAGCCAAGGTATCAATCTGCTTTACTTTTGGGAGGATGCGGAGTTTTTTCCGTTGTTTTCTCACCTCCAACTCTGTTGTTTTGGTAAGTTGTGCGATTTGTTGGTCTGAAAATCCTTTCTGCTTTGCCTCAAGAAAGAGATCAGCTGGAATCTCAAAGAGAGCATGCTGTTTCAAACGCTCTTCGAGTTGAACGATATTGTGTATCTTATACAGGAACCAGGGTGTGACCCTTGAAAGCTGTGCTATTTTCTCAATCGAGTATCCTTTCTTTAACGCAGCAACAATCGCAAACATGCGCTTGTCACTTGGCTCACGCAGTTCACTATCAAGATCATCGAACACCAGATCGTTACCGACAAGACCATTCATGCCGACATCAAGCATCCGGATTGCTTTCTGCAAGGCTTCTTCAAACGATCTGCCGATCGCCATAACCTCGCCGACTGATTTCATCTCTGAGCCAATTCGCTGGCTGACCTTACGGAATTTCTGCAGGTCCCATCGCGGATACTTCACGACCACGTAATCAAGCGCAGGTTCAAAACACGCGGACGTTTCACCAGTGATAATATTTTCTATTGCAGTCAAATTATATCCTAAGCTGAGTTTTGTTGCAATGAATGCTAAAGGATATCCGGTTGCTTTCGAGGCGAGTGCTGAGCTTCTACTTAACCGCGCGTTCACCTCAATGATTCTGTAATCATCAGACTGTGGATTGAGAGCAAACTGGATGTTGCACTCACCAATGATTTTCAGATGACGAATGACTTTAATGGACAACGAACGAAGCATAAAATTTTCTGAAGCAGTAAGTGTCTGCACTGGTGCGGTGACGATACTTTCACCAGTGTGAATCCCCATGGGATCCACGTTTTCCATGGAGCAAACCACGATACAATTATTGTACCGATCACGTACCACCTCGTATTCCAGTTCCTTCCAACCACCAAGGTATTCTTCGATGAGAATCTGCTTGGTGTACGAGAAAGCTTTTTTCGTCAGTTCCGTGAGTTGCTTTTTATTGGTCGCAACACCAGACCCTAGACCCCCCAGGGCATACGCGATACGACACATGACTGGATAACCAATCTCCTCAGCAACCTTAAGAGCTTGTTCTACACTTTTCACTGCTTTGCTTACTGGTACTTTAAGACCTATTTCCTTTATTTTTTTCACGAACAATTCTCGGTCCTCGGTATCCTCAATCGATTGAATCGGTGTTCCCAGGATCTCAACTTTATATTTTTTTAACACCCCATTTTTTGAAAGATCTAAACCAACATTGAGCGCTGTTTGACCACCAAAACCAAGGAGGATACCATCGGGTCGCTCTTTCGCAATCACCTTCTCGACAAAGGAGGCGTTCACCGGTAAGAAATAGACTTTATCAGCAAGATAATCAGAGGTCTGAATCGTCGCAATATTCGGGTTCACAAGCACGGTTTTAATGCCTTCCTCTTTGAGTGCCTTGATTGCTTGGCTCCCTGAATAATCAAACTCCCCTGCTTGACCAATACGGATCGCACCAGAGCCGAGAAGAAGAATCTTTTTCCATTTTGGTTTCTGGTGGTTGTTCATTTCATCGCCCGTACAAACAAATCAAACAGAAATTCGGTGTCATCAGGACCTGGGGATGCTTCAGGGTGGAACTGTGCTCCATAGAAAGGTTTTGAAATATGATGGATCCCTTCGTTGGTCTGATCGTTCCCGTTCTGGAACCATTCCCGCCAGTCCTCAGGTAAACTATCTGCATCAACCGCGTACCCATGGTTCTGTGGGGTGATGTAGCAGCGGTTCGTCCCAACCTCCACACAGGGTTGATTCTGACTACGGTGACCGTATTTCAGCTTATACGTATCTGCTCCTGCAGCAAGGGCAAGAATCTGGGAGCCTAAACAAATCCCAAGGAGTGGGGTGGTTTTCGACAGCATTTTTTTTACATGCTCCACGGTCTGTTTACACTTCTTGGGATCCCCTGGTCCATTTGAAATTACAATACCCTGTACTGCTTCGTTTGTAAAATCATAATCCCAAGGGACACGTACCACCGTGAAATCGCGTTTGAGAAACGCGCGGATGATACTGTTCTTAGTTCCACAATCCACAAGAATTATTTTTTTGTCTCCCCGGGGATATACGATAGGTTGCTGGATGCTGACCTCAGCAGCAAGGTTTCGTTTGTTCGGATCAGAAAGAGTCACACGTTCTTTTTCGTGAACAATCTTCCCCAGCATGGTTCCTTTTTTCCTCAATTTCTTCGTGAGTTCTCTAGTATCAATACCATACAATGCTGGAATGTGTTGTTCAATGAGCCATTCTGACAGTGATTTTTTTGCATTCCAATGCGAGTAGTTCCATGAGTAATCACTGATGATGAGTCCAGCAATCTGAATACGATCAGACTCAAAAAATTTCAATAAATGATCTTCTTGCTCATTACTCGGAACACCATAGTTCCCAATGAGTGGATACGTCAACACTAAAATCTGCCCGCGGTACGACGGGTCAGTCAAGCTCTCTGGGTATCCCACCATACCGGTATTAAAGACAACTTCACCAGAAACAGGAGAATGAGCACCAAAGGAATACCCATCGAACGAAGAACCATCTGCTAGCGTTAGCTTAGCGCGTACCTGAGTATTAGTGATACAATATCCCTCGCCCGTCAGTATACCCGTGACGTCTGACTATGAATGCATTATCCTTTTAAACACATTACTACTTGTTCAGTTTTTCATGAACATGGTGATGTCATGAAGTACGTCCCGTGACTCTTCCATATCACGCATATACTGATGAAACCGAGGTGCCCGTTTATCGAGAATCACGGCAACACCGCGATCATCCTCTTTTCGAATCAACCGGCCAATCGCCTGCAGCATCCGCCTTGCTGCTGGTGCTTGTACCGTGTACTCCCAGCCTTTTCCAAACTTCATTTCATAATACGCCTGTAACCCTCGTTGTCGTGCGGTAGGTTTCGGATACGGAATCCCCACAATCACCGCTATCTCAAGCTGTTCTGCTGGAAAATCCATGCCCTCACTGAGCCTTCCACCAATGACAGAGAACAGTGCTGCACCGGTCCCATTCCCGTTTCCACAGGATTTAAAATCTGTCACCAAGTCCATGATTTCTGCTTGTGACATCTGCTGCTCCTCGATATAGACACATCGTTGAATTTCCGCTAAATAACCATCATTTCGAAACATGGACAGGGTGTTAAAACTCGGGAAAAACACCATAGTATTTTTCGGAAACGAGTTACAAATGTCACTCACATGGTGCCACAGCCGCGGAAGAATCGTCCTATCTCGTGAGATTTCCTCGTAGCGGGTCGTCACATCGCGAACAAAAAGGATTTTCCTATGGTCCGCAGGAAATGGCGAAGGATAGATCGCTAATCTGGTCTCGATAGGTAGACCAAGGGAGTCTCGGTACTCATCAAGCGGCTCTAACGTTCCGGACATATGAAGTGACGCGTAGACTTCATTGAAAATCTCACCACCCATGGAGGGATCAAGGCAGTAGGCTTCGACTCGAGGGTTCTTCCCCTCTCCAGCGTCGACGACGAGCTTGATGTACTGCTCCATTTCTATGGTCATCCAAAAACTCAGAAATGCCCCGAGCTTATGTAAATACGAACGGGGAAGCTTCCCTTCTTTCTGCTTCTGCTCTTGGATTTTCTCCCCATACGCAACCAGATCACTGATGATATCGCGTAAGGTCTTACTGGTCGTTGTTAGCCGGGACAGTATTTCTGATTCAAGTTCGTGCGATGGAATGAGTGCATCATTTTTCTCTTGGGAAATCCTTCGTACACCACCTTCCATGAGATTGTACACGTACGTATCACGAAGATTGCTGACAATATCAAGCAGCATCTGACAGAACTTTGATACCGTGATTCGGCCATCAGCAAGAGCAGGATCGCCAAACCGTTCTGCTTCGGAAAGACAGTTGGTGAGCATCCAGGTGCTGAGTTCTGCAGAATACAGCTCCCGGAGATATTCAGGGAGGTTATGCGCCTCATCAACAATCAAGATCACGTCTTCTTCAGAGATAGAAAGCCAGTCGAAGAGCTTAATGCGAATTCCTTTGTCAAATACGTACACGTAAGGGACGACGATAACGGTCGCATCATGAACCAACATTTTATTGAGTTCATACGGACAAATTTTACATTCTTCGCAGTATTCAGCAAATTCTTCAGCAGTTGGTAAATGCTTTTTCACCCAGTTCATGACAGAAGAAATTTTTTCAGTGTTCCCCATAAAATTCTGATAGTACGCGCACCCTTTCCCTTTTTTTCCTGACATTGCGAGTTTCTTTTTATGGGAACAAAACTTGGATAATTCTTCAGACGTCCCACTTTCAAGCTCTGGATCAGAACGAGCAAGCAGGCACATGTTGCTACGTCCCTGCATGCCCACACCAAAGATCCTTGGGTCTTTCGTTTTATTTTTCATGGCACGCAGCTCAAGAAGGACTTGCCGCTGTTGTGCGTTCGTGCGGGTAGTATACAATATTTTTTTCTTAGTATCAAAAGCAAATTGAAGACTGGCGGCAAGGGCACAGACTGTTTTTCCTGAACCAGTCCCCGATTCAAACACAAACGGGGTTCGTTTTGCTAACGCTCTACCAATATCCTGAAGAATATCCTTCTGAAACTTACGAAAGGTATAAGGAAACAGCTCCATCCAAGAGGGGAATCGCCTCATGGTTCATGTAGTTGTTGGAGAGATGAGTGAAAGTAATTTAAGAGTGATACTTGATTAAACAGCTGCTATGCGAGTCACTCCCTTTAAGACGATACAACAACTGCTGGTCGATCAACTTCCCAGTGATTTTTTTTGTCTTCTTCCTGATAAGTGGGAGAAAATCGGTGATGTGGTGATCATCAAACTACCAGATATTCTGAAACACTATCAGGAGCTCATCGGTAAAACCTATGCTGAGGTGCTCGGATGTAAAACCGCATTGAATGATACTGGTGGTATTACTGGGGTTTATCGAACACCACAAGTCGAGGTGCTCTCGGGATCGCCTCACACAGAAACCATTCATACTGAAAACGGGGTGCGCTATAAACTTGACCCGCAGAAGATCATGTTCTCCTCCGGGAACATGGCTGAAAGGAAACGGATGGGGACGATAGCACAACCAACAGAAACCGTGGTTGATTTGTTTGCTGGCATCGGATATTTTTCACTCCCCATGGCCAAATACAGTCAACCAAAAAAAATAGTTGCCTGTGAGATGAACGAAACCGCGTATCAGTATCTCTGTGATAATATCGTGTTGAACCATGTGACAACAATCATCGAACCCATTCTAGGAGACAACCGAGCCACAGCACCGAAAGACTGCGCGCAACGAGTGGTCATGGGATATTTTGAGCAGCCATACCGGTTTTTACCAGTCGCTTTCGAATGTCTCAAGCATCATCAAGGGATTCTTCACTATCACGATGCTGTACCAATCGAAGCGATTCCTGACAAACCCTTGAAAGACGTGACCAAAGCAGCAAAAAAGTATAATCGAAGTGCTACCATGCTGTCGTGCAGGACTATTAAATCCTACGCACCAGACATCGATCATGTTGTGTTAGATATCAAGATAGGTGAACTATGAAACAGCAGATCCGACTCTTGGTGTATCATACGAATGAGGATGATCCCAAGAAATGCTCCGCAAAAAAACTTCAGAGGTTTGGTTACGCTACATTGGAAAAACAATTACGAAAACTGCCTCGACATGCGGTGCTTCTGAATCCGTTTGCAGAAAAATGTTTCTCGCCAGAAGATATTGAACTCTGTTCAAAATATGGTATTATTGCCCTTGACTGTTCATGGAAGACGGCAGAGAAAACATTCCATACCTTAGAGTCAACCATGAGTTCACGGGCACTCCCGTTTCTGCTTGCGGCCAATCCCGTCAACTATGGCAAGCCGTTTCAGCTGAGTACTCTTGAAGCGTTGGCTGCAGCATTATATATCATTGGTGAAACGAAACATGCGCAGGAGATCCTTGGTATCTACACCTGGGGCTGTCGATTCCTTGAGTTAAACAAAGAACCTTTGGAAGAATATCGAAAGGCACAGAATAGTGCTGAGGTTATTCGTTTCATGAACCAATATATATAAATAAATAAATATATCAAATTTAAGAACGATTACGTTTAAGTAACCACAAATAATGTCATAAGGCAGGGAGATTTATGAAAGGAATAGCGAAGAAACCATCACTCGAGACGTTTTTTCAACCGAAAAGCATCGCGGTCGTCGGTGCCTCAAAAAATCCAACAAAAATCGGTCATGCATCCTTAAAAAATATTCTTATCTCTGATTATCAATGCAAACTGTTTCCTGTGAATCCTAATGAAGATGAAATCCTTGGCATGAAATGTTACAAGAAACTCACGGACATCCCCGATCATCTTGACCTCGTGATCATCGCAGTCCCAGAACCACTGGTCGCGCAGATTATAAAGGATTGCGTGAGCAAAAAGGTGTCTTTTATAATCATAATCACCTCAGGATTCAGTGAAATTGGA
>Ga0172362_10002807_pt1 | contig 15071 bp, 13 predicted proteins | sample LakKivs1_kivu2a2_FD_114534 | JGI IMG/M metagenome (GOLD analysis project Ga0172362, IMG submission 114534) | Sediment microbial communities from Lake Kivu, Rwanda - Sediment s1_kivu2a2 | ecosystem: Environmental > Aquatic > Freshwater > Lake > Sediment | place: Rwanda: Western Province, Lake...
CCGCGACGGGCTCCGCCCGTCGGGGCGAGGGGGATGTGTCGCGCCGAGGAGTCGCCGCCGGCAGGCGTCGAGCACGCGAGCCGAAGGCGAGCGCGGAGCGCCAGCGACCGCGGGAGTGGGGCCCCGACGGGCTCCGCCCGTCGGGGCGAGGGGGCGCGTGCCCCCTCGATTTACTTGACCGTAATGCTCTTGATCACGACCGGCTCGGTCGGGACGTCCTGGTGCATGCCCTTGTTGCCCGTCGGGACCTTCTCGATCTTCTCGACGACGTCCGTCCCGCCGATGACCTTGCCGAACACCGCGTAGCCGTAGCCCTGAGGCGTCTTGGACTTGTGGTCCAGGAACGCGTTGTCCTTCACGTTGATGAAGAACTGCGAGGTCGCACTGTCGACCTGGCTCGTCCGGGCCATCGCAAGCGTGCCGTCGAGATTCTTGAGCCCGTTGTCGGCCTCGTTCTTGATCGCGGCCTTGGTCGGCTTCTGCGACATGTCGGGAGTCATGCCGCCGCCCTGGATCATGAAGTCCTTGATGACGCGGTGGAAGACCGTGCCGTCGTAGTGTCCCGACTGTGCGTAGGCGATGAAGTTCTTCACGGTCTCCGGAGCCTTGTCGGCATAGAGCTCCGCTTCGATGTCGCCCATCGACGTCGAGATCACGACGACCGGGTTCTTGCCCGTCTGTTCCATCTTCGTTCCTTCCTTGGCCGGTGGGGCGGCGCCCGGTGCCGGGTCGGTGGCACGCGCCAGCGCTGCGGTGAGAAGCAACGTCGAGGCGAGCGTCACGGCGATCGTCACGGGGTTCAGCGAGCGGCGTCTCATCGAATCCTCCAGGTCCTGCGTTGCGGTCGGCGTGTAGCGAGCATCTCCTCGATGGTCAACGCGCGGGTCGGTTTGCCTCGACCCGGGACGCATCGCATAGGGGAGCGGGCCTGGATCGTGGCGTCGCGCTCGGCTCGGTACATGCGAAGGGGCGGGCCTGGATCATGGCGTCGCGCTCGGCTGGGTACATGCGAAGGAGTTCCCGTGTCACGCAAGATCTGCATCTCTCTCGACTGGCAACAGCTCGCGGATCGCGAGAGGCTTTCTCGTCAGGCCGAGATCGCCGACCGGGCGGGCGTGGATACCGTCTGGGTGGCCGAAGCCTGGGGCCGGGATGCCTTCACCATCCTGACCCTGCTCGCGACGCGCACCAAGCGGATCAAGCTCGGCACCGGCATCGTGAACGTCTACTCGCGCACGCCGGCAGCTCTCGCGCAGCACTTCGCGACGCTGGACGAGATCTCCGAGGGGCGCGCGGTGGCGGGCTTCGGAACCAGCGGTCCGCAGGTGATCGAGCACTTTCACGGCGTGCCGTTCAAGCCCGCCGTGACGCGCATGCGCGAGACCATCCGGATCATGAACATGCTGATCGCGGGCGAGCCGCTGAACTTCGAGGGCAAGCTGTTCAAGCTCGGTCGCGGCTTCAAGCTGCGCTTTGAGCCGATCCGGCCACACGTCCCGACGTGGGTCGCATCGCTCAACCCCGCAGCTCTGAAGCTCACCGCGGAGCTCGCCGACGGCTGGATGCCGATCATGATTCCCGCGAGCCACCTGGCAAGCGAGCTCGAGTCGTTTCGCGAGCGCGTGCTCGCCGCGGGGCGTCCGGCGGACGCCGTTGCCGTGCGGTCGCCGGACCGGGTGATCGCCGCGCTCGACGACCCGAAGCGAGCGCGACGGCAGGCGGCCGGGACGCTCGCGTTCTACATCGCGCGCATGGGGACCTTCTACGGCGCGCAGCTCGAGCGCTTCGGCTACGGTGAAGCCGTCGCCGCCGTCCGCAAGGCATGGAACGAGCGCGGCAGTGAGGCAGGGAGCGACGCGGTCCCCGAAGCTCTCCTCGAGGAGATCACGACCGTCGGATCGGTCGCCGCGTGCGGCGCGCGGCTCGACGAGGAGGCCCGGGCGGGAATCGGGCTGCACAACGTGACCGTACAGGCGCGCAGCGAGGCCGAGCTCGAGAGGGCGTACGGCGAGCTGGTCGGCTGATGGCCGAGATCACGCGCTGCGAGCTGTGCGAGCTGGCGCGGACGACGCGGTGGTTCGCGCAGGTCTTCGAGCCTTTTCCGTTCACGCTGCTCGAGTGCGACTCGTGCGACGTGCCGATGGCCGTCCTCGGTGAGCACCGCGCCACGGTGTCGCCAGAGGAGCGGCAGGTGATGCAGCTCGCGCTGGAGTGGGTCGCGAAGACCCACGACCTGGGCGAGCTCTTCTTCGACGATCGGATGAAGCAGATCCCCGACCACTACCACCTGCACGCGCGCCTGCGGCCGAAGTGGTGGCCGAAGTAGGGAGCTCGCGTCAGGCCGCGGCCGCCATGCCGGGGCCTTGCTGCGGGAACCGGCTGCGCGGAACAGCCTGCTGGATCGCGTGGAGCATGTCGAGGTGCTCCGCGACGCCGGTGAGGGTCGAGATGAGGTCACCGATCTCGCGGCGCGCCCACTCGAGCTGTTCGTTGCTCACCTCGTCGAGGCCGCGCAGCAGCTCCTCGAAGCGCTCGACAACACCGGTCACGCCGCCGAGGCCGCGGTCGGTCAGCCGACGCTCGAGGTCGGCGGAGAAGCCGAGGAGGGCCTCGGTCTGCGTCATGAGATCGTTCATCGTCCACTTCCCCCTGGCGCCCTTCGTGGGCGCCCGTTCTCACTGCGGCCGAGAGCGGCCGAGAAACTTGCTCCATGCGTTCTGGCGGGTGCCCTGCCCCGCCTCCGCCGAGGTCGCCGGTTGCTCGGCCGATGGCGCCGGCGGCCGGGTCGAGAGAAACGCGGGCGAGCGCGGCTCGCCCGGCCTGGGCGCCAGGATCGGCGGCACCGGTGACGGCGCTGCGCTCCTCGTCACGGCGGGCGGCGGCTCGGGTGAACCAATGAGCGCCGGCTCCGGGAAGCTCGCGGTCGTCGGCTCCGGGAAGCTCGCGGTTGCCGGCTCGGCTCCTGGTGCGTCGCCGTTCGGTCCCCCCACGGTAGCGAGATCGGCGGCGATGGCGACGTTCGCCAGCGGCTCTCTACCAGCTGGATCCGGCGCCGCCTCCTCCGGCGGCACGATCTCCGCCTGCGTGAGGACCGCCGGCGAACCCGGCGCCAAGGTTGCTGCCGCAGCCGCGGGTTGTGCCGCCCGGTCGACCTCGCGGGTCGGCACCATGGTGGTCGGCTCGGGCTCCGTGACCGGTGCCGCATCGGGGCGGCGCACCGTCGGACGCACGCCGTAGTTCCGCTCGAGCGCCCGCACGGCGCGCGCGACGAGCTCCTCGGGGACGATGGGCTTGACGAGATAGTCGTCGGCGCCGGCGCGGAACGCCTCGGCCTTCGCGTCGACGTCGCCCCGCCCGGTCAGCACGAAGATCGGTACCGACATCAGCCGGTCGTGCGCGCGGATCCGTGCGCAGAGCTCGAAACCCGAGGTGTCGGGAAGCTCGACGTCGAGGAGCGCCATGTGGATCGCTTCGGCGTCGCAGATCCGCATGGCTTCCGCTCCGTCGGTGGCGACGACGGTCTCGAGGGCAATCGGGGCCTTTGCGAGCGCGAAGCAGAGCACCTTGCGGATGAGCGGGTCGTCGTCCACCACCAGCACGCGCAGTGCCGTCTCGCGTACCGGGGAGGGGTGCGCCGGAACGAAGGCCGGCACACCCGGCACCGTGTTCTCTTCGCTCGCGTTCTGCGGCTGATCCTCGCTCGGTGACTCCTCGGCCGGAATGACGCGGAGCACCTCGTCCACCGTCGTGATGCCCGTGTTGATCGAGCGGAGCGCCGCCGCGGGCATCGACTCGACGCCCTCGGCCCGGGCCTGCTTGCGAAGAGCGGTTTCCGGCTCGTGGCGCTCGAGCATCGCACGCATCTGGCGCGACACCGGCAGGATCTCGAACACCCCGACGCGCGAGGTGAAACCGGTGTCGCGGCAGCGGTTGCATCCCTGGGCCGTCGTCACGCGCTCGACGGCAAGGCCATGCCGGGCGAGCCGCGCGAGATCGATCTCCGACGGCGACGTCGGGGGGCGCTTGCAGTGCTGACAGAGGGAGCGCACGAGGCGCTGGGCGATCACCAGGCGCAGCGACGCGGAGATCAGGCTCGGGTCGATGCCGAGGTCGAGCAGACGCGTGATGCTCGCGCTCGCATCGATCGTGTGCACCGTGCTCAACACGAGGTGGCCGGTCTGTGCGGCGCGGAGCGCGATGCTCGCGGTCTCCGCGTCGCGGATCTCACCGACGAAGATGACGTCCGGATCCTGGCGGAGGATCGAGCGCAGCGTGTCCGCGAAGCTGAGGCCGGCCTTCTCGTTCACCTCGACCTGCGAGATGCCTGCCAGGCGATGCTCGATCGGGTTCTCGATGGTGACGATGTTGAGGCGCGAGTCGGCGATGTCCTGGAGCAGGCCGTGCGCGGTCGTGCTCTTGCCGCTGCCGGTCGGGCCACTGATGAGGATCATGCCCTCGGGGCGACGGATCTCGCGGCGCAGCAGCTCGAGGGCCTCAGCGGAGAGGCCCATCTTCTCGAGCTCGTGTCCCTTGGACGTCGGGTCGAGCAGCCGGAGGACGACCTTCTCGCCGAACTGCGTGGGCAGCACCGAGACGCGGACGTCGGCATTGCGATCCTCGAACGTGACGCGGATGCTGCCGTCCTGCGGGCGGCGTCGCTCGGTGATGTCGAGCGTCGCCATGACCTTGATGCGTGCCACGACCTGGCCGTGCAGGGGCTTGGGGATGACGACCCCGCGCTCGAGGACGCCGTTGATGCGATAGCGCACCGGCGTCGCGTCGGCGCCGGGCTCGATGTGGATGTCGCTCGCGCCGAGGCGGAGGCCATCGACCAGCAGCAGCTCCACCAGCCGGATGACCGTTGCCTTGTCCTTGCCTTCGCCGAGCTGGCCCTCCGTGATGTCGTCGTCCTTCCTCTCGACGACCTCGACCGAGCCATCGTGCTCCTTGGCGGCGAGCATGTTCGTGATCTCGTCGCCGAAGTAGAAGTGATGCTGGATCGCGGCTCGGATGTCGCTCGCGGACGCCACCACGATGCTGACCTTGCTTCGGGTCGAGAATTCGACCGCCTTGACACCCTCGGTGTCGAGCGGGTTCGCGAACGCGATGACCACGCGACCGCGCTCGGTGCGGATCGGCATGGCGTCGTAGCGCTTCGCGAGCTCCTTGCTCAGGAGACGCAAGGCCGCGGGCTCGATCGACGCACCCGGGAGGTCCACCAGCGGCAGGCCGAGGTGCTCGTGAAGCTGCTGGGCGAGACGCTTGTCGTCGATCCGTTGCAGCAGGACGTCGATGGGACGCTGGCCGGTCTCTTGAGCGGTACGCCGGAGAGCGTCCGCCTCCGTGCGATCGAGCAATCCGACGCTGTGCGAGAACCTAAAGAGTGCCAACGAGCCCTCCGTACCCCCGGGTAGGAACCCACTCGTGGATTCGGCACCGCTGGCGGAAAGCTTTACAGCGGCGAGTGTGAAACTCGCCGTCGGCTCCGCGCAATGGGACGCGCGGTCGCTGGTGCCTCGGCAGCGCGCACGACGAGGCGCTGCGCAAGGACGCTGGCGTCCGCTCAGTCCTCCTTGCGGCGCTTCGGGCGGTGCACCTGCGCGAGGACCCGCTTGCGGACGCGGATCGACTCCGGGGTGACCTCGACGAGCTCGTCGTCGGCGATCCAGTCGAGCGCGTCCTCGAGGCCCATCTGCTTCGGCGGCGTGAGGCGAATCGCCTCGTCGTGGCCGGAGGCGCGCATGTTCGTGAGCTTCTTCTCGCGCACGATGTTCACGTCGAGGTCGCCGGCGCGCGAGTACTCGCCGATCACCATGCCCTCGTAGACCCGGGTGCCTGGCGAGATGAACATCTGCCCCCGCTCCTGCAGGTGGAAGATCGCATAGGGCGTCGCGACGCCCTCGCGGTCGGCAACCATCGCACCGTTCGTTCGCCGCTGGATGTCGCCCGCCCACGGCGCGTAGCCGTTGAACATGGCGTTGATGATGCCGGTGCCGCGCGTGTCGGTCAGGAACGACGAGCGGAAGCCGATCAACCCACGCGACGGCACCGCGAACTCGAGGCGCACGCGCCCCGACGCGGGCGGGCTCATCTTGGTCATGACGCCCTTGCGCATGGCGAGCAGCTGCGACACGACGCCGATGAACTCCTCGGGCAGGTCGATCACCGCGAGCTCCATCGGCTCGAGGGTTTGACCGTCCTTCTGCTGCGTCACGACGTCGGGCTTCGAGACCTCGACCTCGTAGCCCTCGCGGCGCATGGTCTCGACGAGGATCGCGAGCTGCAGCTCGCCGCGTCCCGAGACCCGGAGGCGGTCGGGCTGCTCGGTGTCTTCGACGCGAATCGAGACGTTGCGTTTCGTCTCGTTCTCCAGGCGCTCGCGGAGCTTGCGCGACGTGACCCACTGCCCGTCACGCCCGGCCCAGGGAGACGTGTTGACGCCGAAGACCATCGTGATGGTCGGCTCGTCGATGCGCAGACGCGCCAGCGCGATCGGGGTCTCGCGGTCGGCGACGGTATCGCCGATCTGGATGTCCTCGATGCCGGCCACCGCGACGATGTCGCCCGCGGTGGCGCGCTCGAGGTTGATGCGCTTGAGGCCGATCCAGCCGTACAGGTTGGTCAGCTTCGCGGTCTTCACGCTGTCGGCACCGCACAGCGCGTAGGTCTGCCCGGCGACCAGCTCGCCGCTCACGACGCGCCCGAGTGCCAGGCGCCCGACGTAGTCGTCGTAGTCGAGGTTGTTCGCCTGGAACTGGGTTGGTGTGCCGGGCTGGACCTCGGGTCCGGGGAGGTCGCTCAGGATGACCTCGAAGAGCGGTCGCAGGTCCTGTCCGTCGTCCTCGAGGTTGCGCTTCGCGATGCCGTCGCGCGCAACCGTGTACACCACCGGAAACTCGAGCTGGTCCTCGGTCGCGTCGAGATCGATGAACAGGCCGTAGACCTCGTCGAGAACCTCGGCGATGCGCGCGTCGGGCCGGTCGATCTTGTTGATGCAGACGATCGGCGTGAGGCCGCGCTCGAGCGCCTTGCGCAGGACGAAGCGAGTCTGCGGCAGCGGCCCCTCGGAGGCGTCGACCAGCAGAAGGACGCCATCGACCATCGCGAGCGTACGCTCGACCTCGCCGCCGAAGTCGGCGTGGCCGGGAGTGTCCATGATGTTGATCTTCACGTCGCGGTAGGTCACCGCGGTGTTCTTCGCGAGGATCGTGAGACCGCGCTCGCGCTCGATCGCGTTCGAGTCCATCACCCGATCGGCAACCTGCTCGTTCGCGCGGAAGATCCCGCTCTGACGCAGCAACGCGTCGACCAGCGTCGTCTTGCCGTGGTCGACGTGCGCGATGATCGCGATGTTGCGGATGTCGGGGCGGCGTTCGACGTGCGGTGCGGGGGCGACGGCTTCCAGATTCACCCGGGAGCCGCTAGCAAAGGGGCTGGCGTGCCGCTACGGCACGGCGCCATGCACCCCGGCAGCGGCGGTCCCCGGTCCCTCAGGGCAGGAGTCCGCCCTGGCTCGAGTCCCAGCGGAAGGTCTTCGCGCCCAGCGGATGATACGACTCCGCCTGAAAGTCCAGCGGGTTGATCGATACGATCGTGAGCACGACCCCGCTCGGTGGATTGTACGGCGGCAGCTGCGCGATGTCGGTCGTATAGCGCCCGTGGGTCGCGAAGTAGGACTCCTCGGCCTTGGCGAGGCTGTTGAGCCCCGAGCTCGCGTGCGCGTCGTAGCCGTCGGCGCGGTAGGCGGAGAAGGCCGGGATCGCGATCGCGGCGAGGATGCCGATGATCGCCACCACGACCAGCAGCTCGATCAGAGTGAAGCCGTCTTGTCCGTCGTTCTTCATCGTCGCTCCGCCCCCACGACCCGGTACTCCCGTCGCGGCCTTCTTCTCCGTTGCCGGTGCTCCTGGCGCGCACCCAACCAGCCAGCCCCGCAAGCGGTGTGCCGGCGCGTGGCGGCGACAAAGCGTGGTACGCGACGCGGAAAACGCCGGCGTGCTGTGGGCGCCGAGAGGCGGGAAACCCCCGAGCGACGAGATCGTGACGCTCGCTGCCGCGATCCGTCATCGCTCAGGTGCCGCCAGTTGTCACCCGGCGCGCTGGCGAAAGCGTTGCGCAACGCCTAAACCGCGCGTGCCAAGGGGGTGGGCATGAGCGAGGTCCGCGAAGACGGGAGCAGAGCTGCCGATCTGCGCAGCGCAGCCGAGCAGCGTTACCTGTCCTACGCGCTGTCCGTGATCACCGCGCGCGCCCTGCCCGACGTCCGCGACGGGCTCAAGCCGGTGCAGCGGCGGATCCTCTATGCGATGTTCCAGAACCTCCGCCTGGTCGCCAGCGCCAAGGCTCGCAAGTCGGCACAGATCGTCGGCGAGGTGATCGGCAAGTACCACCCGCACGGCGACACCGCCGCCTACGACGCCATGGTTCGCATGGCCCAGGACTTCTCGCTGCGGTACCCGCTGGTGCACGGCGAGGGCAACTTCGGCTCGCTCGACGGCGACGCGGCGGCTGCCTACCGCTACACCGAGGCGCGCCTCACCGCGATCGCCGAGGAGATGCTCGCCGACCTCGGGTCGGACACGGTCGAGTGGCGGGCCAACTACGACGCGACGCTCGACGAGCCCACGGTCCTGCCGAGCCGTATCCCGCAGCTCCTGATGAACGGCTCGACCGGCATCGCGGTCGGCATGGCGACCAACATTCCACCGCACAATCTGAGCGAGATCTGCGACGCCCTGGTCGCGCTCATCGACACGCCGGAGCTCGAGGTCAAGGATCTGCTGAAGCACATCAAGGGCCCCGACTTCCCGACCGGCGGCGAGCTGCTGTCGAGCAAGGCCGAGCTGCGCTCCGCGTACGAGACCGGCCAGGGGGCGCTCGGGCTGCGTGGCCAGTTCAAGGTCGAGGACCTGCCGCGCGGCAAGCGGCAGGTGGTCGTGACGTCGATCCCGTACACGGTGAACAAGTCGACGCTGATCGAGCAGATCGCCGCCCAGATCCTCGAGCGCAAGCTGCCTCAGGTGGTGGACGTCCGCGACGAGTCGACGACCGACGTGCGTATCGTGCTCGAGCTCAAGAGCGACGCCGAGCCCGAGGTGGCGATGGCGTACCTCTTCAAGCACACCGACCTGCAGATCAACTTCAACGTCAACCTCACCTGCCTGTCGCCGACGGCGAACCCGTCCGCGGGTCAGCCAGGACGCGTGTCGCTCCGCGAGCTGTGCCGGCAGTTCCTCGACTTCCGGATGGACGTCGTGACGCGGCGCCTCGAGTTCGAGAAGCGCAAGCTGCTGGCACGGCTGCACATCCTCGATGGCTTCATCGCGATCTACGACAATCTCGACGAGGCGATCCGCATCATCCGCAAGTCCGAGGGCCGGGCCGACGCGGCGCAGAAGCTGATGGCGCGCTTCGCGCTCGACCAGGAGCAGGTGGACGCGATCCTCGAGCTGCGCCTGTACCAGCTGGCACGCCTCGAGATCGACAAGATCCGCGCCGAGCGCGACGAGAAGCGGAAGCGTCTCGCCGAGGTCGAGCGGCTCCTGAAGAAGCCCGCCGAACGCTGGAAGCTGATCCGCGGCGAGATCGCCGAGATCCGGACGAAGTTCGGCGACAAGCGCCGCACCGTCGTGTCGGCGGGCGGCCGCGAGGACCTCGCCTACGACCCCGACGCCTACATCGTCCACGAGGAGGCGACGGTGCTGCTGACGCGCGACGGGTGGCTGCGCCGTGTGCGCGAGCTGAAGGACCCGTCGAGCGCGCGTCTGCGCGAAGGGGACGCGCTGTTCGCGTTGCACGAGGGCACGACGCGCGACCGGATCGCCCTGTTCTCCAACAAGGGCGTGCTCTACGTGATGCCGGTCACCGACGTCCCGGCAACGACGGGCTATGGAGAGCCCGTGCAGTCGCTGTTCAAGTTCGGCGACGGCGAGCGCGTCCTGGTCTCGCTCCTGCTTTCCGAGGCGCCGATCGGCGAGGAGAAGGAGCCCGAGAGGCCGGTCGAGAGCGCGAAGGGGAAGCGGGCCGGTCAGGGCGATCTGTTCTCGGGAACGGGCAAGGGCGAGGTGATCGAGCTGGTCGAGGAGGCTCGGCCGTTCCTGGTGGTGTCGGCGGGCGGCTACGGCTTCCGCGCCGCCCCCGAGCTGGCGACGACGACGCGCGCCGGTCGGCGGTTCGCGCGCGTGGCCGACGGAGACGAGCTCGTGGCGGTCGTTCCACCCGACGGACCGGAGGTCCTGTGCCTCGCGCGCAGCGGCAAGGGACTGCGCTTCCCGCTCGACGAGGCGACCGAGCTGTCGGGCGCCGGACGCGGCGTGATCCTCATGAAGCTCGACCCGACGGACCGTGTGGTGGGGGCCGTCGTGCCGCCGCCGCGGAGCAAGCTCTTCATCCAGATCGAGGGCGCGGGCGAGCGCGCCGTGGCCCGCGACGACTTCCCCAAGGGGCACCGTGCAGGCAAGGGGCACAAGGTAGTCAAGCGCGGCCCCCCCGCCGGTCTGCGGGCCGAGGCATGAGCCTAGCCCGGGCCGGGACGACCGCGCTTCTTGCCGCGGCTGCGGCGGGCACGCTTGCCGCGTGCGACGTGCCGCTCGGCAATCCGCCGCCCGACGGTCGCGGGGATCCGGTAGGTGAGAGCTCCCGGGAGCCACGCCTTCAGGTGATCGTCCGCCTGCGCTTCGATGCACCGGACGGTGCGGCGCCCGACGGGGATGCGTACCGGGACGCGCTGCGCGCTACCCGCGAGCAGTTCCTGACGGCGATCGGGTCGCTGTCCCCGCGTGTCCTCCGTACGTACGACACTCTGCCCCTGGTCGTGCTGTCGATCGCGCCCGCTGACCGCCCGACGATCGAGCGGCTGCCGCTGGTGGCAGGCGTGGAGGAAGATCGTCTCAACGCGCCACTCGCGGACTGAGAGTTCGTGAGTCGACTCCCGGTGACGGGAGGGGCCGGCGACGGGAGCCGGCGGGGCGGGCCGTTCGACGATTTCGCGGTTTCTCGCGACGTCGCCTTCCGATAGACGGTGTCCAGTCGTGCTGTCGCGCCTGCCACTCCTGGTCCTGACGAGGCTCTTCGTTGCGCTGGCACTGCCTGGCGCGGTGGAGATTCGCGCCGGCCACGCCGCGGCGGATCCGGGTGGGCCGTCTCTGGACACGCAGCTCCGGCTCGAGGCCCTGGGCTACAGCGAGCACGCCACCGACGATCCCGACCCGTCGCGCCGCGGTGTCACACGCAACGATCCCGATGCCATGCCGGGCGTCAGCTACTACTGCACCAACGCGACGATCCGCTTCCTGGCGATGGATGGCAAGCTGCTCCACGAGGTGCCGCTGCGGGTGGCAGCCTCGCCCGGGAGCGGGTGTCTCGCCGATCTGTACCGCGACCGCGAGGTGCTCACGGTCGCCAGCCCGCTGCTGTCGATGATCCGGCTCGGCGGGGAGCTTCGCTGGACGCAGCTCGGCCCCTACCATCACGACGTCGGCACCGATTCCGCTGGCCTCCTCTACGCTCTGCGGCGGCACGATGCAGTCCTCGCTCGGGGCGGCCGCACGGTACCGATCACCGGTCAGTCGATCGACGTGCTGGACGCAAAGGGCCGGCGGAAACGTTCGATCGACCTCTCGCCGCTCCTCGGACCGCTGGTGCCCGACGAGCGTGTGCAGCAGATCGCCGATGTGACGGCGCGGCGCGAGCGAGTACCGAAGGAGGAGTACGCGCAGGCGCTCGACGTGTTCCACCCCAACACGGTCGAGGTGGTCGACTGGCCGCACGCCCCACGCGGGGCCGGCGCGTCCTGACCGCGATCCGCCAGCTCGATCGCGTTGCGGTGATCGACCTCGACGAGCGCCGCCTCGTCTGGGAATGGGGCGCCGGCCAGATCGTCGGCCCACACGACCCGAGGCTCCTTCCCAACGGCAACGTCCTGCTGTTCGACAACGGCGCCCGCCCGACGCCTGGCCCCGGCACGCCCACGCGGTTGTTCTCGCGCGTCGTCGAGCTCGATCCGCGTGACGGCAGGATCGCCTGGGAATACCGCGCCGATCCGCCCGAGTCGTTCTTCAGCCCGAGCCGTGGCGGAGCGCAGCCGCTGGCCAACGGGAACGTGCTGATCACGGAGACGACCAAGGGCCGCGTCTTCGAGGTCACCCGCGCCGGCCGGGTGGTGTGGGAGTTCTGGAACCCGGATTTCGATCAGGGGGGACGTCGGGCCATCTACCGCATGCACCGGATCGGTCTCGACGAGTATCGCGCTCTGCGAGGTTGGCGCTGAGCGAAGCCGCCGGGCGCCACCCACGGCCGGACCGGTCCCGCGACACGCGAGGCGCGCGCGCAGGGATCGGTGCCCCGCTGCGCCGTTGACTCGCGAAGGTACTTCGCTACCAGTCTCGGGTTGCCGGCAGGCAGGAACTGCCTCATCGGACAAGGAGAGCAGATGGACTTCACCCTGAGCGACGAGGACCGCCAGCTCCGCGACACCGTACGCGAGTTCGTCGAGGAGGTCGCGAACCCGGTCTGGCAGCAGATCGAGAAGGACGACCGCCTGCCCCAGGCCGTCATCGATCGCGCGAAGGAGCTCGGCCTCTTCGGCCTCACCATCCCGCCCGAGTACGGCGGGCTGGGCCTGTCGGTCGTGCAGAAGGCCCTCGTGCACGAGATGCTCGGCCGCGGCCCGTGGGGCCTCGCGAGCTACGTCAGCGTGCACACCGGCATCGGGTGCACGGGGATCAACCTCTTCGGTTCGAAGGAACAGAAGGAGCGCTACCTGCCCAAGATGGCGAGCGGCGAGTGGCTCGGCTGCTTCGGCCTCACGGAGCCCGGCGCTGGCTCCGACGCCGGCAACCTGCAGACCCGTGCCGAGCGCGACGGCGACCAGTGGGTGATCAACGGCCACAAGATCTTCATCACCAACGCGCCCTACGCGCACCACGTGCTGGTCTTCGCGCGTGCGCCGAAGGGCATCAGCGCGTTCCTCGTCGACACGGACACCAAGGGGTTCCAGATCGGACAGGTGTTCGACACGCTGGGCCACAAGGGCTCGGCCATCAGCGAGCTGGTGTTCGAGGACTGCCGCATCCCGGCGAACAATCTGGTCGGCGAGGAGGGCAAGGGCTTCGACATCGCCAAGCGCTCGCTGTCGGAAGGCCGCACGATGCTGTCGGCGCGCTCGGTCGGTGCGGCGCAGAAGGCGATGGAGCTGGCGATCGAGCACGGCGAGAGCCGCCACACCTTCGGCAAGGCGCTCCTCGACCACCAGGCGCTCGCCTTCCGCCTGGCCCAGATGAGCGCGCGGACGGAGGCCGGCCGCCTGCTCGTCTACCGGTGCGCCTGGATGCTCGATCAGGGCAGCCAGGCGATCCGCGAGTCGTCGACCGCCAAGTTCTTCTGCGGTGAGGGTCTCTGGCAGACGGTCGACGACGCGATCCAGATGCTCGGTGGCTACGGCTACATCAGCCACGAGTACATGATCGAGCGCATCTGGCGCGATGCCCGTGTCGTCCGTGTCTACGACGGGTCCTCGGAGGTGCAGCAGATCCTCATCGCGCAGCGGCTGCGCAAGGGAGACGTCGAGACGCACTGGTAGGGAGACGTCGAGACGCACTGGTAGGGAGACGTCGAGACGCACTGGTAGGGAGACGTAGAGACGCGCTGGCAGGGCGTCGCCGGGCTCCCCGCGGGGTCACCGGCGAGCCGGAAGAAGGTTCGCGGTACGCGATGCCGGGTCGAAGACGATCTTCACCTCGCCACGCTCGAGCTGTCGCATCACGTCGCGGACCTTCTCCTCCAGCGTGCGCTCGCGCGTGCCGTAGTCGGTCCCGTCGCGCGTCACGAACTCCTCGACGAGTCCGCGCAGTGCTTCGGGGGACAGCGCCGCGAGCGGCACCTCGATGGGCTCGAGGTCCGCGTCGGAGCCGTCGTGCTCCACGTGCGGCGCGCCGGACCGGTCGCGATCACGCTGCACCGCGCCTCCTCAGAACGCCATGTCGCGGCAGTCGCTCGCGACGCGGAGCGGTGCGCCGGTCGCTGCGATGACGTCTTCGGCCGTGACGCCCGGCGCGACCTCGCGCAGCAGGAAGCCGTCGTCGTCGACATCGATGTACGCGAGGTCGGTGATCACCGACTTGACGCACCGCAGAGCCGTCGCCGGGTACGTCAGCTTCTCGACCAGCTTCGACCGGCCGTTGCGCTCGAGCTGGTAGCAGAGCGCGATCACGCGGGCGCCGCCTGCGGCGAGGTCCATCGCGCCGCCGATGCCGCCACCGCCCGACGGGATGCTCCAGTTTGCCAGGTCGCCGTTCTGCGCCACCTGGAACGCACCCAGGATGACGGTCGAGACGCGCCCCGTGCGCGCCATCGCGAACGACACCGTCGAGTCGAAGTAGGACGTTTCCGCGAGCGGCGTGACGAGCTGGCCGCTCGCGTTGTAGAGGTCGATGTCCTCGCTTCCCTCTGCGGGGAACGGGCCGTACCCGAGGATCCCGTTCTCGGCGTGGAGTGTGACGTCGCGACCCGCGATGAAGTTCGACACCATCGTGGGCAGCCCGATGCCGAGGTTCACGTACTCGCCGTCCTCGAGGAGCGCCGCGGCACGCATCGCCATCAGGTCGGGCGGCAGCCCGGTCGGGCCGTCGTCGCGGAGCGCGCGCCCTTCCATGTTGTTCTGGCGCCCGGCCGCCATGAGGATCTGGCGCAGCACGCCGGCATCGATGTGGGTCGTCGTCTTGACCAGCCGGTCCACGAAGATGCCCGGCGTGACCACGGCTTCCGGATCGATGGTGCCGGTCGGGACGATGTCCTCGACCTCGGCGATGGTGGTGCGTGCGGCGCTCGCCATCCACGGGCCGAAGTTCCGCGCGCCGCGGCGATAGACGAGATTGCCGGCGTGATCCGCATGGTGCGCCTTGACCAGCGCGTAGTCGGTCCGGATCGCGCGCTCGAACAGGTGCGGCCGACCGTCGAACGCACGCTGCTCCTTGCCGCTGGCGATGTCCGTGCCGACACCGGTCGGTGTGAAGAACCCGGCGAGCCCTGCCCCACCCGCCCGCACCCGTTCGATGAGGGTACCCTGGGGCACC
>Ga0172362_10002808_pt1 | contig 15058 bp, 15 predicted proteins | sample LakKivs1_kivu2a2_FD_114534 | JGI IMG/M metagenome (GOLD analysis project Ga0172362, IMG submission 114534) | Sediment microbial communities from Lake Kivu, Rwanda - Sediment s1_kivu2a2 | ecosystem: Environmental > Aquatic > Freshwater > Lake > Sediment | place: Rwanda: Western Province, Lake...
ACCAAAAGGATGCAGGGGAAGATGTGGAAGAGCTTATCAATGAGCTATGGCAGGACAAACAGTCGGAAGGAACGGTAGAAGACCTTGGCTGGCTGCCTCGCGGTATTTTACCTTCTTGGTTCGACGACGTAGCCTTTAGCCTCGCTATTGGTGATATAAGCGAGCCATTAGCATATACCCCCCCCGTAAGCGACTCCACATCAACTAAAACCGAACGAGAAACATTATATTATCTCCTTATGGTGTCGGAGAAAGCTGATGCCCGGGAGATAGAGGAGGAGCCCTTACAAGCACTTAAAGCTAATGCTCTCGATGTATGGCTTTCAGCAGAGATAAAACTCCATAACGTAGAATGGCACGGACTTAAGAACGGATTTGATTCTGAAGCCAATGCTTGGGTAAACTATCAACTGAGTAAAGAATAAGGTAGCTGGATGGGTATTGTTCCGCTTCTGATTAATTAAGGTAGGTACAGGAAAAGTGATACGGGTTGAAAATCTGACCAAATACTACGGAAAACGCCTCGCCGTGGACAATATTAGCTTCAATGTAGCCAAAGGAGAGGTGGTGGGCTTCCTCGGTCCTAATGGGGCAGGGAAGACGACGACGATGCGCATCCTTACCGGCTTCTTGGCACCAACGCAGGGGGAGGTATGGGTCGCCGACTATGACATGAACAAGCATTCCCTAGAAGCACGTCAGCACATTGGCTATTTCCCAGAGGCGGTGCCTTTATATAGCGATATGACTGTCCGTTCCTACCTTGACTTTTCAGCCAAACTCAGGGGCTTAGATAAAAATAGGATAAAGACTAGAATAGAAGAGGTCGTGGATGTATGCCACCTTGAAGAATATGTTGACGTGCTTATTGGCAAGCTATCAAAGGGATTTAGGCAGCGAGTCGGTGTAGCTCAGGCAATTATCCATGAGCCAGAGGTACTGATTCTGGATGAACCAACGATAGGCATCGACCCCATTCAGGTAGCTATGACCAGACGGCTCATTAAGGAACTGGGCAAGAAGCGCACTATCCTTCTCTCCAGCCATATCCTTCCTGAGGTAAGCATGACCTGCGAGCGGGTGATTATCATAAATGAAGGCAAAATTGTAGCTGAGGACCGCATTGAGAATCTCTCCACCTTAGTCAGCGGTTCAAAGCGTATCCGATTAGAAGTAGAAGGCCCAGCTGAAATGGTAACTCAGCGTCTACGCCAAATTAAGGGTGTTCTTCGGGTCAGCTACGAAGACTCTCGCTACATTGTTGAATGCGCTGCCGGGCAGGACCCCCGGGGCAAGATAATGGAAACCATAGTCCAGAGTGGCTGGAGCCTACTCTCCATGGAATATATAGGAATGAGCCTTGAGGATATTTTCCTTAAGTTAACTACTGAAGAGGAGAAAAGCCAATGAGAAACACAACGGCTATCGCCCTCAAGGAGCTTAAGTCTTACCTGGCATCGCCTATGGCCTATGTCGTGACTGGCATCTTTCTGGCGCTCACTGGCTTCCTCTTTAGTATCAGCCCAGCCACCTATTACGAAACCAGCATCAGAGGCCTTTGGGAATTTTGGGGTGTCCTGCTGCTGTTGTTGTTGGCGTGTGTGCTCACTATGCGTTTACTGGCTGAAGAGAAGAAACTGGGCACTCTGGAATTATTGCTCACGGCACCGGTGAGAGACAGCGAGGTGATAGCGGGGAAATTTTTAGGTAGCCTGGGCATCCTGACCACAATGCTGGCACTCACCCTTTACTATCCCCTTCTCTTATGGGTGTTTGGCGACCCTGATTGGGGACCCATTGCTACCGGTTATCTCGGACTCTTTCTTGTGGGCTGTACTTCTCTGGCAGTGGGACTATTTGCTTCATCGCTGACCTCAAACCAGATAGTAGCAGCCGTAGTCGCCGGGGGAATTATCTGTGCTTTGTGGTTCGTAAGCCTGTTAGTCAACTTGCTTCCCGAAGCCATGGGAGAGGTCGTTAGCTACCTCTCACTCTACTATCACTTTTCTGACTTTTTGGCTGGAGTGATTGATACCAGAGGCATAATTTATTATCTGAGTATCACAGTGTTGTTTCTATTTCTAGCGATAAGGTTTCTCGAAAGCAACAGGTGGAGATAAATGCAGAATAATCCCAGAGGTTACAGGTTTTCCGGGCTAATCGCTATACTTGGGCTGTCAGCGCTGCTGATAGGCCTCATCGTTATGCTACTACTGCCCGGCATTCGATACGCCGCTTGGCTTATACTGGCGCTGGGAATACTACTGCTGGCCACGGCCTTTATTATTGATTTCAGGCGAGTTGGCCGAGCCCTAACTGGTAGGCGGGGGCGGTTTAGTGTTAGCACTACGGTAATGGCTTCAACCTTCATCGGCATTATCCTCTTAGTTAACGCTATCAGTATTGGAAACTATCACCGTTTTGATGTCACTAGTCTGGCACAGTTCACGCTCACTCCCCAGACAAAGGAGGTCCTCAGCAAACTGGAAATGCCAGTGAAGATCTTATGCTTCTTCATTCCTAATGACACTTATGGCATTGGTAGTTATGCCACTGGTTTACTGACTGAGTACCAGAATTACACTGACCAGCTAACTGTAAAAACTATTGATCCTGATGAGCATCCTGACCAAGCAAGGTCATATAACATAACTGAATATCAAACAGTCGTCTTTGAAACCGAGAAGGGACGCCGGCTGGTATCGCCAGAGGAGATCCTTAAATTCGATGAGCAAGGTAATCTAACTGGGATAGAAGCAGAACACCCCTTTACCAGCGCCATTCTGGAGGTCACCGGCACTGTTCAGAAGAAGGTTTATTTCCTCACCGGACACGGCGAGAGTAGTATTGACTCAGACTATAGTGACGCTAAAGAAGGCCTGCTTGATAACCTCTATAAAGTAGATACTGTGGACCTTGCTCGAAATCCCAGCATACCCGATGACTGCGCTACCCTGATAATAGCCGGGCCACAGGAACCAATACCTTCTGAGGAACTGGAGATTATTGAGCAATATCTAGAAAGCGGTAGACAGGCATTGATTCTGGTAAACCCTAATTCACCGCAAGAGATCAAACAACTTCTTTCTAACTGGGGAGTCGAGATAGGGGACGGAATTGTAATAGACCCATCATCTTATGTGTCCCCCAGTATAGATAACCCCAGTGTACCGAGCACCAGAAATGTCTTTGGCCTGTCCGCTATTTATTTCCCCGGGGCTACAGCCATAATTCCCCACCTGGAATATGCCCCTACGCTTACTATAACCGGGGCAGGTGAAATGTCCAATATTGTCTGGAAGAGCGAGGATAGTAATATCCAAATGTACAGGCTCATCTTCACCAGTAATGATGCCTGGCTAGAAATGAATTATGACCCCTTAAAGGAGCCTGAGTTTGATGAGGGGACAGACCAAAAGGGCCCCCTAGCTCTTAGCTTCTTCATTTTCACCCCTCAAAGTAGTGAAAATGCAGGGACTGCCTTCATAGTCATCGGTGATTCCGACTTTGCTTCCAACCAGAACTTTAACAATGGCAACAACGGTAACCTCTTTCTCAGCGCGGTAAGCTGGCTTACAGCAGGGAAGGAGCTAATTTCAATTCACCGCGTGGCGCTCCCGTTCCGCAGGCTAATTGTTGGCCCAGAGGCAGCTAGGTTCATCAACTATTCCAGTATCGGCCTGCTGCCACTACTAGTACTGATAGGAGGGGGCATCCTTTGGTGGCGGAGAAGATAGTAAACAGGACTTATCCTACAAGGAAAAACATTTGAGAATCAGAAACATTCTTATTCTGCTCACTATTCTCCTAGTTCTGGGAGGGTATATTTACTTTTCTAAAGCTTTTCAGACTACTCCGGAGTCAGCGCCAGAAGTATTCGTGTGGAATATTGAAATGGATGAAATCCAGCATGTTGAAATACAGCTCCCTCGTGAGGGTAAAAGCGAGGCATTTATCAAAATACCAAAAGATAATGAGTTCCCCTGGTATTTTGATGACCCCCAGCGGTCTGCGGTAGATATGGAACGATGGGGAGGCGGCATACCGCTTCTGTTAAGTGGCCCCGGAGCAGTACGGGTCCTTGTTAAAAATGCCACGCCGGAGCAACTTGCTGAATTCGGCTTAACTCAACCACGAATGGTAATAACCTTAACCTTAGAGAATGGGGATATCTTAAATATTACCATAGGTGATTGGACACCGAATGAGCAGGCCTTTTACATACAAGTCCCGGGCTCGAACGATGTATGTACAGTGGATTATACCTGGTACAATGAGATGGAACGACTGGTCAAAGAGCCGCCCTATGTTTCCCCTGCAGCCGATTAGCTAGCAGAACGTTAGCACGGACTGTGAAAACTGCGTTGCCCTGGAGTGAATGCCTAGAAAAATATTTACCGTACAGCGCCTTCAAGTTTTGAGCCAAACTTTGAACTATGATATAATTTAAGCCAGAGATATGGCTACAAAGACGGTAGCTACCAATCGCAAAGCCTATCATAATTATCTTATACAGGACAGCATAGAAGCTGGCATCGTGCTTACCGGCGCCGAGATAAAATCAATCCGCGCCGGCAGAGTAACCTTGGGTGATGCCTATGTTAGACCTGAGGCTGGGGAATTATGGCTACTAAATGCCCACATTGCCCGCTACGAAGCAGGTAGCTATTTAAGCCCTGAACCGACACGACCCCGAAAGCTTCTGCTACATCGCCAGCAAATTGATAATCTCACCAGTAAAGTGTCAGAAAAGGGCTTGACACTAGTTCCATTAAAATTGTATATCAAGGACAGTGTGGCCAAGGTTGAAGTGGCGTTGGCCAAAGGTAAAAAGTTATATGACAAGCGAGAGTCGATGAGCCATCGCGAGACGGAAAGAGAAATAGAGCGAGCCATAAAAAGGCAGAAGTGAAGGGGAAAGGTAGAAGCTTAATCAGAAAAGTAGACTACAGGATTATAGGCAGATGTGTCATTAAAGAGTGGCAGAATACAATAAACAGGGGAGGCATTAATGAAAGCTGTTGTTACCACCGGAGTTAAAAGAAAAGTTGTTGTTAAGGATATACCAAAACCACAAGTCCAGCCGGGTACGCTGCTACTAAAAACTAAATACTGCTCTATTTGCGGCACCGACCTTGAATACCTTGACGATTCTCTTGCCTACTTAGGTCCCGGTAGTGAGCTACATGCTGGGGCTATCCTAGGTCATGAGTTCTCGGCAGAGGTAGCTGAGGTTGGTGAGGGAGTCAAAGGGTGGTCTGTTGGCGACCGTGCTACAGTTAGCGGAATCAGGCAGAGTTGTGGGCAATGCTATTTCTGCCGGCGTTGGCTACCTCACTTGTGCTCCGGTGTCACCGGAACACGAGACGCTTTGCCAAGAGTCTACGGAGATAAATCCGGAGCAATGGCTGAGTATTTTCTTAGAACCCCGACCTCTGTTCAGAAAGTTCCCGATAGTGTATCTGATGAAGAAGCAGCACTAGTCGAACCACTGTCTAATGGCATAAGTGCAGTTAAAGCCGCTGAATTAAGACCTGGAGATTCGGCTGTTGTCATTGGTGCTGGCAAGATTGGCTTAGGGGCAATGCTATGTGCTAAAGCGGCTGGGGCAACCCCAGTAATTGTCATCGATGTGGTTAAGTCACGCCTGGACAAGGCCCTGGAGATAGGTGCTGACGCAGTTATCAACGCTAAAGAAGTTGATGCTGTCTCCGAGGCGGTAAGACTTACCGAGGCTGGCCCAGATGCAGTCCTTATTTGTGTCCGCCATGGGGCAGTCTTAAATCAATCTATTGACATGGTCAGGCGCGGTGGTACCATAGTGCTAGTTGGTTTCATGCCAGTAACGGAAGTAAACCCTGGGATATGGGTATGGAAGAATCTGAGGTTAATAGGAGTTTTTGGCTACTCACCACTAAGTATCCCCATGAATCTAATGGCGCGTAAGCAAGTAAATGTTAAGCCACTTATCTCCGCCATTGTACCGATTGAGGAGGCTCAGAGGGCTTTTGATTCTATGTATAGCGGGGAAAATATAGTCGCTTTACTAAAGCCATAAAAAATTACATGATAAGTGAGAGCCCATAGTTCATCGTGAAACACAAAGAGAAATAGGACAAAGCCTTAAAGAGGTAAAAGTGAAAGGAGGTAGTTTACAACTAAGCTCTCCTTAGTAAGGGGGGACGCACGGGCTCGACAGGGGGAGTAGACTACAGGGTTGCAAGCTGAGGTGCCATTAACCTCATTAAACAAGTGGCAAAAAATAACCGTCAACGAACCAGTCCTTGCTGCCTAATTAGATAGGCAGCACATCTAACCTGACCTTGCCTCAATGGGTTAGGATTGGGTGTCGAAAAGTTGAGGTGCCACTACCTGGATGTCGATAAGGGTAGTGAAAGAGTTATCGGCTGGCTTGGCTAGACTCGGTCAGCAGAGGCTAGTTAGGCAAGATAAAAGAGCTGACTAAGTTTGTAGTATACGCTGGGTAGCTTCCCTTGGACGGGGAGTTCGATTCTCCCCCGTCTCCACCAGCTTAAAATCGGGCTCCATGTCTAGAATGGAGCCCGTTCCTTTTTCTGCGGCACCTGGTCTGAATATGATAACCTTAATTATCAGGAACGTACTTAAGCGATTGGAACAGGTTATAGAATGGCGGTTTCGGCTGAATGCCGACAATAGAACATGATGCCGCTAAATCGATAAATACGGCCTCAATTACTCCTGACAATAGTCTATGCTTCTCTTCATCGGTAGCATTATATTTTCCGCAAACAAGATAACTTTCCAATGTAAGGAGAGCTTAATCTTCATCGCCCGTTCGAGTTTTTAAACAGCATGTCTTTTATCCGTTTGCAGAATGCCTTGAGGTGTGCAGCTAATGAAGAAATACGGAAACTACCGAAAATCAGTTCTAATGTCCTAGTTGGTGGGACATCACGTACTTCCGATACCCGGCGTAATAATAAAGATACCACCATCAATCTTGCTATTCCCGAAATAAGAAAAAGGGTTAGAAAGTAGCTACCCTTGATCAGCGGTAGATGCGGACCTATAGTGCCACCTATCAGTGAGCCAAGAGTAGTGCCGATAGAACCAAGAGTACCAGAAATGGCGATATAGCGGGTTCGGTTCTCTTGCGGAGAGGCATCATAAACAAAAAGACCTATGCAAAGCTCAAAGCCAGCCCACGCAAAACCGGAAAATGCTTCATAACAGAAAATCCAGTACACATTGGAGCTCAGAAGCCACAACAGTGGCACAAAAGGTATCATCCAACCAGTTATCCGCAGGATTTTTACACTACCAGCTTTATCCGCGCGTTTCCCCCACCAGGTAACAACTAAAAGCCTGACTACCGTACTAGCAGCGCTAACTAACTGATAGTTAATATAGCTAAACTTAAGTTCTCGTAACATGTAAGCGGAGAAAAAGGGACCAGCAATACTGGTTGATAGATTGAGAAGAATGCTGACAATGATGATTCGCCCTATATTGGTAGCAAAGAGCCCCTTTGTTATCTGGATAATACTCTCTTTTTTTACAGTTTTCGAGGTTATACGACGAGGTTCAAGCATGAGTGAAAGAAAGTAGAATGATATCAATCTCGATATGAATGCGCCAATAAACACTATAGCAAAAGCGAGTCTGGTATTGCCTGTGAAAAGTTGAAGAAGACCACCAGCGATAAAGGAGAATAAGAGTGAAACAAAATTACAGATACGGCTACGCCCACCAAAATAACTACCCCTGACTCTCATCGGAACCAGATCCGCCATCATAGAACTAAATGGTGGACCTACAAGAGCACCGGCAGCGGTACTGAGTGTTATAAAAGCCAGGAGCCACCAAAACTGATTGGTTTGAAACAAAAACGGGATAGCCAATATTGGTAACCAAAGCACTGCCTGCATTAAAATAAGCGGCAGTAAAAATGTTTTGCGACTATTAACGTGCTCAGAAAGAAAAGGTGAAATAAGCTGTATGAAAGAATTAGCAAAATTAGGTAAGCTTGTCAGATATCCTATTTGCTGTGTGGTCGCCTGCATAGTTAGAGCATACGGAGTAATATAACCTCCGGTAAGCCCTGACATTGCCGAAGCAGCCGCACCTTCTATAGTGGAATTCCTAAGCGTTTTATGCGTTTCCACGCTGGTTAGCCCAGAGGGTGTTTCCCGTTGTTTGTGAGGAATATCTACTTTATGAAATATAGCAAGTCACCTCTCATCAGTAAGACCGTCGGCAATATCGAATAGCGAATATTCTACCACCCAATAAGGCAAATTAATAGCAGAAACCAATAATGGCTTCATTCAGAATGCGAAAGAGACTGTGCTGACAAAACTAAGCCCTTCTACCTCACCTACACAGCCAAACTAGGCACAAAATTGACATGCTCTAAAAATATGTCAGGTGACTGTGAGTCCCAGTCTCCCCCAAAAGTTTGAGCGCCCCGATTCTTCCGGGCGTATTTTATTTTGCTTCACCGGCTACGCAGGCAACAGCATATTCCTTGGAATGCGAAAGGCTAATAGACAGATTATTTAAGCCCAAGCCATTAGCCCGATTTTGCGCCCTGCCATAGAGGTGAACTACAGGCTTACCACGGGGGTCTGACAATATCTCGATTTCTCTCCAACTAACGCCTTTAGCACCGGTACCCAGGGCTTTCATGACTGCTTCCTTGCCAGCAAAACGGGCAGCGAGAGATAAAGGCTTTTTGTGGTAAAGCTTGAGTTCCAGCTCAGTATATACCCGATGCAGAAAACTCTCTCCCCAGCGGCATATAGCCTTTTTAATGCGGCCTATTTCTATTATATCTATACCAATATATTGCATTGCTTAACTGGCTGCTGGCTAGAATCATACCTTATTTTCCCCATTTGTTCCAGCTATTCAATAATTGGATAAAATGCTCTATAATAAATATGCTGCGATTCAGAAGCCGGGCAATTTGACTAATTTGTTAGGAGTAGAGGCATGCAAGATATTCCCGCCAAGAGTTTCAGCCGAAAATAAAGCTTCTAAGACTTATAAAGAGTAGGGGTGTGAAGTGCCAGAATTTAATCTAAAACAGTTTGTTCATACTGCTGACAGAATCAGGGAAAAGGCAATAAAGGAGGGTAGATTAAAAGATAACCCCTCAGATGAGGTATTAAGACTGCTTGTGGAAAAGCAACCTGGGGTCAGAAAAACAATATACGGAAATTTCGTTGCCGAAAGTGAACCTGCCTCTAGGTCGGCTATGTTCACTAAGAATAGTGTTGACTATCCCTTTGGCCAGGAGGAGCTGGAGCTGTTGGCTCAGTGCGAAAGAGCTTTAGCCAAAGAAAGGTTGATTTCAGTTGATAGAATCGTGGGCAATCAGAGTAGCGGCACGACAGTAAGGCTCATTGTCCCTGAGTGTTTTGCCCATGTTGCCTACGGTGGGAAGAATCTTTTCATACCCCCCAAGGGAGAGGTCAAAGAGCCAACCTATCAAATCATATTCTTCGCTGACGAAGCTTTTGAGGCTAATAAAGCCAAACCACTTCCCGAGAAAGACATCACCATAAGATTAGCCATGCTACCTGACGGAAGGTTTGTCAAGATAATCAGGAATGGCAACTACATAGGCGAGTATAAGAAGGGTGTTTTCGCCGCCGAAGACTGGGTGGCTAAGACTAGAAGGGGAGGCCTTTTCTTACATGCCGGCTGTAGAGAAGATTATCTTCAGTCAGTGCACGGTGATTATCGGACAGTAAGGACATTACTTGTTGCCTTAAGCGCAAATGGGAAAACAACTACAACTTGTAAGATATTGGCTAGAAAGGGAAAGGAGAGGTCTTGGCTTATTCAAGATGATGGGGGAACCATAATGCCTGATGGTTCTTTCCACGGGTTTGAAGCCGGCGGGGTGTTTGTAAAAACAGAGGGTGTGAATCCCGGTGAGCAACTCGAAATATATTATGGCTTATTAAAACCGGAAACTGTCTGTGAAAATGTTTATGTAACTGAAGAAGGAGATTTCGATTTTTACAATTTCCAAAAAACATCAAACGGGAGAGCAGTCGTACTTAGGAGAGATTTTATGCATGCCAGTCCCTATATTGATGTGGATAGGGTTGATAATTTTATTCTTATCACCAGAGGGCCGTTAATTCCGGCGATATCAAAGTTAACCCAGGAGCAAGCGGTAGTCCTGATGGTTTTGGGACAAGCGATGGAATCTTCGGCCGGTGATCCAACTAAGGCGGGAACAATCAGAAGCGAGTTTTTCTACGACCCCTTTGTTGCTGGTGATTTAGCCGAGCATGCTAATATCTTTTATGAAATAATAAAGGGCCTTCCTCACTTAAATTTCTATTTGCTAAATACTGGAGGAATCGGTGAAGGTGAGCATTACAGAGATATAAGACTAGAATTTACCATGGGGATATTGGACTCCCTGATAAGGGGGGGCCTCGAAGATTGGAGAGATTCTATCACCGGTTTTCAGACGCCAGCAGCGGTCAGGGTTGTTGATGACATTTATGTGCACCCGGAAAAGCTTTATTCAAGTAGTGAGTTTGAAGAAAAACAAGGGGAACTTAATAAAATCAGACACAAAGCCGTCACAGAATTAGGCAGTAAGCTCCACGTTAATATAAGAAGTGTTTTTGGCAAAACCTAAGATTAAAGCCTATGGGCTGCATCATAGACTTCGCTGATACTCAGAGATACCGCCCCTGCCATGCTTTCCCCCTTTGGTAGCATATTTTGAGACAATTTGTCTGCTTCCCCTTAGCCAGTAGAAGTGCTAAAATTAAGTAGAGGGGATTATTTGGGTGGCTAAGGAGAGACAAAATGTCAGGTCATTCTAAGTGGTCTTCAATCAAGCATCAGAAGGGGGTGGCTGATGCGAGGCGGGGTCAACTCTTCACCAAGCTGACCCGAGAGATTATTGTCGCCGTTCGTCAGGGGGGAAGTAACCCTGAGGCAAACTTCCGCCTCCGCTTAGCTATACAGAAAGCACGCGATAGCAGTATGCCTATGGATAATATAGAAAGAGCTATCAAGCGGGGCAGCGGTACATTAGAAGGAGCTAGTTTAGTAGAGATGGTCCTTGAGGGGTATGGACCCGGTGGGGTAGCTATCTTGGTGCAAGCATTAAGTGATAACCGCAATCGAACCTCACAAGACATCCGGAATATATTCTCACGCAGCGGTGGTAATCTGGGGGAGAGCGGCTGCGTCGCCTGGCTTTTTGACTTAAAAGGGTTGATTACAGTAGAAACCAACAACCTAGATACTGAGGAGCTAGCCCTGCAGGCTATAGATGCCGGCGCCGAAGATGTCAAGATAGAAAATGCCTATATCGAGATTTATACCAAGCCAGAGGAGCTTGAGAAAGTCAGGGCAGCATTAGCCAAGCAGAAAAATTTATCCATAACCTCAGCTGAACTCTCTATGATGCCCAAGACCATGGTCAAGCTTGAGGAAAAGGCAGCCTTACAAACACTAAAACTGCTGGATAAGCTGGAGGAAATGGATGATGTCCAGCATGTATTTAGCAACATTGACTTCTCCGATGCTATCCTGGAGAAATATAAGGCACAAGCTTAGACCTAATCCCCTTTACCACTTCCCTCTGATAAGGGGAAGATTAATATAAATGAGAATTTTAGGTATCGACCCGGGCACAGTAACTATGGGCTACGGGGTGATAGAGAGTGGGGAGGATGAGGCCGCCCTGGTTGATTGTGGTGCCTTAACCAGTCCGCCACGTTCTCCAATCGGGGAGCGTTTGAGTTTCTTGTATAACCAGCTTTTAGAAATTATCTCGCACTATCAGCCTGATGCGGTAGCTGTCGAGCAACCCTTTGTCGCTAAAAATGTCAGCTCAGCATTGGCCATAGGTAGGGCTCAGGCCATTGCTGTGCTGGCGGCAGCCAACAAGAGAGTCCCGACCTATGAATATACTCCGGCCCAGATAAAGCAGAGGATTGCTAATTATGGAGCTAGCTCAAAAGAGCAGATACAGGAGATGGTCAGGCTCCAGCTGGGGCTGTCTCAAGTTCCTCAGCCAAACGATGCCGCTGATGCCTTGGCGGTAGCCCTCTGCCACCTGCGCGAGATACACCTGAACAACCTGTTAGCCAAACGATAAAGGAGAGCAAATGATAGCCAGCCTTTGCGGGAAATTAGAGTCGCTGGGTAGTAATGGGGCAATTATTAATGTTGGTGGAATAGGCTTTCAGGTATATCTGCCTACCTCTACCCTGAGCACACTGGGGGCTATTGGCAAAGAGGTCAAGCTGCATACCTATCTTCACCTCAGGGAGGATAATGCTGCCCTCTATGGTTTTGCCTCTACTGAGGAGCTAGGGCTGTTCCAAAACTTGCTCAGCGTATCGGGAATAGGCCCCAAGCTGGCACTGGCGATGCTTTCGGCTATGAGCATAGAGAAGCTTACCGTGACCATCGTTACCGGCAGTGCCGACCTGCTAACTGAAATTCCGGGAATAGGCAAAAAGACGGCTAACCGCATTATCCTGGAGCTCAAGGACAAGCTGGCTGCTGGCTGGGTAACCACCCCGGGAGTGCAACTGGCTGAGGAGAACAGTCAGGTCCTGGCCGCACTCACCTCCCTGGGCTATTCCGTGGCTGAAGCCGCCCGGGCCGTGGCCAGCCTGCCCCCAGACTCAAAATTAAGCCTGGAAGACAGGGTTAAGCTGGCGCTGGCCTATTTCACCACTAAATAAAAGGAGAGTAGCGTGGAAGTTTTCCTGTATGTCATAATCGGTGCCCTACTGGTAATAGTTCTGGTACTGCTTTTTAGACCGAGAAGGGTAGAGGTGCCGGCGATAGCAGAGCTGGAGAGCAAGCTCAGATTTGCTCTAGCCTCAGCGGCTTCGGTCAAGGAAATTCAGGATACACTGGCAGAACTGCCCCATGACCTTCTGGAATCCATAACCCGCAGCTTGGGACAGAGGACCGGCAAGCTGAACGAGCTTATGGCTACATTTGAGCTGACCCACTATGACCGCCTCTTCTACCTCGGGGAGCCGATTGACTTCATTGGTGTGAAATACGGGGAAGGGGTGGACTTTATTGAGGTGAAAACGGGCAAAACCAGCCTTTCCCCGGCAGAGAGGGAGCTAAAGGACCTGATTGAGTGCAAGCGGGTAAACTATGTGCCCCTCTCCGTGAACAAGATAGGCATCGCCGAGCAGGTGGAGACTGATGAGGGTGGGGAATAAACAACGAGGAGGTAATAAATATTGAAGAAAGAAATTACTTGTGGGTCTATTAAAATTAAAGGCTCGATGCCTCGTAACGAAATAGTAAAGAAAGTCGTTAACACATTCATAAAAGTTGAATACTCAAAAAAGGGAAAGGGGATAATATTTCGTTACTCGGTTGAAAATCTACCTGGCAGTAAATACCTTTACATCACCAGACCGGGACACAAGAAGAATTTTGATTTCAAGGTAGAGGTAACCCCAGAAATGGTACTTGAGGAAGGGAAACATGACCAAATAGCTTTGGATTTAAGAGGAAAGAAGCGGGACAACCAAGAAAAGTTCAGCGACTTTCTACAAGCTATCAAGAAAATATACCACTGCTCAGAAAATGATGTTGACCGTTTGTTAGAAACGTTCCCTAGTCTAAGAAAAGCATTTAAAACGGGTGCTGATGTAGAAATTCTTCTAAAAATAATAAAGTGGCTATTTATCATGGAAGATATTGTTTATTGGGATGTCGAAGGACGTGCGTTTTTATATAATTATCTATTATATGTGATCAACGAAGAGGACGAGGATAGACTTAAGGAAGCTATGGACAAAGTAAAAACCCCTGACAGATTAAAGAGCTTCATGAAGAAAGCAGGTATCGTTTGGACACCATATAAGGACTGAATATAAATGAGCATCGATAGATTTCTAAACAAGGTGTTCCTAAAAGATATATTTGATCTCCTTAAAGACTTACCAGACAAAAGTGTTGATATGGTCTATGGTGATCCTGATTACAACGTTGGAGTGAAATACGGAGATAAATCTTATACAAAAACTTTCGATGAATATATTGAATGGTATATTAAACTAGCAAGAGAAGCTCTGAGAGTCCTAAAGGATACAGGGAATATGTTCTTGGTAAACTACCCAAAGCAAAATGCCTACTTAAGAGTAAAGTATCTAGACGGGGCATGTTATGAAGTATCTGATTACGCGTGGATATATAACACAAACGTAGGACACACCCCTAAACGCTTCACTACCGCCCACAGGAGCATTCTGCATTGCCGAAAGACAGAAAACAACAATTTTTACAAAGATAATGTAGCCGTTCCCTACCAAAATCCAACTGACAGGCGGATACGAAGAAACTTAGCAAACGGATCAAAAGGGAGGATGCCCTATGACTGGTTCTACTTCGACTTAGTCAAAAATGTAAGCAGGGAGAAAACATTTCATGCGTGTCAGATTCCCCAAAAACTCTCCGAGCAACTAATAAAAAGTTGCACCATGACGGGTGATATCGTCTTAATTCTCTTTGGTGGAAGTGGTTCCGAAATAGAAGTATGCAAAATTCTAAACAGGCAATATATTTCTGCTGAAGTTGATGAGAAATACTATAACATGATTCTCGATAGATTAAGTAAGGGGCGAATCGAGAAAAAATATAAGTTAAGATTAAACCACTATGAGAGGAGAAACTTAGAAGCCCAACTCAGTCTCCTTGAGGAAAGAGAAAAATACCTAACAAGCTAAAGTAAGTAATAGCTTTCTTCACTACTTATTAAGTATGCCATCATTCAAAATAGTCTCGGATTTTAAGATGACCGGGGACCAGCCCCAGGCGGTGGAAAAGCTGGTTAGTGGCTTGAACCAAGGCTACAAGCACCAGACGCTGCTTGGGGTCACCGGCTCGGGCAAGACCTTCACCATGGCTAATGTCATTGAGCGGGTGCAGCGGCCAACGCTGGTCATCAGCCACAATAAAACCCTGGCCGCCCAGCTTGCCAGCGAGTTCAAGGAGTTCTTCCCCGATAACGCCGTAGAATACTTCGTCAGCTACTATGACTACTACCAGCCAG
>Ga0172362_10002811_pt1 | contig 15052 bp, 13 predicted proteins | sample LakKivs1_kivu2a2_FD_114534 | JGI IMG/M metagenome (GOLD analysis project Ga0172362, IMG submission 114534) | Sediment microbial communities from Lake Kivu, Rwanda - Sediment s1_kivu2a2 | ecosystem: Environmental > Aquatic > Freshwater > Lake > Sediment | place: Rwanda: Western Province, Lake...
CTGCAAGGCAGGTGCAATTGAGGCAAACATGTCAGGTGATATATTGAGAGTATTTGCAGACTACGGTAGAGAAATAGGTCTTGCATATCAGCTTGCAGATGATTTGGTAGATTTGGCAAATGGAGAAAATTTGGACAGCGTCATACTTCCGTTATTGATACGATTTGATGGCGAGACTATCGATGAAAATTCCTTTAACGAAAAGAAGATTAAAAAATACTTTAATAAAAATTCATCTAGAATCAAAGAATTTTTTATTGAAGAAATTAAAAAACATGTCAAAACTGCCGAAATCTTAAGCAAATCAGAGATAATTCCAAAGTCGCCTTACAAAGATTTATTAACGGATGCACCGTCATATCTTATAAACAAAATGCTAAAAGAAATAGATATGAAAATCTAAAGTTCTATAATGATATCAAAATGGCGGCATGGTCCTTTTCGTATGGATTGAGCTCTTTTGTGTCTAAGATTTCAAATCCGTTTTTCTTCAGCTCACTTGTCACAAGTTCATATGCTTGTTTCGGTCTCAGCGATACGTCTATGCTTCGTGCCTTTACCATGATGATTGCCTGGCCGTTTTTCTTCAAGTATCTTATTATATTGTTTGCAAAAATCTCAGCTTGATTTCTCTGGGATATGTCCTGGTATACTAAATCTACAGAAGATACTATGGTACCGTATCTATCGGGATGGTTGGCATCAGAAAGAATTGGTATTATGTTACGCCTCTTTTTACTCACTTCTAGCAGATTCTTCAGTGCGATTGGAGAACTCTCTACCGCATAAACTACGCCATCTTTTACAATATCTGAGATATGGCTAACAGTCGTACCTGTTGCAGCACCCAGATATAACACTTTGAAATCGTTCCTTATTTTGATATTTTTTAATCCTTTCAAAATTGCAGCAGCAAGTTTACTTCTGTATGGATTCCAAGAACGAAATTCCTTGTTTTTGTGGGTAATTAATTGTTCGTTGTATACCTTTATCCCCTTGCAGGATGAAGGATTTTCTGTGAATAGGCGATTTTCCTTCTTAAAAATCCCTTCTATTTCTGTCTGTTTCATTGTTTTATGTGTTATAGCGTCTATTTGATAAATGTTTTGTCGAAATCTTAAATTACAGTTATTGTATTCACCAGCCGGGGAAAGTTATGGTAAATAGGTCACCATTATATGAAGTTCAAAAGAAGCTTGGAGCCCGTTTCACAGAGTTTGCTGGTTTTGAGATGCCAATACAATACTCATCAATAATTGATGAACATATGGCTGTTAGAAAATTTGTCGGTCTTTTTGATGTATCTCACATGAGTAACGTTTGGATTTCCGGGAAAGATGCTGTGAAACTACTGAGCTTAACAACTGTTGCTGATGCCACAAAAGTTGGTCCAAACATGAGCCAATATTCAGAAATATTAAAAGAGGACGGAACAATAATTGATGATACTATTTTTATGAACCTTGGCGACAAATATATGATGGTCCCAAACGCCGGGATGAACAAAATTGTCACAGACTGGCTCAATGAACAAATTAAAAAACACAAGCTTTCAGCAAAAGCCGAGGATGTATCAAAAGATTTTGCGATTCTTGCAATACAAGGTCCGCGTTCAAAAGAAACTTTACAGAAATTAACAAAGATTGATTTGAACAATGTGAAATTCTTTGGTTGTCAGTATGGTGAAATCGCAGGTGTAAAATGCATTATTTCTCACACCGGATACACAGGGGAACTGGGTTTTGAGCTTCAGATTAATCCTGCAAAGAAAGCAGAGCAAGTTTTCAATGCAATATTTGATGCGGGAAAAGAGTTTGGCATAAAACCAATTGGGCTGGGCGCACGTGACACATTGCGTCTTGAAAAGTATCTTATGCTTGCCGGAAACGAGTTCCATGGAGGAAGAACCCCGCTTGAAGCAACACTTGGCTGGACTGTCAATTGGGATCACGATTTCATTGGGAAAGACGCCTTGCTCAAACAAAAAGAGAAAGGAGATTTTGACAGGCTTACATGTCTTGAATTCACTGAAAAGGGAATCCCACGGCACGGATTTGAGATACAAAAAGACGGAAAAAAAGTAGGGATTGTCACTAGTGGTACACTTTCACCTTGTTTAAACATTGGAATAGCGACGGGATATGTAAAATTCAACCTGCGGGAACCAGGGACCATCCTTGACATCATGGTTAGAGACAAACCTGTAAAAGCAAAAGTGATAAAACCTCCATTTGTTCCAAAGGATTGGGCTCAAAAGAATTAGAAAATGTTTAAAACACCTGAAAAATAACGAGGTTTGGTAAATATGACAAATGAAGTAAAAGATGATTTGAAATACACAAAGACGCACGAATGGTTAAAAGTAAAGGAAAACAAAGCAGTCGTTGGAATAACTGATCACGCACAATCTGAACTAACAGATATTGTTTACGTGGAATTGCCCTCAATTGGTAAAGAAGTAAAAAAGGGAGACGAACTTTGCGTTGTTGAATCAGTAAAGTCCGTTTCAGAAATATATGCACCCGTTAGCGGAAAAATCGTCAATGTAAACAAAAAACTTGAAGACACACCAGAAACAATCAACAAAAGTCCGTATGACGACGGCTGGCTTGTCGAACTAGAAATAAAAGACAAATCCGAAGTAAACAGCTTAATGGATGCAAAGTCCTATAAGAAAACAATTTAGGCAAGTTTTCACGAACAAAACATCAACTTAACAAAATACTGCCAATTTGCAAAATTAAACCAACTCAATATTTTTCTCCTGAATTCATGGAGAAAATTTTCATTGACTTTTTTCCGAAATGTTCTTATATAGTTTAATGTATCTCTTTGTTAGGCGGAGAGATGGGATTGCAAGTAGATACATATAAGATTTTTTAAGCGGTGTTTAACACCTCCGCCGCCTCCCCCATTAATTGTTTTTAAGTTTTGACATTATATTTAATAACGGTTATTGTTTTACAGAGTCTGATTAAATGAAGCTACTACTAATTCATAGTGACTATATAGAATATGAAGTAAAAGAAAAGGCAATAAAAACTCCAGAAGAAATAAAAATTAAAAAGGATAGATTTGAGGAGGCTTTGACTGCCTTTACAGCTGTTGAAAAAGTTGATGAAAAATCACCTCAACAGGCCGTCAAACAAGCTGTTGCTGAAATTGAAAAAACAGCGGAACAAGTTAAAGCAAAAAACATAATGCTTTACCCATATGCTCATTTGTCTTCAGATTTAGCAAGTCCCAAGAAGGCCCAAGAAATCCTCATGGAAATTGAGTACGAACTCAAAAACAAAAATTTCAATGTACGCAGAGCACCTTTTGGCTGGTATAAAGCTTTTAAAATATCCTGCAAAGGTCATCCTCTGTCAGAACTTTCTCGAGAAATTATTCCTCATGGAGAAGAAACAGAGTCATTGAAAGAGGAAAGAAAGCTCAGTTCCTACTGGTATATTTTAACAGAAGAAGGCAAGCTGCAAGAAATTGATAAATTTAATTTTAAAGGACATGAAAACCTAAAGAAATTCTCATTTTATGAAAAAGAGAAATCAAGGGCAGTAAAAGGAGAACCGCCTCACGTTACGTTGATGAAAAAACTGGAAATCGCTGATTACGAACCTGCCTCTGACGGCGGAAATATGAGGTTTTATCCAAAAGGAAGATTCATTAAAAAACTGCTAGAGGAATACGTAAACCGACGTGTAGTGGAATATGGCGGTTTGGAAGTTGAAACTCCAATAATGTATGATATGGATCATCCAACGCTATCAAAATATCTACAGAGATTTCCAGCAAGACAGTATCAAATTGAAAGTGATAAAAGAAATTTCTTCTTGCGATTCGCTGCTTGTTTTGGGCAATTTTTGATGGCTCATGATGCAACAATTAGCTACAAGGACCTACCATTAAAAATCTACGAACTAACAAGATACTCTTTCAGAAGGGAACAATCTGGGGAACTCACTGGCCTTAGAAGACTTAGAGCTTTTACTATGCCTGATGTGCATGCATTGGTTTCAGATTTAGGCATGGCTATGGACGAATTCAAGATAAGATATGATTTGTGCCTTAGCGTTTTGAAAAATATAGGCATTGAGAATGCCGATATTGAAATGGCTTTAAGAACAACCAAAGAATTTTACGAAAAAAACAAGAAATTCATGGCAGATCTTGTGAAAAAACTAGGCAAACCAGTACTGCTTGAGATGTGGGATGAGAGAATATTTTATTTTATCTTAAAATACGAGTTTAACTTTGTTGACGCATCAGAAAAAGCATCGGCTTTGAGTACCGATCAAATCGATATAGAAAATGGAGAGAGATACGATATACGCTTCACAGATAGGGATGGAACAACAAAACATCCTTTGATACTTCATTGCAGTCCATCAGGTGCAATTGAAAGAGTAATTTACGCACTGCTAGAAAAAGAAGCAATGAAGATGAGCAAAGGCCAAAAACCAATGTTGCCGCTATGGCTTTCACCAACTCAGATAAGACTCATTCCAGTCAGTAGCGATTTTGTTAAAACATGCGAAAAATTCATTGAAGAATTCAATAAAAAATCACCATACGTCCATGTAAGAACAGATATTGACGATAGGGAAGAAAGCGTAAGTAAGAAAATACGTGAGGCAGAACAGGAATGGGTGCCAATAATTGTCGTTGTAGGTGAAAAAGAAAGCAACAGTAAAACATTCGCTCCACGTTTCAGAGTAAAAACAATGGGTGAGGAAAACCATGCCTACACGTTAGATGAACTTTACAACCTAGTCACTAAAATTACATCCAGCTATCCGCAACAAAGAATCCCACTGTCTGTTCATTTGTCCAAAAGGCCAAAATTCAAATAATAGTTTTGTATATGGGAGGGCTTCCATATGATAAAAAGAAATATCATACAAAAATTAGCTGATTCTTACGACAAGGGTAACATTACTATAGGTGTTTTGGGTGGGCACTCCGCTCTCGATGTCTGTCGCGGAGCAAAAAAACATGGTTTTCATACTATTGCCGTCTGTCAAAAAGGTAGAGACAAGACATACACAAAATATTACAAAACACGCGAAGATGGCCGTGGCTGTATTGACGAAACAATAGTTCTTGACAAATTCTCAGATATAGTTAAAGGATCTGTTCAAGAAGAGCTGAGAAAGAGAAACACAATTTTTATTCATAACAGGTATTTCTGGGTTTATTTTAACTTCAAAGATATTGAAAATAAGTTTAATGTCCCCATTTTTGGCACACGCTCTATGCTTAAACTTGAGGAGAGAGATGTACCTAAAAATCAATACTATCTTCTAAAGAAAGCGGGTATAAGACATCCCACGATATTCAAATCTCCAAAGTATATAGATAGACTTGTTTTGGTAAAGGTAAACGAATCGCTTCGGGGTTACGAAAGAGCCTTTTTCTACGCAACAAATTTCAACGATTACAAGAAAAAATCCGAAGATATGATCAAAAAGAAGCTAATTACAAAAGAATCTCTTAAAAAATCGGTTATCGAAGAGTATATTGTCGGCGCTCAAATAAATTTCAACTATTTTTATTCTGCACTTGATGATGAGCTTGAGATAATGGGTACAGATACAAGAAGACAAACCAATCTTGATGGTCTCATCAGACTTCCGGCAGATGAGCAACTCGAAGTGCTAAAATATCTTAGACCTAAAATCATTGAGACCGGCCATATAGCAGCTACGACAAAGGAGTCTATTATTGAGAAAATATTTGATCTTGGAGAAAAATTTGTTAAAACTACGAAAAAAGAGTGCCCACCAGGAATCATTGGTCCATTTGCTCTACAGGGGGCAATCGCAGCAGAAAAGGGAAAAGAAGAGATGGTTGTTTTTGATGTATCAATGAGGATACCAGGTAGCCCGTTGACTCAATTTACGCCCCACTCTGGTTATCTATATGGCAATTCTATCAGTTATGGTGAAAGAATTGCGATGGAGATAGAAAAAGCAATTGAACTAAACAAACTTGGGCAAATCGTTACTTAGATCAATTAAAAAGTTGCTGTCTATTTATTATAACAATATTTAAATAATATGGACGTATAAATTAATGGAGTATGTATAAATCTATTAAGAAATTAGCAATATCGGTAGGTATTGCTTACATCTTTGTATTGTCAATTTTTTCAAATTTTGTCTTTTCCTCAGGAAATCAAAACGATTTCGCAAACTCTAATTCTGTTGCTGCAAATTGGACGGTAATGTATTACATATGTGGCGATTCTAATATGAACATATATGTCGATCCGCTTCTTGAAAATCTTTCAAAAATAGGATCGGATGATAAATTAAACATTGTTTGTTCGGTCGATAGAATAGGCTACGGAAATTCAAAACTTATCTATATAAACGGCGCTGGAGAGCAAATCAAACTCAATTGCCTGTATGGTTGGCCGGATGAAGTTGATACAAATAATTTAAGCACTTTTGAGCGGTTTTGTACTCAAATGATGATAAACTTTCCTGCCAAATATTACGCCTTGGTTGTTTTCGCATCTGGGGGGCTGGGCTGGCAGGGATATTATATAGGAGACAAAGATAGTAAAAACGTTGTAACAATTCCTGATTTTGCAAATTCTTTAAAAAATATTGTTGACCAAACGGGTCATAAAATTGATGTACTGGTCGGATCTTGCGCCGTAAGCATGATTGAAAATGCTTACGAATTCAGCCCTTTTGTCAATTACCTTGTTGGCACTCAGGATTGTCTTCCACATAAAAATGTAATTCCAATGTTTTCTACTGCAGTATCTGAATTAAAAAACAATGAAAATCTAGATGCTGAAGGATTTTCAATACAAGCGCCAATTAAGTACGAGCCGATTTCCTTTATTTATCAAGAAGGATACAATGAGAGAATTTCATTTATTAGCAAATTGTTTGATAAACTGCCATTTAAAAATCTTCACAGTGTCGTTCATCATTCAGCTTTAGGGTCAATCAATCTTAGCCAAGTAATTAATTTAGCAGCATCCTTTGATGATCTGGCATCTAGTCTTATTCTTAATTTAAAAGACATTCGTGGCGATATTAAAAATGTTAGAAAGCAAGTTTCTGAGTTGGGCAAATGCAGTCCAAAATTCTGGTTTTTAATTTATTTTTATCCAGCACATCCTTTTGAGTGTTTAGCATTTGACTGCTATGTCGATTCATATGATCTCGTACATCTTTTAAAGGAAAATATCCAAAATGCAGATATAAAATCTAAATGTGGCATTGTTTTAGAAAAAATAAATCAAACCATTGCATTTGTTAAACAAAATAATGATGCACCAAATTGTGGTCTCAGCATTTATTTCCCCAGTATTAAATTCATGTATAATAAGTATAGGCGCATGGGTAAAATACCATCGCCATATGAAGATCTTTCATTTTCAAAAGATACTCAGTGGGATGAATTTATAAGGGCATATTTTAAAATTCAAGCACCTAAAAGCAGTTAATAACTCTATTTTCTGTCACTATTTTATCCACTTTCATGTCATGCTCTTCTGCAGGTATGCTGTCTACTATCTGCACCTCAAAAGCAAGCCCAATGTGACATGCATTTTTTGAATCCTTCAACAAGCTATCGTAATAACCTACCCCATGACCTATTCTATTGCCTGATTTGTCAAAAACAACTCCCGGTACCAAGATTAAATCTATTTTATCAAGTGAAACTTTGTTAACGCAGTTTTTGTTAGGCTCCAATATAGAATAAGCGCCCCGCTCCAAATCTTCCCAAGCTTTAATTTTAGATAGTATCAGGCAGTGGTTTTCTTTATCAGTAATGGGAACTATCACATTTTTTTCAGTTGATAGACTTTCTTTTATCATATCATGAGTATAAACTTCATTATCGTAAGAAACGTAAAATAGGATTGTAGGTGCCTTTCGAAATTCCTTCATCTTGTAAAGTCTTTTTTTAATCCTGTCACTTTTTTCTAGTAATTCTGATTTAGGTAAATTTTCTCTTATCTTCTTTCCTTCTTTGCGAAGTCCTTCTTTCATTTGAGTTATGTATTAATATTAGTCTATTTAGAGATTAACACGAAATACTTAATTAGATGCATATGCAATAATCTAAAAGCCGGTTCATCATAGGTAAGAGATGTTTAAAATGAAATACAAAAACTACGATAGCGCTCTCAAAAATGAAGATGAGCCGATAGCTTTTGTTCTCAGTCGCTATGCAACAACTGGGCTGGGCGTTACAAGATGTCTTGGGCGGTTAGGCGTCCCAGTTGTTTGGTTGGATTCAAATCCAAATCAAGCTGGATTTCTTTCGAAATATTGTAGGGGAATCGTTTGCCCGGAACCAAAAAATAAAGAAGAAGAATATGTCGATTTTCTCCTCAGTATTGGCAAGAAATTGAGCAAGAAAGGCGTACTATTGCCAGCTGGGGATGTTGAGGTATTTGCCATACTTAAAAACAGATCCAAACTGGAAAAATATTACCACATTCCAATGGCAGATCTGGATGTTACTGAAAAACTTTTGAATAAGCGTATTTTTTATAAAACACTCGAAGAACAAAATGTACCTCACCCAAGTACATATTTTCTGCGTAGCAAATCAGAATTAGAGGAAATAAGCAAAAAAATTAGTTATCCTTGTATCCTCAAGCCATCTATTTCAGATCGTTTTAGATTGGATTTTGTAACTAAAATTTTTAAAGAAGATTCCAGCGGGTAATTAATTCATTTTTATGATAAAGCATTCTCAAGGAATCATGACGTGATAATACAGGAAATTGTTCCTGGTGGTGCTAAAAATATGTACGGCTTAAATGCATATTATGACAAAGTTGGTAATCCAAACGGTATTTTCATGTATAGGCGTATTCGCGAATGGCCGCATGATTTTGGCAACGGATGTGCAATCGAGAGCGTTTATGTTCCAGAACTCGAGGAAATCATAGATCCTGTTATTAAAAAAATTAACTATCGAGGCATCGTAGACGCTGAATTTAAAAAAGATTCAAGGGATGGCAAGTTTAAATTAATTGAAATTAACGCAAGATGCTGGATGCAGATTGGTTTACCTGCAAGATGTGGTGTTAATATTCCTTACATAGCATATAAAGATGCAATCGGGAAAAATGTTGAAAAGGCGATATACAATAAAAAACACGTAAAATGGTTTTATATGTATGAGGATATTTTGTCATCATTGAAAAGTATGTTAAAGAGCGAATTCTCTTTTCACGAATGGACAGATTCTTTTAGAGGTGAAAAAGAATATGCCATATTTGCACGGGACGACCTTTTGTCATGCCCTGTTTTCTACGCATATAGACCTATTTTTTTGTTACAACAATTTTTTCAACGGCATAGAAGACGAGAGGAAAAGAAATTATGAAAATTCTCCTGTTAGTTCCAAATATAAAATCATATGATACAATGCCCAGTCTTTCCGTTGCTAGCTTAAAGGGTTTCGTAAACGAAAAGACAGATCACGAAGCAAAAATCTTAGATTTGGTCTTCCATAGAAAACATTGGAAAACTTATTTGGATGAAAAAATCCGAAACGAAAAACCAGATATTATCGGTATATCTGTATTGAGTTTCAACTATCCAGAGGCCATACAAATCGCTCGTTTCATAAAAGAAAACTTTGACTTGAAAATAATATTTGGCGGAGTTCATGTCATCTTATCTCCTCAGGAAGTCATCGAGAATGACGATGTCGACATGATTTGTACTGGAGAGGGCGAAAACGTTCTGAAAGAACTTTTGGACAAATCATTGGATTGTAAAGAGATAGAAGGCATTTGGTATAAAGAGAAAGGGAAGATAATCAAAAACAAAAATAGAAAACTCATCGAAAATTTAGACAGTCTTCCGTTTCCTGATTTTGAAGATTTTGATTTAGAGCATTACTTTGCCATTAATCATCATCATTTTCCAATCATGGGGTCGAGAGGATGTCCTTATTCATGTACATACTGCGGCAATCATGCTCTAAGGAAAAAGCTAGAAGGAAAATATGTCAGATTGCGAAGTGTTGATAGCATAATTGAAGAAATTCAATTGAGAATAAAACTGTATTTCGACAGAGGGCTTCGCCATCTGTACTTCTTTGATGACACTTTTATTCTCGACAAACAGTTTGTAAGCGAACTATGTAAAAAATATAAAGAGAACGGATTTGATAAAAAGGTCAAATGGACTGCCAATGTAAGAGCAAACCTCGTCACCGATGAGATTATGAAAATGATGAAAGACGCAGGATGTTTTGAAGTGAGAATGGGTGTAGAATCAGGAAATGATTACATTTTAAATACCGTCTATAAACGCAATATGACTAGAGATCAACTCATTAAAGCGTTCAAGATAATTACGGACAACGGTTTGCGTCTCAGATTAGACTTCATTCTTGGTGCACCGGATGAAACGTTGGAAATGATGGAAGAGAGTTTTGACTTGGCAAAAAAATCGGGCGGAGACCAGGTATTCTTTTCACGCTTGTATCTATTTCCAGGTACAGAAATCAAAGAAATTTGTGAAAAAGAAAAGATCGTGGAAAACGATTTAGACATCAGAACCAAAGGATTTCATGCGATACAGAAAACAAAGTTTGTTTCTAACGAAGGCCTTAATAGCATGAGGCGAAGAATCTCTTGGTGGCAAATGCAAAGATACATCTATGACGGCTTCCGTCTGAAAGGTGCATGTTTTATAAAGGACATACTTACGTTTTTATTGTACTACAAGTGGAAATACGACCTGGAGTTCAACCAAATTTACAGATGGAATATACAACGGTACAAACTTCATATCGCATAGAAAAGATGTTTCATTACATTAATCATACTTAATGGGCTCTTTAATCGAAATAACCCAACCTACTACACTGGGCACTATCTGTTTTACAAAATATCCACTTAAAGATATTGTAAAAGCTACTTCCGGCTGCATTCCATATATCGAAAACATAACCATGGCCGCTCCTTCTCTTATTCCCAATCCTCCAACTGTTATGGGTAGGGCGGCAGCAATAGAGGATATTATTGAGATTAGTATAAACTGCGCATAAGGCACATTTATTGAAAAAGCGAGAGCTATAATGTAACCCTGTGTGGCAGCAATTATATTAATTATTCCTTCTAAGAAAATAAGTAAAATTGCATATTTCAATGGAGGTAGATCTTCGTACAGAAAGTCTATTGATTTCCCTAATTTTTCCTTAAATCTAGCTGGTATTAAAGGCTTTATAAGTCTATCAAAAATCTTGCTTCCCCTTTCTTTTTTCATCAAGACTATGAAAATGATCAAATAAAAGATAAATGCCGGTAACATAATGGTGAAAAATCCAGGTAGATATTCAAGTAGAACAATCGTTCCTACAAGTGCCAAAAAAAGTGCGGAAATAAAACCTGTAGTAGCATCAACCAATGAGTTTGCAATGCATTTTTCCCACGTCGTTTTGATTTTTTCCTTCAAGTAGTAAATTCTTATATTGTATCCAATGCCCGACGGCGTTATAGTGCCATAAAAAGTGGATATCATATAAATTTTCAAAAGGTACCAAAAACTAAAATCCATTTTTTGTTGTTTACAGAGAAATTTCCACTTATATACATACAAAATCGACCGGGGGATCAAAAGAAGGGATGCGGCGATGTAATACAGTGGCGGAATCGAGATGAATGCATTGACTATTTTTTCAGCACCGATGTCAACTATAATGTATACTAAAATAGCAATTCCAATGATTGGCAATAGTTTGCTTAATTTACTGATATCCATTTCAACAGCGGAAATCGGTATATGTTGAAGTATTAATAATCTCCTCTAAAAAGATAAATAGATATTTCTAACCAATAAAAAAACAAATCATAAATAACAATGCACGTTATTTATTTGAACCAAGTGCCAAAAAATCTATTCAAACACGCCAAAAGATTCCTGCCTCTTATAGGAATTGCAATATTTGTATATTTGATATACAGGTTAGGTTTTCAAGATATACTGGATGCTCTTTTTTCAATCTCTCCAATTTACATAATCATATCTTCACTACTTATTATTCCTCAAGCATTAATTAGAAATTATGAATGGCGACTCATACAAAAAGAACAAAAAATAAAGATTGGTTTTTGGCAATCTTTCAAAGTACTTTTTATAGGAAACTTCTACGGATCTTTCACCCCATCATATCTAGGAATACTCATGCGTGTACCATACATGAAAGAAAAAACAAGAGAGCCCTATGGAAAACTGTTTATAAATACGGTAATAGACGGCGTTATCCACACCCTGTCCTTATATGGAATGTTGTTTATAGGAGCATTAATTGTAGTGGGAAAAGTGCCCATAATCCTTTACATAACCAGTGTATGGATTATATCTCTGGCAATATTCATTATATATTTTATTAAAAAAGAAAGAGGAGAAAAACTGTTACGTTTCTTGATAAAATATTTCATACCAAGGACGGTAAAACATTACTTTCATAATTTTGTAGACACATTCTATGCTGATTTTCCTAGAATCAGAAAACTAATACTTCCGTTCATTATAGGTATTTTAACATGGGTTATCGTGTTTTCTCAGGAGTACATTATTGTTTTGTCTTTAGGTATTACTATACCTTATATTTACTTCCTTTTAATATTTCCAATTGCCAATGTTGCCGGCTTTTTGCCCGTAACCTTTGCAGGTCTTGGGGTCAGGGAATTAACTTCTATCTTCCTGTTTTCAACCTTTTTTGGACTGGCTGAAGAAAAAGTCTTCGTTTTCACTTTAGTAGGCTTTGTTATTACTGATGTATTGGTTGGCTTTATTGGGTTCCTCTTTTCTCTAGCTGAAACAAGAAAAAGAGGCAAACCACTCGAATTTGCATTCAACTAAAAGAGCAAATTATTATTTTTTTATAAAGTAAAAAGATTGCCATCCAAATGGTTTTGTAAAAGGAAATGGGTGATTTTCTATTTTTTCGATTAATGAAATGTCCTGATGCAAATTTATATTGCCAATTATCGATTTTACAGATATGCCAGACGTTCTGAATATGATCTTACTCTGAGATTTTGCGCTTTCAAAAACATGTTCTAAAATTTTTTGTTTTGGATGAGCACATCCTGATATTATTATCGTATCAAAGCCATCTAGCGGATAGTTTGTTCCATCTCCCTGCTCGATGGTTATTCTTTCATAAAGGTTTTTTTCTTGTATAATGTTTTTTGCTAATTTTATTGTCCTTGCACTTTTATCTATCCCAGTTATCTTTGAGCCGTTTATTTTTGCAATTGTCATTGCTGTAATTGGATAAGCACCACAACCTATGTGTAAGATGTTTTTGTCGTGTGAAATATCGAATAACTTACTTTCCCTTTCATATTCTTTACTTATCGTTTTTTCGTATATTTTTGCTATTTTCTCCATTTTGCATGATAAAACATCCGCGCATTGCCAGAAGTAGCTGTCTAGTTTTGTATTTATACTATCAACTAGTCCAATTTTGCGTATAGAATGCTTTTCTCCCCCGTTGTTAGGTTTTTCTTTCGTCTTTATTACCTTTCTTCTAATTTATAATTGGGATGTGAATTAAATAACTTTCTAAGATTTGCCTGTTTTTTACCATAATCATAAAAAACATATACTTATTATAGTATTGCAGTAAAAAACTTATAAGATATCTGATGCGATATATGTGATACATATGAAGGGCGAGGGCATTGGTTTTGGAAAAGCAATATTGTTTAACGAACACTTCGTAGTATATGGAGTACCTGCCATTGTATCGGCCATCGGAAAATATACTGTTGCAAAGGTAGAACCACTCAGTACTACTGGAATGAATTTGGATGATAAGAGAGGTGCCACACCAAGATATAAGGAAGACAAACTAGAGCAGCAAAAAGACTCAATTAATAGAATTCTAAAGGCAATGAATATTGATACATCAAAGAAAGGTGTCAAGATTCTATTGGAAGGCAATCTTTATGCAGCTAGCGGCATAGGTGCAAGTGCGGCCTCATGCGTGGCAATTGCTAGGGCCCTTTCGCAATGCTTCAACCTCAATCTATCTGATGACGAGATTAATAATGTCGCCTTCGAGGGAGAAAAAGGATATCATGGGACTCCTTCAGGAATAGACAACACTGCGGCAACTTTTGGTGGACTTATATGGTTCAAAAAAGGCGAACCAAACATTATGGACAGAATCATCTTACCTGCTCCAGTTGAAGTTGTTATGGGAAATACAGGAAAAGTAGCAGATACGTCCGCAGTTGTTGCTGGAGTAAAAGAAAGAAAGGAGAAAAATCCAACAAAATATAATGAGATATTTGATCGTGCTGAAAATATTGCATTTTTGGCAAAACGTTCTTTGCAGGATGAAGATTACGAGAGTGTTGGCAAACTCATGAATGAAAATCATAAGCTTTTGCAACAGGTTGAAGTCTCATCAAACGAACTTGATTTTATGGTGGAAGTTGCCAGGGACAATGGAGCACTAGGAGCAAAACTTACTGGCGGCGGAAAAGGGGGCAATATGATTGCACTCACTCCTGGAAAAGATTTGCAGGAACAGGTAGCAACTGCAATTGAAAAAGAAGGATTTGAAGTTTTGAAAACCACAATAGGTGTTAGTAGAAGGGGGTAGTATAAATGAATCTTCGGGATTTTCTTTCAAAACTTGAGAGAGAAGATAAGCTTGTTCGTATCAAAAAAGAAGTATCGATTAAATATGAAATTGCTGACATTATTTACTCTCTAGATGAAAAACCAGTTATTTTCGAAAATGTCAAAGGCTATGATTTTCCAGTTTTTGCGGGAATTACTTCAAATAGAGACATCATTGCTGATTCATTGGTTACGACCAAGGATAAACTTTTGCTGAAAATGGTTGATGCACTGCGCAACCCAAAGCCCCCTAAAGTAGTTGACAAAGGTCCTTGCCAAGAAGTTGTTATAAAAAATCCTGATTTGGATAAATTACCTTTATTGTATCATTTACCTGGCGATGGTGGAAGATATGCTACGGCAACTGTAGCTACAATAAAAGATCCAGAAACTGGCAGAAATGTTTCTTATCA
>Ga0172362_10002812_pt1 | contig 15051 bp, 14 predicted proteins | sample LakKivs1_kivu2a2_FD_114534 | JGI IMG/M metagenome (GOLD analysis project Ga0172362, IMG submission 114534) | Sediment microbial communities from Lake Kivu, Rwanda - Sediment s1_kivu2a2 | ecosystem: Environmental > Aquatic > Freshwater > Lake > Sediment | place: Rwanda: Western Province, Lake...
TGAGTTGCTTTCAAAAAAGGATGCCGAAAGAGTCTTGAATGACTTATATTCAGGTAAGACGGTCAGTCTACCTAAGTGTCAAGGTCTTGAGCCTAAATCAGTGTCATCAAAATCTGACGACCCGAGTACGAGGATAGACCCGATGCAGAGTGTGTTGACATCATTTCCAAAGTTCACGCGCGGAAGTGACAGGCCCAAGTTTAAGTACGAGGATGGGAGTTACGTAGAATTGAGCGCCTCCACGGCAAACGTCATCAGGAAGTTTGCTTCGGTACTCCACGGTCGTCTTCGTGAGGCCCTGGAATCCGGTAAGCCTATGGTGTTCCTCGGCGGCGAGTGTTCTGACGGTAACAAGTGGCGTGAGGAGATAGTTAAAGAGTTTGGCAACAAGCTGGCGCTCATCGACCCCTATGATGAGAATTGGAAGGCCGATGATAACATCTACGATGAGCTTGCGGCCATACTGAAGGCTGACCATGTGGTCTTTTACAAGGGTGGCAAGGGTACTGAGAAGGAGAAGGCGTTCCTCAAGTCCGTGGGGGACCCTGAAGATTTCAAGGAGTTCGATGACTTTGGTAAGCTCCGTACGTACCTTGAAAACTTGTCCAAGCCTGTGACGGTCAAGACGGCTAAATCTGACGGAGACTACGATAAGTCGTTGGCCGAGGTGGCGCTCCCGAAGGATTTGGCTAAAACCATCGTGGAGTGGGGCAAGAAAAACATACCTGATAGTGACCTGTCTGAGTCTTCTGATGGCACGCAGGGTCGTGAGGATGAGATACACGTCACCGTGTTGTACGGGTTGGGGGACGGGGATGAGCAAGTGGTCGGTGAGGTTGTAGAACCCCTGTCACCGTTTGACGTGCGCCTGGGATTGGTGACCTTGTTCAAGGATAAGAAGGACCACGATGTGGTCAAGATAGATGTCGAATCCCCCGACCTCCAGAAGCTTCATTACACGTTGGTGGATACGGCAGGCGTGAAAACAGGATACCCAACCTACGTGCCGCACGTGACAGTAGCTTACGTGAAAAAGGGCGCAGGGGATAAGGTACTTGGGTCAGAGGAGTTTCGTGGTAAGGTTTTCAAGGTACAAGAGGTTATATTCAAAGGTACAGACAAACATGAGATCAAGATTCTATTGAAGGGAAGATCCTGATCTTACATCCAAAAGGAGGGGCATTATGCCCGAGTCAAAGAAGTATGTGGTAACAGAGCCGTTCACAATCAGTTACGAGAACGGTAAGCAGACTGTGTCTGTGGATGCCGGTGATGTCATCGTGTTCGATGGCTTTAATTTCAGCTTTGGAGACGTCAGTGGTATGTCAGCGTCTCTCAAGACTGTCGTCAAGGCTGGCGAGTGGGTATCGCTCATCGATGATGGCAGTGATGGCAGTGATGGCGGTGATGCCGCCCCCGTACTGCACCAGAAGCCCATGGTGAGTCCTACAAGGACCTACAATGCCACAGGAGGGGTGCAGATGGAGATGAGTGATCCCGCGCAGGATATCAACCTGTACAGGGGCCGCAACGAGGGTGCCGCGGTGCAGGAGCCTTCCGATGATCTCGGTAAGCTTGTAGAGCAGTATGAGAAGCAGACCGAGAAGAATGGTGCCACAGTCATGACATCAGATATGGCGGATATCCGCACTGAAGTCACGCGTCCTGCTCCGAAGGTTATCATACAGGATGTGCGTGAGGTGGCCAAGGTGCAGGATACGAAGACTCAGACATCTTCGGGTGCAGTGACGGCGCCACAGGCCAAGGAAGCTAAGAGGCCCGTGGTGCATGGTCAGAAAATGGCGAAGCAGACAGCCCCGACACCTGCGCCTGATAACTACAAGCACCTCAAGGTCGACTCGCGGGCTACGGGGACTGTGGTGTCGAAGGTGACTGACAGATCCGATGCTACGATGAACAAGAGGGTGGCTGGAGACAAGACGCGCAAGGTCGTACAGCATCAGTCTGTGGCAAAGACCACATCGCGTCCTACTTCGACAAGGACAGATGTTGGTTCGAGTACGCAGGCAGGAGTGGAAAGACAGGCGGATTCGTCACCGGAAGTCATGGTGGTGTCCACGGTGCAGGATGAGTTCGTGACCGCTTCTAAGGACGGTATCAAAAGCACGATGACGGTCCGTGCATCGGACGAGATGAGCGATGGGGCGGTGACATCGACATCATCGGATGGTGTGGAATTGGCCGACAACGGGGACTTGGATGTGGCTGACCTCTTGAGGGACTAGTAGAGCATGACGCAGAGCGCATCACCTCAAATCGTCGTGGCCAGGTACTATGAGAGTCCCTGGCCCGACGATGATTTGACGTGGCTTGAGTACGTGAGGGAACGCGCTCACGGCGGTGACGGCAGCCCGTCTACTGCCATTTATAATCCGTACGACTATACCGACCCAAGTAATCAGCCGAAGGACATGAAGGATAGTCCTCCGTTCTCTCAGCGCTACGATGAGATGGGGGCTGAGTACGGTATCACGTATACCCCGAAGCTGTACACCGACCCGGATGACGCTATCTACAAGGATTGGTACAAGGTCCGCAGGCAGGACTTCACTACCGACCCGTCCGATCAGTCACCAGCGATTAGTGCCGACCGCAAGTTTGCGTCCATGGAGGTTGAGGCTGCCTCTCTGAACCAGATTGTTGATAGTGATAGACACTACAAGAATGACGACAAGGTTGTGCGTGCGGGCCAGGTGGACATCAGACAGGTCGGTAATACGCAAGACTCCATGTTGAAGGGCCTGTTTGAGTTCACGTGGACTTCTAAGAGCGGCACTACTGAATCACCGAGGGTGGTGTTCCAGTTCTTGCGTCCAAAGGGTAGGCTTCGCCCGAAGTCATATCTTGATTATCCTGTGCAGATGGCATGCACCTGCAAATCGTTTTTGTATTATGGGGCGCAGTATTATGCGGTCCACGGTAAGTACATGTACATGCCGATGTTCAGGCCTTCGCTTGTTCCTCCAGTGCCGCAGACTATGATATCAAGAGTGCGTCCGGGCAAGGGCTTGAACTTCAAGGCATGCAAGCACGTCGTTGCGGCCTATGATTGGTTTGAGAAGCAGGGTTTGCGCATCCTCATGCATTACCGCAGGTATCCGGAGATTGGGCCTCCTGCGAAAATTATGAATGTGAAGGAGTGGGAGCGCCTTATGGGGTTCCCGTTCACATTGGGGGAGATCCAGCGTAGGCTTTCGTCAAGGCACCCGACGCTTCCTAAGTTCTTCCATACTAACTTCTTCAGAACCAAGCAACAGAGCGCCGAACTTAATCAATGGTTCCAAGACACGTGGCTCAACCGTGGTGAAGGAGAAAAGATACGCGTCCTTGAGACTCTTGTCGAACACCCTGAGGAAATATTCTATCTCCTCGTCAAGGATGCCATGGAGGCACCCACGAAGTTGTCGCAGGCGGGGATAGAGAGGGCTTACGATTTCATGAGCCGTGTGGTGCAACCGGAGAACGACCAAGAACCAGAAGGTAAGGAATACAAAAGGTCGGGTATCCCACCGATTATCCCTGGGGCAGAGCCGGGGCAGTACGGTGGCCCGAAGTTGAAGGAACCAAAGACCACGTACAAGAGTGTCCAGCCAGCCATAAAAGATGTCGAGGAAGCTCCCGCCGAGGAAGACATGACACCCGAGGAAGAGAAGCGTCTGGAGCGGTTCTCCCCGACTAAGAAGAAAAAGAAGGAAAAGGAACGCCCGAGTTGGTGGCGTCCTCCAGAGCCAGGTAAGGAACTTCCTTTGAAGCATGTGTATCAGCACAAACGGCGCTCCAAACAGGCTATCGACAACGTAGTGGCTGCCTACTTGTTTTCACTTGGAGCGTAACGTGACAATTTCTCACACCATACAGTGGGATGGCAATGACATCGGCACGGCGGTGCTTGGTGGATTCAACTTTATGGAGTCCCTTGACCACATAGTTGGTATCGTGTATTCCTGCCCCCACGTCATGAAGGATATCGTCATAGCCCTACAGGACGAGGTATCCTTCGACTATATACCTGAAGGCATCGGTATGCTACGGACGGCATATCTCAAGTTCAGGCCGCTTTCGGACAGCGAGATACGCCTTGTTAGCCAAGATGGATCCATTACCGTACGCATCCTGAAATTCTAGCCATTTCAGGGTTCCAGTTAGTATATTCAAGGTAACGGAGATAGATCTTAATATCCCGTTAATCGTCACAGCTATATGCTACACATATAGCAGATGAAGGATAAAACATGCCGACGTATGACTACAAATGTGACCATTGCGGTACCGTTCAAGAAGTAATCCATCGCATCACCGAAGATCCCGTCATCCACTGCCCCAAGTGCCTCCAGCACGATATCAAGTATCCCATGACCCGCCTTATCAGCGGCGGTGTCGGTTTCAATCTCGGTAGCACCGAGACCATGGCGTGGCGCGAGAAGCGTATCCGTGCGAAGAATAACGCCAAGCTCGAACTCAAGCAGATGGAACGTTACAGTAAGGATGGCGGTGGAACCCTTGTGCCGAACGTGGGTGGTGTGGTGACTGAGAGTTGGTCTGAGGCTGCGATGCTTGCCCGGGATAAGGGCAAGGATAGTTTGTCCTATACCCAGAAGGTTGTTGAAGAGCGGTCCACGTCCAAAGAGAGCGGCGTGAATGACCAAAAGTGGAAGGCCGCTAAGGACAAATTAAATAAGTCATAACAGACATATCGGAGATGACATGGCAGATTTCCAGAAGAAGCTGGGCATCAATCTCATAGTTGGTGCCGGCGAGGCTAAAGTCTTAGAGCGTTGTCTCAAGAGCGTGCAGGGTCTCAAGTACGATGAATTGGTGGTTACGCACGCCACGCGTATGGAAGACTCAGAGGTTCTTGAGGTCGCTGGAAGATACGCCACGAAAGTGGCGCATTATGTTTGGAATGACAATTTCTCGGATGCCAGGAACTACAGTTTCTCGCAGAGTGAAGCCCAGCATATTTTGTGGTTGGACAGTGACGACGTCATCAAAGAGTCCGAGCACCCCAAGATAAATTCTCTCATATCTGAGTTGCCAAACATTGACATAGCGCTTTTCGACTACGTCTACTCCCACGATGAAAAGGACCGGTCTGTACTCGTCCTGCCTCGGGAGCGACTGGTGAGGAACTGTCCACAGATACGGTGGAACGACTCCATCCATGAGTATCTCAACATGGACGGGAACATGCGAATCAAGCGTTTCGACATCAAGATAGATCACTATCGCGACCGTCCCTTTGATCCTGCCCGCAATCTTACACTTCTCAAACAGGAATACGACAAGGGTAATGCGTCAGCGCGTATCGCTTTCTACTACGGCAAGGAACTCGCGGATGTAGGTCAGTGGGATGTGGCTCTTCCCGTGCTTGAGGAGTTCGTCAACAAGGGCGAAGGGTTCGTGGACAACCTCACAGTGGGGTGCATCCGCCTGTCCCGCTACTATCTCGACAAAGGTGACAAAGAAGCAGCACGCAATTATGCCATGCTCGGCATCCGCTTCAATGGCATCTACGCTGAGAACCATGTCACCCTCGGAAATATAAAGGAACTTGAAGGGGACATTGATGATGCTGTGCGGTACTACAAAGAGGCTTTGACCAAGACGCTTTCTGGAGGGATGTCCCAACTTGTTGACTACTACGGGTTCATACCTGCGGCAAAGCTTGGCACCATCTTCTTGAATCAGAAGAAGTATGATGAGGCCCTCAAGTACGCCGAGGTGGCGCTACAGCATAAGCCTGACCATCCTGAGGCGCATAGGCTCAAGAGTACTATCATGGATGAGATGCGTCGCAATCCGGTGGGGTCTACGATAGAGCAGAAGGACATAGATGACCTGTCCAACTTCTTCCGTAACCGCAAACTCATTGCTGATGTGTTGTGCAACGATGGAACCAAGGCCGACCTTCGTCTGCGTAAGCAGAAGAATCCCAAGATCGCATGGTTGATACCCGTATGTGATGCCAGCAGCCCGTCCGTGCGCTTACGCAGGCTCCTGATTAACAGTAAGTTGAGTCAGTGGGGTGTTCCGAGCCATATCGTTGAGGGATATCAGACCTTGGGCATTCAAGAAGTGCACGATGCGGTAGGAGAAGCAAACTTCGTTGTGTTCACCAGTTTCGGAAGGCACGAGCTGGATCTCATGCACGATATGCATGCGTGCGGCAAGAAGGTCGCTTTCGACCATTGTGAGGGTATCTTCGGGTTCCCTTATGAAGATGATTGTATGCATGAGGCTGATGTCATATTTTGTTGTTCCACGAAGCTTGAGGAAATGACTAAGCAGAGAGGTTTTCTGCATACTGCAGTCCTCAAGGACAGTGTGGAGGAGAGGGAGCCGAAGAAGCCTCATCAGTACATCGACCGTGGTCATGGCAGGCCCAAGGCGTGTTTCATGGGCATGGGCGGCAACAGTTTCCTTGTTACCGACTACTTGAAGGATACCATAGCGTCTGCCGGATACGATCTTGTGGTCATATCGGAGTGGGACAACGCCACCATCAAGTGGAATCCAGACACATGGCAAGATGACCTTACAGGATGTGACGTGGCGCTTTGCCCGCAACGGGTCGATGTGCAGCCAGGCAAGAGTAGTGTGAAGGCGACAACGGCCATGGCGTTTGGGATGCCCGTCATCGCATCACCACTTCAAGCCTACAAGGAAGTCATCACACACGGTGAGAACGGTTACATCGCCGAGTCTAAGGAGGACTGGAAGAAGGCTCTTCTGGCCCTCAAGGATGTGAATGTGCGCCGGCGTATCGGCAAGGCCGCCAAGAAGTCTATCGGCCCTTACAGGTTGAATGCGAACGTTCAGAATTACATCAAGTTGATAGACGGCATGGTCAACGAGACAATCAAGGTTCAACATGGTGAGAAGCCGCAGTCGGTGACGACTGAGAGGGCCAGAGATGTGGTGGACATCATTATCCCGAACTACAACAACCTTGATTACCTCAAACTTTGTCTGACATCTGTACGCATCAATACGCTACATCCGTTCCATATCATCGTCAGCGATGCAGGAAGCGGGGCTGATACGTGGGAGTACCTCAAGACTCTCAAGGGAATCACGGTGCTTGGCGAACAAGGCAAGCGCAAGAACTTCTCTGAGGCGTGTAACGCCGGCATAGAGTCGTCAAGGAGCAAGTTCTTTGTTATCATGAACTCCGATGTCATCGTGTCCAAGGGTTGGCTTGGAAATATGGTGCACCACATGGAGACTGTGCACAGGCTGGCCTCTTGTGGCGTGCTGTCGAACTGCGACCTTGGGTGGCTTCACAGTAACCCACGCAGGCCAGAATTGGCATCGTACCCTATGAGGCTTGAAAAGGCTGGCATCGACCTCCACCCGGGCATGAAGCGGGAGGAGATAGAGCCGCACCTGGACGAACTGTACGCCTTCATGGAAGCCTCAAACGAGAAGTACAAGGACAAGTACACCCCGCAGGAGTGGGTGGCGGCTTACTGCACCATCTATGCGCGCACTGCTATCAACGAGGTGGGGTTGTTTGACACGCAGTTCAAGAATGGGTGCGAGGATCTTGACCTCGGGAGACGCCTTGGTAAGTCCGGATTCGCGTGCGGTCAGTCCATCGGATCGTTCGTGTTCCATTTCGGAGGTGTGACCAGGGGCGCATACGAAAATGAAAACCGTGAGTCATATGCGGTTGAGGATCGCGCCAACCATATCATGCTTAAGGACAAGTGGAAGAAGCCGCGGATTGCTATTTGGACTGGACCCGCATGGGAGCCATGGAATCGTCAGAAGGTTGACGAAGGCATGGCCGGGTCGGAGACGTGGGCGGCCTATCTCGCTCGAGCGTTCGTGAAGAAGGGGTTTGAGGTCACGGTATACAATGATCTGCTGGCACCGTCCAAGAACGATGTAGTATTCGACCCTGTGGTTGAGGGTAACACGCATTATGGTGATGTTCGGTATGTCGACCATACCAAGATGTTTGAGGACATCCGTTACCAATACATCGAGTACTTCATTTCGTCCCGTAATTCTGATATCCTCAAGAACAGTCTGCATGCTGGAAAACATTACGTCATGATCCACGATGTCTGGCTGTCGCCTGACCAGAATGCTGATGTGGTCGCGTGGAAGACGCAAGGGTACGCTTACTTGTCCGAGTGGCATAAGCAGTTCCTGCTTGGTCACCACAGGCAGTTGCCGCCGGAGAAGATGTTCCTCACCGCCAATGGAGTGGTGCAGGAGTTGTACGCCGGAGTGCGTGACGAGGACAAGACGAATACGTGTGTCTACTCCTCAAGCCCTGACAGGGGCCTTTTCCAGTTGCTTGGCATGGTCCCTGAGATACGTAAGGCTGTCCCGGACTTCACGCTTAAGGTTGCCTACGGCTTCTTGAATTGGGAAGAGGCCTGTAAGCGCCGCAACGACCAGCGTGGCATGGCGTTCATCCAGAGGATCAAGGAGGCCATGAAGCAGCCTGGCGTGGAGTATCTCGGCAGGGTGGATAAGAAGACTCTTGCCGAGCATCAGAAGAAGTCGAAGGTGTGGCTACAGCCCACGTGGTTCGATGAAACATTTTGCTGCCTCCCGGACAACGAGATTACCTCAGAGAGTGGGTTGAAGAAGATCGTGGATCTCAACTTGTCAGACAGAGTACTCACTCACCGTAACAGATTCAGGCCAATTTTGAAGCTTATGTCACGTGAATACTCTGGTCCGGTGTATGGCTTCGAACTTCAGAATCATGGTAGGTATACAGGATTCTACACCCCAGAGCATCCCCTGCATTGCCTCCCGAAGTCTATCGCGGAATCATTCCGATTAGGAACGAACGCCAAAAACAGAGGAGAACGTTACTATAGCGACTCCTCGCTCAAGACTTTTGAAGGACGTGACGAGTGGTGCCAAGCGAAAGATATTCACGATGGGGACTACGTACAAATCCCCGTGGATAGTCTAAGGGAACCCATTCAATATGTGTCCACCGTGGATAGTATGAGAGCGCTCAGCCCTATTTATAGGTGCGACGAAGACGGCATGGTCAGGATCAAGACAGGCAGTCACGGCATTCCATCGAAGATGGATTTGACTCCCGATTTGGCGAGGTTCTTGGGGTTTTATCTCGCTGAAGGTTCTTCAACGTCAAGCGATGTCATTTTCAGTTTCAACAAGAACGAGGTTGAGTATCAAGACTTCGTGCGGAAGTTTTTCAAGGATGTTTTGGGGGTTGCACCCAAGATAAAGTATGTTGGTAACACGGCCATCGTTTTTGCCAGGAATCACCCTCTTGGAAGATGGCTGAAATCAATTTTTGGAGAATGCTCTCACCACAAGCAGGTGCCTTCTTTTGTCTTCTCTTGTGACAGACTGTTTATCCTTGAGTTCTTGAGAGCGTCTTTTGAGGGAGACAGGTGTGATGCGGGGAACGAGTACAAGATCAGTTTGGCATCGAAGTCGGCCATACATGGTTTGAAACAGTTGTGTCACAAGGTAGGGCTTCACCCCAACTATCAAGAGGCGTGTCGTGATGGCAAGCGTGCTTACATACTTGGGGTCAGCAGATCCTTGTGGTCGGAACTTATGGAGGGAAAACCGGTTTCTGGTAAGAGATACCGGGTGTTCCTTGAGTACGGGGGAGACATCTATTACCGAGTGAAAAAGGTTGCTACCAAGCAGTACTGCGGCAAGGTGTACAACATGGATGTCGAGGAGGATCATTCCTACACATCGAATTCTGTAGCCGTTCATAACTGCATAAGTGCTGTAGAGGCGGGGCTGTCACACAACGCCATACTCTCCACGGACAAGGGCGGACTCAAGACGACCATTGGTTCGGCGGGTATACTGTTACCTCCGACCGGGTTGTCGATGGGGGAGTCATATCCGAAGTCGTACACGGATAGGTTCATCGAAGAGGCCATCAAGTTACTCACGGACGAGGGATACCGCAGATCTTGGGCTGACAAGGCTCGGGATAAGGTATCCGTCTACACGTGGGACAAAATAGCCGATGATTGGATTAAGAAGTTCACTTCATCGCACACGTCCAGCAAGTAGGTGTTTTGCACACAGAAATATTTCAGTGGCTTGATAAGGTTTGGAAGTATGGGCCTTGACCTTCGTATGTGGGGCCTTAAGAAGTTTTTCTGAGAACATAATTACCTCTTAATCGAGCCACCTATGACGTGGCCTCGAATACCTTAAGAATTGTCACTGCATACCTGCGCTCGTTGGAGGCTGTCTCCCGCAAGCGCATACTCTACCACGGCACCAGTCCGGAGGTAGGGCATCGTGTGCTGTCAGAGGGTCTTGTCCCTGACCCGAAGAAGAGGTCTTGGGCTGAGGATCCGGACGTTTCCTTCAACATCAAGTTCCTGTACGGATCTCCTTCGGATGCGAGGCTCAAGGATTTCTTCAAGGAGTACTCCGAGGGGATGACCCAGGAATTCGAGGTCACGGATGCCACAGGCAAGTCGGTGATCGAGCCTCTAAAGATGCATGGATTGGTGGAGGCTCCCGATGTATAACGTCTCCTCGCGTATGCGCATCATCGGGAGTTACCTTAAGTCCCGGGAGGGTGGTACGGGTAAAGCAAAGTATCTTAAGCCGCTCAAGGAACTTGTAGAGGGGCTTTCGCATGAGACATTTGTGTTCTTCGACACGGAGACTACGGGGCTTGACCAGCATACCGATCAGGTGACGGAGATAGCTGCCGTGGCCGTTAGGGGGTCTGACTTCGGTGAGATCGACTCCATGCAGGCACGTGCGGCGTTGACTGATGGCACGCTTCGAAAAATAGAGGAACAGAAGGCGGGGGTGGGTTTGCCAAAGGATAAGAGGCATATGACTGTCGAGCAGGTGCTTGAGATGAATAAGTACCACGACAGCAAGATGCCCGTCCGTCCGGAGTTTGATATCCTGAATGAATTCAAGGACTTCTGCACGAAGCATGATGGACTTATAGTGGGCCACAACGCCGAGTTTGATTTGCGTATGGTGGGTACCAAGGTGGGGCGTATACCTAACCGCGGTGTGTGGGACACTATGCTGTTTGCGAGATTTTTCTTCCACCCGATGCTTCTTGCGTTGGAGGAGACCGGGGACGAGAAAGCTAAAGAGATTTTGACAGGGATACGCAACATGAAGGGTAAGCCGCAGGCGACCCTTGGCAAGGTGCTACAGGCCCTCGGAGAGACCATAGAGGGGTGGCATACAGCCTTGGCTGATGTACGGTCGACGGTGAAGGCGTTTAGGGGTATCATGCACTACGTGCAGGGTCATTTGGACGTGTCTGACACGGCGTCGTATGGGAAGTATCAAGCAAAGGCGTTCAAGTTGGTGCGGGACTATAAGAAGGGTCTTGTGAACAGAAACGAGAACCCCGGGAAAATCTGATGTAATTCTCTTTTCATCTATTGGGGATAACGTAAGTTTCATCCTCGAATGAAGGTGACTGACTATGGCTACTGTTCCTCAAGTACAAGTTGCGGTGAATGCTTCCAAGGTACAGGTTTTTTGGGAAGTTGACCTGGAGAATTATTACCAATTTTGGTCTTTGTATTGGGATACAGATTCCGGATGGGAAAATGAATTGCCTATATTGGAAAACATCCCGAACATCGCGGATACCTATTACAGTAAGCATCATGTCGTTGTGAATTTCACAAGGCCTGTGAGTGAGTCTTATCCGTTTTACGTCAGGGTGAAAGGACTTCCGGTCGGTGACAAAGGTCCCACAAAGTATGTGCCTGCAGGGATACAAACTGATCCGATGATCAGTCAGAAGATTCATGGGTATGATCCGGATGCTGGTGTTTGGAGGCCTATAAGAGTTGAGCGGTCGGATGTGCTTCCAGGTATCGCAGGGGTCATCGATGTGAGAGGTTGGACGGGTATCTAATCAAGGTTGAGAAGGGTATTGACCCAAACATCGCTGGTGTGCTTGACGTGACACCGTAACGAGGAGTTTTTATGGATCCACTCAATATTCAGAAGCTTGAGGAAGCTATCTTCAATCTTAAAGAATTTCTTGAAGGCATTAAGAAAGAAAGATTTCCAGAAAGTTCTGTGTCTAATGTTGAAGGGGTGCTCAAGCAGTTGCAGTCAAAACTCGAGAGTGTAAAAAGTTCTGGCAAAGTCGCCTCAATGTTGGACGACATCGCCTCACGTCTTGAGTCAAAAGGTCTTTTGAAGGAAGCCCACGACCTTGATATCATCTCGAACACGTTGGAAATGTTGGCCTCAAACCAAGAAGTGAAAGCCCTCTACGATGCTACCAAGGAAATGAACCCATCCCACGCGGCGACACTCATTGGTGAGCGACATGCTGGTAGCAAGTGGGGAGAGAATCTTACCGAGCAGAAGTTGACGAGCCTTCCATGGGAAGAGTACAAGGACGCTAAGATTCCGGGGGTTATGCTCCCATTTTGCAGGTACTTCGTGTTGAAGAATGCTGGAAAGCATTTCCCTGGGTCCAAACAGCGGGTTGAGACGCTTGAGGATGCTGAGAAGGCTGGACACAAGATAAGCGTCCAAAAGGGTGCACACGGAAATTTTGAGATCATATCCCCCGATGTTCCAGAGAATCCGGTCATGGAGGCGTGGCTTATTGTGGGCCCTGCTGAAGGTGCCGATGGTAAGGAGATTCCAGGAAAATCCATGATTTGGACATTGTACCCTGGTATGATCACAGGGGCGGATCCAAAATGGGATGGAAAGATTGAGAGTATTCCTGATGATCGTAAGAAGTATGTGGCAGTGAAGGCACCTGAAGTTAAGACTGAACTGCCAACGAATGTGTGAGTTTGAACAGTACTGTAATGATCTCTTCATAGGGGTACACAATCGTCAGGCCCGAGTGGGCCAAGACGAATACAACAAAGAAGTGGGCCATCAAGGAGGAAGATATGGCTAAATTGAAGATTGAGTACTTCGGAACAAATGTCGGCAAGATATACCTTTCCGACTGCACAAAGCGTCTTGCCCTCGGCGGGTCGAAGGATGGTGACTACTACGGCGGCCAGGACAGATTCATCGTTTGGGGCGAAGTTGTGGTGCTGGAAATCACCGATGATGTCCTGTTCAGCCAGGCGCAGGGCATCTTGAAGTATTTCTCGACCGCTGCAAGCTCGTCTGTCTTCACGAAAAACGGCGCGCCGCTGACACTTACCGAGGGTGCTTACACGAGCGCCAACGAAGTGCCGCGCAGGGATTACGCGAACACCGGTCTGTTCGATGACGCGTACATTACCACCGTGCTTGCCAATGACAAGTATGCTTCTTCCGGAGCGACTGGTACGGGATGCACTGGTTGGTACGTCGGAAACAGTCTGTAAGCCTCACACATAGGTAGGCGCATCCGAGGTTGCCGAGGCACATCACCTCGGCAACCTTTTTCGTAGAAAGGGTGCCACACCAGGAGAAAAAACATGCCAAATGTTCATGGAGATTTGATGCCGACGGAAGATGGGTACAAGACGTGCGACCTGTATCTGGCCGCGTTCTTCCAGGCCGCTGGCACTGAAGTCAAGAAGACCACGCGCGACCCGCGCAAGGTGTACTTCCATTTCGAGAATAATGAGATCGTGCAGAAGCTGAAGGACAAGTACTTCTTGCGTCAGGCGCAGGTCGACGCACTATCGTACGCCGACAACGTCAAGTCTCTCAAGAGTCTTTGCGCGAGTATCATGAGCAGCGAGCCCCGCAGGGCGTAGGAGGAAGTGCGTATGGGCAACACGAACCAAGGCTCTTTGCTCACAGTGTCCCCGGCGATAGGAACCTACAAGATTCTCGTCGATATGAAAGTCGACAGTGGGTACACCGGAGTCTCTGGTGATGTGAACGTTGCCACGAAGGTGGACTACACAAGGGATACCGGAGAGACAGGGTTCGCGGGAGTCAACTTCACGAATATGAAGGGCGACATCTACAGGTAGGGGATACCGTCATGATGATGCGCATGTCCACAGTCCAAGCCATGCGGGTTTTAGCCGCATCGAACTTCAAGCTCACCAATGTTACGTTCGTCGGTTTTGAAAGCATCGATGAGACTAAGGTCGAGCAGGCATCCGATGATGATGAAGATATGTTTGCCCAGCTTGACGTGTGGGCCGATATGTCCATAGGCTACGAAGGCGAACCCCCTGACAGTTACCGTGTCCTCAATGCCGCCATCATGGATTGGGTGGAAGAGTACGATGAGGACCTCAAGAAGGTCATTAACCCTAAGCTTATCCCGTTCATCAAGGGTCGCTACCCTGACGTGGACGTGAGCGACCTCAAAGAAGACTTTGACGATTACATATGGGAAGACCAAGTCGACTACATGCCGGATGTCGATGAGGAGTCAAAGACCATCAAATTCTCTATAGAGTTGGTGCTGGACATCGAAGACCATGAAGGCAATGAAGAAGGGGACGATGAATGAAGCGCGAAGAAGTCATGAAGCAGTATAAGGTCGACCAAAATGGCATCATACGCTCTCCCGGTAAGTTCGAGGGCGAGATGCTCTACATCCCCCACTTTTGGGGAGCATTCCTTGATGGCATGGCCGATGACGATGATGGTAAGACTTTGTCCTTCAACGTCGATGCCGAAGACATAAAGGAGTACCCCGAACTTACAGGCGTGCATCGTGTGACCCTCGTGGAAGACGACACAGGATTCGTGCACGGCAAGGCCATTGGGGCGCGGCATGGTTTGCGCAAGTTGTCTGCTGCGCTTGACCGGGTTGCTTCCTCACTTGAGTCCAAAGGTTTACTCAAGGAGGCCGCCGAGGTCGATGTCATCAGCAACACGCTTGAGAAAAATGCGTATGTATCAGGGGAATATGAATTGTATAAGTACTTGAAGGATACCTTTGGAGCCGCTTATACTCCTGAAGTTGAAAAAAAGGTTGAGGAGCTTGTTGAAAAAATAAAAGAAGATGGTTACGAAAGTGGTAAGTTTTGGAATCAACCATAATTACACAAGGAGGCGCATCATGGCAGGATTCGTAGAAGAAGACAGGACCAAGCCCCAGGCGTGGCCGCATCTGCAGAACAAGGACAA
>Ga0172362_10002814_pt1 | contig 15049 bp, 15 predicted proteins | sample LakKivs1_kivu2a2_FD_114534 | JGI IMG/M metagenome (GOLD analysis project Ga0172362, IMG submission 114534) | Sediment microbial communities from Lake Kivu, Rwanda - Sediment s1_kivu2a2 | ecosystem: Environmental > Aquatic > Freshwater > Lake > Sediment | place: Rwanda: Western Province, Lake...
AGCAGGCCGACGATGAAAAACGCCCCCATCCCCTCGGTCAGCAGGACCACGAAGAACTGCCTGCCGTAGCGGGCGAACACGTCGCGGTGCAGCTCCCCGCCGATCATGAAGCCGATGACGCCGAGGGCGAAATAGTTGAACGGCTCCAGCGAGCGGACCGTCTCGGCGGTGATGAGCTTCAGGCCGGTCTCGCCGACGACCAGGCCGATGACGATGTAGCCGACGACCTGGGGGATGCGCAGGCGCTGGAAGAGCCTGGCGCCGATGGTGCCGAAGAACACGGCCAGGCCGACGACCACCAGCGCCGGCAGGTGGGTGATGTCGAACTGGAGATCGACGAAGGCGGTCACGGCTGGTTCCGCGTGAGGATTTCGTGCATGCGTGCGGTGTCGCCGGCCTGGACGACCTGGCGGCGGAGCTGGGGGTCCTTCAGCACGTTGACCACCTCGGCCAGCAGGCGGATGTACAGGTCGTGCTGTCCCTGCGGCGCGGCGATCAGGACCACCACGCGCACCGGCTCGGCGTCGAGGCCCTCGTAGTCGCTCAGCCCCGCCGGCGAGACGCCGACGGCCATCACCGCCTGGGCCAGGCCCGGCATGCGGACGTGGGGGATGGCCAGTCCGTGGCCGATGCCGGTGGACATCATGGCCTCGCGGCGCAGGACGGCGTCCTTCATGCGTCGGCGTGCGGCGGGGTCGTCGCCGGCCAGCGCGGCGACCAGCTCGTCGAGCGCGGCCGACTTCGTCGCGGCCCGCAGGACCACGACGCGGTCGGGCGTGAGGTACGACGACAGATTCATCGGCGTTTCCCGTCGCTGCGCCGTCGCGGGCGGGCGGAGGTCCGCATCCCGCCCCGCCGCCGGCGAGCGAAACGTTTGATTGTGGCCGGCGCCGACGGCGGCGTCAAGCGCGCTACTTGCCGCGGCCGAAGAACATGGAAAACATGAGCATGAGCCCCATCGCCCCGGCGACGCTGTAGCCGGCGATCCCCAGGCTCTGGATATCCACCACGCCGAAGACGGTGCCGGGGTGCTCCACCAGCAGGCTGGAGGCCAGCACCAGCGCCGCGATGATCATCGCCCCGCTGAGGCGGTTGCTGGCTGTGTGGAGGACGGAGATCAGCCGGCTGAGGTTGGCCACGTGGATGTTCAGCAGCAGCTTGCCGTCGCGCAGGCGGCGGAGGATGACGCGCATGTGCTCGGGCATGTTGGCCAGCAGGCTGGCCGTCTCGCGCCCGAACTTCCACACGCCCCGCAGCAGGTTGCGCGGGTCTAGGCTCTCGAGGCGCAGACGGAGGGCGTAGCGTTTGAGGTGGCGGACGATCAGGAAATCGGGGTTCAGGTCGAGCACGAGCGACTCGGTGGTGATGAGGGCCTTGAGGACCAGCGAGAACTCCGCCGGCGCGCGGATGTGGTGCTTGCGGATCATCTCCAGGTTCTGGTGCATCACCTCGCTGAAGGGGAAGTACTCCTCCGGCATGTCGTAGTACGTGTCGAACGTGGCGTTGGCGTCGTCGTAGAGGCTGTCCAGGTCGGTCCGTTCGTCGATCATCTCCTCGCGCTGGAAGGTGGCGATCATCCGCTCGGTGTCGCGGTCGGCGATCGACATGATCAGGTCGTTGAGCAGGCGGCGGTTCTGCGGCGTGAGGCGCGCCACCTGCCCGAAGTCGATGGGGCAGACCACGTTGCCCGCCATGCAGAAGATGTTGCCCGGATGCGGGTCGGCGTGGAAGTACTTGAACTTGAAGATCTGCCCCAGCACCATGTCCGCCACGCGCGTGGCCAGCACGAGGGGGTCCAGTCCGGCCTGTCGCAGCGCGTCGATGTTGGTGGGCTTGACGCCGTGGATGTACTCCATCGTCAGCACGCCGTCGGCGCAGTAGTCGGGCATCACGCGGGCGATGTGGACCGTCTCGTCGCCGGCGTAGTTGCGCATGAAACGGAGCTGGTTGCGCCGCTCGTTGGCCAGGCTCACCTCCTTCCAGACCGCCCGGGTGAACTCGCGCACGATCCGCGCCGGGTCGATCGCGGAGCGGTGCCGCGTGACCGAGTCGTACAGCCCCGCCAGCTCGCGCAGGATCTCGCACTCGGCGTGCACCGTCTCGACGATGTTCGGGCGGCGGACCTTGACGGCGACCTCCCGGCCGTCGGTCAGCGTCGCGCGGTGCACCTGGGCGATGCTCGCCGAGGCCAGCGGTGTCGGGTCGAAGCGGGTGAACACCTCCTCCAGCCGCCGGCCGAGCTGGCTTTCCACCTCGTGGCGGATGGGGGCGAAGGGCGCCGGCTCGACGCGGTCCTGGAGCTTGGCCAGCTCCGCGACGTACTGCGGGGGGATCAGGTCGTGCCGGGTGGAGAGGATCTGCCCGAGCTTGACGAACGTCGGCCCGGCCTCCTGCAGCGCCAGGCGCACGCGCTCGGGATGGCTGAGCGAGTAGCCGGGTCCCTCCACGCGGACCAGCAGGCTCTTGAGCCGCCCGTGGAGGCGTTTGTTCAGCGCTTCGGCCAGTTCCTCGAAGCCGTACTTGAACAGCACGGCGAGGATGTGCTCGTAGCGCTCGATGTTGCGGAGCATGTGGGGCATGCGATGTCCGCCGTGGGCTACTGTGCCTGCGGCTGACCGGCCAGCTTCGCCTCCAGGCGCTCGATGTCCTGGCGGGTGGCCAGGTGCTCCAGGTCGCTGCGCCGGGCGACGTCGAGGGACTCGACGGCCTTGGCGAGCTGCTCGCCCAGCAGCGTGCGGACCTCGCCGCGCGCCTCGCGCAGGGCGTTCAGCAGGGCCTTGATCGTCTCGGAATGCCCGCCCTCGCCCTCGTTGAGGAAGACGCCGTAGAGTTTTTCGGCCCGGCCCTGGCTGAGCAGCAGAATCGCCAGGCACACCAGAAGCAGCCGCTCGAGGTTCTCCAGCATGGTCCGTCTCCCTGTGGCGGGCGAACCTGGCAGAAACCCGCGTCGCGCGTGGGGAAAGTCCACCACGGGCTGTCCGGGGCATTCTATCCACCCCGCCGGGCGGCGAAGGGACGCCGACGAGCGGACCCGTGCGCGGGGTCCATTGCGCTGTGCGTCGGCGCCGAAGGGCGGATGGATATTCTCCCTCGCGTGCTGTAGAATCGCCTGGGTGGGCAGCGGCGGGCGCGCGGGCTGCCGGAGAGCGACATGGACTGGCAAGACCGCATCATCCTGGACAACGAGGTGCTCGCGGGCAAACCGGTGATCAAGGGCACGCGGATCGCCGTCGAGTTCGTCATCGATCTGCTGTCTCGCGGCTGGACCATGGAACAGATCCTTCAGGAATACGACCATCTCACAGCAGCCGACATCCGCGCCTGCCTGGCCTACGCCAGCGAAATGCTCAAGAGCGAGCGGGTGTACCTGACAACCGCCTGAGGGGGACAGATGCGATTCATCGCAAACGAAAACGTGTCGGGGACGGTCATCCGCCAACTGCGCCGGCTTGGGCATGACGTGATCTCGGTGAAGGAGGTCATGCGCTCCTCGCCGGACAGGGATGTCCTTGCACGCGCTCGGGCTGAGCAGCGGATCGTCCTGACCCACGACAAGGACTTCGCTGAACTGGCCTTCCGCTATCGCCTTCCAGTCGGTGCGGGAGTTGTTCTGTTGAGGCTTGCGGGGGCCAACCCGGACGCCGACAACCGGCGGGCGCTGGAGGCTATAGCGGGGCGCACCGACTGGACCGGGCACTTCGCCGTGGTAACTGACGACAGGATACGAATGCGCTCGCTGCCGCCGGCGAGGGACGATTGAGCCGCCGAACTGCGCCTGGCGCGGACTAAGCGAAGTCCTCGGCCCGCAGCAGGCGTGCGGAGTGGTGAACGGCGAGAATCTCTATGGCTTCCCCAGCCTCTGTTTGAGCCGGTCGGTGGAGATCGTGTTGCCGGCGCCGGCCTGCTGGAGGCCCTCCTCCACCTTGGCCAGGAACACGAGCCGCTCGACGGCGTCCTCGTATGTGGCGTCTTCCGGCAGGTCTTGCACGGCCTGGATGACCTTGTCCCTGGTGTTCATGCCTCCAGTTTTCCCTTCACCTGTTGGGCCTGCAAGCGCGGCCCGCGGCGTCAGTCGCCCTCGTCGCCGCTGGGGCCCTTGCCTTCAGCCTCGGGCGGAGCATCGCCGTCCGCCTGGGCGTCCCTCGCGGCCGGGCCGGACGCTTCGTCGAGGCCGAACAGCTCGCGCAGGCTGGCCAGGTGGCTGCGTGCGGCGTCGGTGCCGGCCGCGGCGCGAAGGCGGGCGACCACGGGGTGGAGCAGTTGCCGCAGCGCGCGGTGCAGGACGTGCTGGAGGATGCGGAAGTCCTCCTCGCTGTCGGCGTGGGTGGACAGCTTGTTCCGCGCGTCGGCCAGTTCCCTGTCGGCCACGGCCCGGACGCGGCGGAACAGGTCCTCGATGGTCGGCGCGACGCTGCGGACGTCGAGGCTGGCCATCAGCTCGGCGACGTGTCGGCGGATGATGCGGCGGGCGGCCTCGGTGCTTCCGCGCCGCTGCGACAGCGTGCTCCGCACGATGCCGTCCAGGTCGTCGATGTTGTAGAGGAAGACGTTCTCGACGTCGCCGGCGTCGGCGGCCACGTCGCGCGGCACGGCGATGTCCACCACCAGCAGCGGGCGCCAGCGCCGGCGCTGCTGCGCCGAGCGGACCATTTCGGCCGAGATGATCGGCTCCGGCGAGCCGGTGGAGGTCAGCACCACGTCGGCCTCGGCCAGCAGGTCGCCGAGTCGCTCGAAGGGCCGGGCCTGCCCGCCGCAGGCGCCCGCCAGCGCCGCGGCGCGGTCCGCGGAGCGGTTGGTCACGACGATGCGCCCGGCGCCCCTGTCGCGCAGCAGGCGCAGCATCAGCTCGTTCATCTTGCCCGCCCCCACGTTCAGCACGCACTTGCCGCCCAGGTGCTCGAAGACCTGCCCCACGAACTCGACGGCCACCGAGGCCACCGAGACCTTGCCCGCCGCGATGTCCGTCTCGCTGCGGACGTGCTTGGCGGTGTGCAGGGCGGCCTGGAACAGCTCGCTGGTGACCGGCCCGGCCGCCCCGGCGGCGACGGCGGCGGAGTAGGCGTCCTTGACCTGCGCGACGATCTGCCCCTCGCCGGGCACGAGGCTGTCCAGCCCGGCCGCCACGGCGAACAGGTGCTCGGCCGCGTCGGCGTCGGCCAGGGAGTACAGGTGGGCGACGTACTCGGCGGCGGGCAGCGAGCGGAACTCGCCGAGCCAGCTTTGCAGCTCCTCGGCGCGGGGGTGGGCGTGGACGGGGCGGGCGGTGTATATCTCCGTGCGGTTGCATGTGGACACGACGACGAACTCGGCGTCGGCCCAGCGGCGCTTCAGGTCGCGCAGGGCCTCCTGGCGGAGCTGGTCGCCCAGGGCCAGCTTCTCGCGGACGGCCAGTCCGGCCGTCCTGTGGTTGGCGCCGATGCACACGATGCGCATGTCAGGTGGGCCTCGGCATGAGCATGCTGCCGAGCATGACGGCCACGAGCAGCACGAACCCGGCGATGGCCAGGACGGCGGCGGTCCTCATGCGGCAGCGGCGGGCGCTGGCGGCGTGCAGGGCGGCGGCGTAGACGAGCCAGGCGACGGCGCCGAACAGCACCTTCGGGTGCGTCCACCAGGCGTGGAAGAACCCCTGCCGCCGCGGCCCCAGCGCCCCCAGCAGCCCGGTGACGATGGCCGCCGTCACGAAAACGAACCCCACCGGCAGGGCGCGGCGAACGAAACGCTCCAGCCGCTCCAGGCTGGGAAGCTGGTGGTGCAGCACGGCCGGGTCCTTGCGCCGCAGGCGCCGGTGCTTGAGCAGGTACAGCGCGCCGCCGGCGGCGGCGGCGGCGAAGCAGGCGGCGGCGGCCACCGCCGTCGCGGCGTGCGCGACGTTCCAGACGTCGCCGGCGAAGTCGCGGTAGACCTCGCCGGCGAACAACTCGGCCAGCAGCTCGCAGACGGCCGCCGCGGGGATCAGGAGCCGGGCCGCCAGCGGCGCGACGCGCACGGCGCGGAAGTACATGCCCGCCGCCCCGGCCAGCAGCGCCAGCGTCGCCAGCGCGTCGAAGCCGCTGCCGGTGGGCGGGCGACCGCCCGCCAGGCGCAGCACGAGCGCCGCCAGGTTCAGGGCAATTCCCCCGGCCAGCAGCGCCGACGCCCCCGCGGCGACGCCGCGCCGCCTGCCGGCGTCGGAAGTGAACGCCAGCGCCGCGGCCGCCGCGTACAGCGCCACCGACAGCGCCACCAGCAGGCGCGTCTCGGGCGTGGGAGTGTCAATCGCCGCCGCCAGCATCGCCGCTCCGTGATATCAGCCTGTCGAGGCGGCGTCGCACGGCCGGCGGGCCGCCCAGCAGGAACGCCTCGTACGTCTCGCCGCAGACCAGCGCCCGCATGATCTCCATCCGCCGCGGCGCGTCGGCCACGGCCTGCCGGAGACGCTGTCTGGCGTCCTCCAGGGCGGCGGCGAACGCCCCCACGTCGCGCGGCACGGCCTCCGCCAGCCGACGCTTCAGCCACGCCGCCAGGGCCGGCGCCGCGCCGCCCGTCCCCACGGCCAACACCACCTCGCCGTCGGCCAGCACCGCCGGGGCGTAGAAATCGCACTCCTCCGGGCAATCGACCACGTTGACCAGCGCGCCCCGCTGGCGGGCGTCGCGCCGCACCGCCGAGTTGGCAGCACGGTCGTCCGTGCACGCGAAGACCAGGAACGCCCCGTCCAGCAGCTCCGGCCGGTACGGGGCGACCACCACTTCCACACCGTCGGGGACGGCTTCCGCCGCGGCCCGGTCGGCGACGACGCGCACGGCCGCTCCCGCCTGCCGCAGCCCCGCCGCCTTGCGCAGGCCGACCTTGCCCGCCCCGACCACGACGGCCAGGCGCCCGTGCAGGTCCAGCATGACCGGATAGGTTCTCACGATTCTGGCAGCGGCCAACGTGGAGCCGCGACGGTCAAAGGTGCGAGGCGACCGGGTCCTCGAACTCCTGGTTCGCCAGCGAGGTCCGCTTTTCCGCGGGCGCGAGCAGAAGCAGGGCGGATATCTCCCCCATCGTGTCTTCGCCGAGGCGATCGGCGAGGAACTGCCAGACACGGTCGTGCCGGCGTGACCGCGGCAGTCGGGCAAACCGCTCATCCACGATCCGGACAACGACGGCGCCGGGGTTGCGCCGGTACAACGACGCGACCGAGCCGGGGAACCGGGTCTCGTAGGCGTGCAGGCCGGCGAGGATGGCCCGCACGTTCTTGTCCCGTTTTCCGCGAACCACGTTTGCCATGTTCACATCCTCCCGTCGGCCCAGGCCACAACGGCACGGCTCGCCCTGAGGAACCGGCGCGCCTCGTCTCGATCGCCGGCGCCGGGCTGGTAGCGAAGCTCCACCGACCAGGTCGCCACATAGGCCAGCTCCGACGCCACGCCCGGAGGCACCACGACGCCCCTGGCGGCCAGTTGTGACTTCAGCCAGATTATATCGTGTGCGCCGGCCCCGCGGAACAGCCGCAGGACTTCGCCTCGCTCGCTGCGCGGCGTTGTCGCCAGAAGGAGGGACTTGAGGATGCATTCGACCGCGTAGCCGGTGAGGTACACCGCGCCCTTCGGGCGGTCGAGCTTGCCCAGCATCAACTCGCCGTCCTCGAGCCGCTGGTAGGCGATGCGGTAGTAGCGGCGAGCGTCGACGTCGGAAGGCATGCCCACGATGCCGTATTCCCGTTTCCCGCGCCCCCCCGCCGCCCGCGGTGCTGCTTCGCACCATACCGCCCTGGGCGGCGCCAAGCCAGCTATCGCCATAGGAGGACACTCGCGGGGACCGCGCTCGTAGTCCCGCCGTAAGGCGGCTGTCGGCAAGCCGCCGGAGGCCGGGAAAGACCGCCTCACGGCGGAACTACGAACCGGAGGCGACGCTTCCGGTCCTCCGCGAGTGTCCCCTTACCTATCGCCGCGGTCCTCCCGCCTCGGCGATGGCCTCCAGCAGGGCGCGGGCCTTGTCGAGCGTCTCGAGGTGTTCGGCCGCGGGGTCGCTGTCGGCGACGATCCCCCCGCCGGCCTGCACCAGCGCCCGCCCGCCGTCGCAGACGATCGTGCGGATGGCGATGTTCCATTCGGACGAGCCGTCGGCGCCGACGATGCCGATGCACCCGGTGTACACGCCGCGCGCGACGCCCTCCAGCTCGTCGATGATCTCCATGGCGCGGATCTTCGGCGCGCCGGTGATGGAGCCGCCGGGGAACGTCGCCCGCAGCATCTCGGCCGGACCGACGCCGGCCCGCAGCACGCCGGCCACCGTGCCGACCAGGTGTAAGACCGTGGGGTGGGTCTCCAGCCGCCGCGGCTCGGTGACGCGAATCGTCCCGAAGCGGCAGACCCGCCCCAGGTCGTTGCGCAGCAGGTCGATGATCATCGCCAGCTCGGCGTTGTCCTTGGGGCTGGCCAGCAGGTCCGCCGCCGCCGCGGCGTCGTCGGCCGGGCGCCCCGTTCGCCGGCGCGTGCCCTTGATCGGGCGCGTGAGGACCGAGAAGGCCGGAAACAACCGATCGTTATCGGCCGTTCCCCCGTCGCTCGACGGGTCCGGGCCGGCCGGCCGCACGCGGAGGAACAGCTCGGGCGAGCTGCTGAGCACGGCGCAGGGCTGGCCGGCGGAGCGGAAGGCCAGCATGGCCGCGTGGGAGGCGGGGTTGCGGCGGCGCAGGGCGCGGTAGATGTCCAGCGGCGGCGGGCAGCGGTCCAGCACGAACCGCTGCGAGAGGTTGACCTGGAAGATGTCGCCGGCGGCGATGTACTCCACGCAGCGCGCCACGGCGCGGCGGTAGTCGGCCGGGGTGAAGTTGCTCCGGGCGCCGCGCGGCGCGGCGCGGGCGGCGGCGTCGGCGGCCGCGGCGGGGGCGGGCAGCGGCTCGGGCGGCAGGTCCGCCGCGCGCTCGGCCAGGCGGCGCAGCGCCGCGGCGCCGGCCCCCGCGCCGGACGGGGCGGCCCCCGCGAAACGCAGCGTCACGAGCTGCCACGTGCCCTCCGCGGCGTCGTAGACGAGCAGCGCGTCGTGAAACGCCAGGCGCAGGTCGGGCAAGGCCGTGTCGCGCACGGCCCTGCACGGCAGCCGCTCCACGTGCCTGCCCACCTCATAGCCGACGTAGCCGATCCAGCCGGGGACGTAGGGCGGGCACTGCCCGCCGGAAACAGGCGACTGTCCCCATTGTCCCACGCGGACGGCGGAAAAGGCGCCGGCCAGCGCGGCCCAGAGGGCCTCGTCGTCGCCGCGGCGGGCCAGCACGCGCCGGCGCGAGTCGCGCAGCACGCCGGCGCGCAGCGTCAGCACATCCAGCGGGCGGCAGGCCAGGATGCTGTAGCGCCCCAGCGTCTCGTCGAACGCCGACGAGTCCAGCACGGCCGGCCCCGGCTGGCGCGACAGCGGCCCCAGCAGCGCGCCGGGCGTGTTGGCCAGCGCGACCGGCTCGACGACGACTTCGGCGACGAATTTCTCCGCACCGCACAGCATGGTGTCGAAACGAAGCGGGCAGGGCGGGCGCGGCGGATGCCCCAGCCGGCCTTGCCCGGCTGGAAGGCTACCATCGTGGGAACAGGTTCGTCGAGGTACAGCCCCGGTGTTGTCTTCAGAGAGGGGGGCATTCCGGCGGCCTGTTGTCGCGGACGTCGCGGTCAATCTCCGCGCGGTTGTCGTCGTAGTAGCCCAGGGCGTCGAAGATGCGGGACAGGCTGAGCTGCGGGTAGTGCGCCAGGATCTCCTCGGGCGTCAGGCCGGACTGGTAGCACTCGACGATCTCCCAGACGGGGATGCGGGTCCCGCGGACCACGGCGCGCCCGCCGGCCCGCCCCGCCACCCGTTCCACATAGGCGTGTCCCAACTCGACGGTCATGTCGCACACCTTCCCGGGGCGCCGCCGCATACGGCCCGTGCCCCGGCGCGCGCCATCCTATCACGCACGCCGGAGAACGGACAAGCCGAAACGCCCATCCCCGAGCCGGTTGCGTCGTGGCCCCGAAACGCCGATGCCGCCGTAGTAGCGCGGCCTGCCCAGGCCGCGAAGCCTGGGTTGACGCCGGTTTCGCGGCCTGGATAGGCCGCGCTACTGGCACAACGCAACCGGCTCCCCATCCCCCTGCCGCTCAGTGCGGCGTGGAGCTGTAGTGGAACTGCTCGCGTGTGAGGGAATCGGCGACCTTGGCGGCCGCGGCGATGGCGGGCTCTTTGCTCTGGAGGCACTGGCGGATGAGGCGGAAGGCGTACTTCCTGTCGCCGCGACCGGCCACGCGGAACTTCAGGGCCCCCAGCGCGATGACGGCCTGGACGCGCCAGGCGGGGTCCTGGTCGTGCTCGAGGATGTTGAACACGTCGCCGGGGGCGAGCTTGGGGTCGCCGGCCTCGTTGTTCTTGGGGATGTTGTCCCAGAGGATTTCCTTCTTCTTCCGGTACATGTTGAGGATCGGGCCGACTTCCGTCTCGTATTTCTGGAGGAACCCGGCCGCCTCCTTGGGCGCCTCCTTCCACGTGCGGTAGAGCTTCTGGAGGGCCTTGGCGGCGTACTCCTGCACCTCCAGGCCGGTCAGCCCCATGTACGCCACGGCGTGCTCGTCATACATGTGCCGGCCCATGATGAGGATGTCCTTGATGACCTCGGCGGCCTCGGCGTAGCGTCCCTTTGCGGCCAGCATGTCCGCCAGCATCCGCAGCGACACGGCCAGCTTCCAGAACTTCTCCGGCGCCTGGTGGTGGAAGCCGAACGCCAGCTCCTTGTCGGTGAACGCGAAGGTGTACTTCATCCACTTTTTCTTGGCCGCGCCGGCGACGATCGCGTGGATCTCCTTGATCTTCTTGAGCCCCGGGTCAGTCCAGGCGTTGTCGGCCCCCACGAGGTCGTCCCAGTGGTCGCCGTTGCCTACGGCCTCGATGTCGGGGGAGTTGTTCATGTGGATTTCGATGGCGCGCTGGTAGTCGGGGCCCGCGTCGCCGTCGACCGTCGGCTCGCGCCCGATCGCGCGAACGAGCGGCGTGTAGACCGTGCCCATCTCCAGCATCGCCGGCGAGCGCGTCTCGGAAGGCCCCGAGACCGGAGGGAAGAAAATGACGGCCATCGCCGCGATGGCCACGCCCACAACGATCAGCGTCGCGATGATCCAGCCCGTCTTCGTTCCCAACGTCGGTGCTCCTTCGCCCCAATGCGGCGCCAAACGGCCAAGTCCGTGGGACCGGATACCGGAAGACCGGGAACCGGAAGCCTGTCACGGGCTGCCGGTCGCCGCGCCCACAAACATCGTACCAAGGTTCCGCGGGTCGTAGTAGTGCCTGGCCGCGCCGGACCAGCTCGACGATTCGGCCCCCTGCACGGCGTAGCGCATGAAGTTGACGCGCCAGAAGCCCTCCCTGCCCCGCGGGCCGAACGACGCCAGCGGAATCGCCATCTCCACCACCCAGCAGCCCTGCTGCCTGCCCGTCGCCACGGCCGCCCCCGACAGCCACGGCGCCGTCTTGCCCAGCGGCGGCCGACACCCCACGCCGCGCTCGGCGACCAGCACGCCGTTGGGCTTGACGACCATGTGGAACAGGTCCTCCGGCCCCGCCGCCGCGGAGCCGCCGTCCAGCAGCAGCTCCACCATGTCCTCCCCGCCGGCCATGAGCTGGTCGTACCGCACGGTGTTGTCGCTGCGGACGACCATGCCCTCGGGGTTCGGCTCGCTGCAGCGGAAGGCGACGTAGAGGTTGCGCTCGTCGCGAAGGAGGAAGACCATGGTCTGCCGCCTGGCCAGGCCGTCGCCGCCGCGCCCGCGCCGCCCCAGCAGGCGGAAGTCGCGCGCGGTGTTCTGCATGCGCAGCGGCCAGTCGTCCAGCGAGCCGTCGATGGCGGGCGTTTTCGCGGCCGCCGCCACCGCCACCAGCGGCACGCCGACGGTCATCTCGCGCGGCGGGCCGATGCTGCTGCGCAGGTGCAGCGGCAGCGCGACGCGCCCGTCGGGGCCGATGGGCGGCGGGACGGGGCCTTCCAGCGTCAGCTTCGCCGTCGCCCGCTCGGCGGCGCCCAGGGCGACCTTCGTGATCCGCGCCGGCGAGGTGTAGCCCTCGGGCAGCTCGCCCAGCTCCACCGTGACGTCGGCGGGCCGGCCGAACTCGTTGTACAGCTCGGCCAGGAGGGTGATGCGCAGCCGCCGCGGCGGGTTGGCGCCGCCGTCGCCGGGCGCCGGCTCGACGGTCGATCGCACCTGCTCGACCCGCACCGAGCGCGCCGCCTCGTTGAAGCGCGACCAGGCGAGCTGGAGCTCGGCGGCGCCGGCGCGCGTGGCCGATTCGGGGCTGACCACCGCCTGGGCCTCCTCGCCGAGCAGGCGGCGCGCCAGCAGCCAGGTCGCCCCGTCGGCGACCCAGCCGTCCAGCCGCGGGTCCAGCCAATTGTCGCCCGCGGCGTCCAGCCCGGCGTAGCGGGCCAGCGAGTTGAGCACCGCGCGGGCCACGCCGTCCTGCCCCCGCCGCTGGAGCACCCACAGGTACGCCAGGTCCTGCAGCCCGCGGCGCAGGCGCTTCAGCCGCACCGACGGCAGCGGGCCGTCGAGCCCGGCCGCGGCGCCCGGATAGAACAGCCGCGTCTCCGTGCCCGCCAGCGGCGCCATGGGGTCGCCCGACCAGTGCAGCACGTCGGGCAGGAACAGCCCGGTGCAGCCGTACTTCATCGCCAGCCACGGCACGGCCCGCACGTCGGCGGGGCAGGCGGCCAGGCCGAGGCTCGGCAGGTACGGCGGCGGGGCGGGCGCCAGCCAGGCGCCGGCCAGCGGGTGGCGCGGCGTTGCGGCGGCGGCCGCCGCCGACGGGTCGTACACGTCCCACGGCGCGGCCAGGATGTCGCGGGAGCGGGCGAAGTCGGCGGGCACGGCCCATCCCGTCGCCGCCGGCGGGGCGGGCGGAAGCTGGCAGAGCAGCGGCGTGTTCGGGTCGCCACGGCGGACCAGGCCTGCCAATCGCTGGTGTGCGGCGTAGGCGGCCGTGCCGGCCCGCGGGTTGCGCAGCGGCCAGCAGAAAATCTGCTCGCTTCCCTTCAGCAGCGTCGCGAAGTGCTCGCGGCACGCCGCCGCCGCCTGCCGCACCGTCTCGCCGTACTGCGGCGAATCAGCCCCGCCGTAGTTGACCGGGTCGGGCCAACTGTCGCAGACCGGCAGCGGCCAGGCCGCGCAGCCGATCCGGTCGTCGAACGCCGTCCCGTCGAGGTAGGGCACGGCGATGGCGTCGTAGTCGCCCCAGTCGAGGCGGACCTGCCCGCCCGCGTCGCGCTTCAGCAGCGGGCTGAGACGCGAGTCGAACAGGTCGAGCCGGTGCTCGTGGGCCAGGCGCATGAGCTGGCGCATGGCGGCCAGGCCCTGACGCACCAGCGGGTTGCCGCGGTCGAGGTTGGCCGGCCGGAACGGCGCCCCGTCGGGCCGGCGCACCAGCGCGGCGAAAAGCTCGCGGTGGTCGAACCCGCCGACGGCGGGCACGGGGCGCGTCTCCGGCAGCACGAAGGCGAACACCTTCGCCACGAGCGGCAGCTTCCAGTCGGCGTGCGAGCGGCTGGTCAGCGCCAGCTCGCCGCGGTAGGTCCCGCCGCCCGCGTCGCGCGGAACGTACAGGTCCACCCACAGCGCCAGCCGCCCGCCGGCAGGCACGTCCAGCCCGCGCCCGGTCGCCGCCAGGTCCACCGGCACCAGCGGGTCGTAGATGCCCGCCGCCCGCGGCGCGGCGTCCATCAGACGCAGGTACCACGCGGGGTAGGCCTCCACGCGGATGGGCAGCATGCGGAAGACGCGGACGTTGGCGGCCGCGATCTTCGGCCCGTCCGGCGAGACCAGGTCGCCGCAGGTCACGTGCAGGCCGCGAACCGGCGCTGCGCCGGCCTCCACGACGAGCTGGAGGCTGACGGTCTCGTTGGCGGCGGCGTGCACGACGGCCGGGGCGTCGGGGCGGGCGCGAAGCAGCTCGTCGTCGAAGCGCTTCGCCGCGTCGGTGAGGGCGACCATGTCGTTGACGGCCCAGGCCGACATGGCCTCGCGCCGCGACAGCGGCCAGGTGCCCAGCTCGCAGCCTCCGCTTGCCAGCGCCGCCAGGAGAACCGCCCAGGAGGTAAACGACCGGCCGGACATCGCGGGCGATTGTACCGCCGCCGCCCGCCGCGGCCAAGATGTGCCGGCGCGCCGGGGAGCCTGGCGGTTGGTTCCATGCCCACGCGGCGGGTGCCATGCCCACACGGCGGGTGCCATGCCCACACGGCTGGGTGCCATGCTCACGCGGTTGTTTGCGTGAGCATGTCTTGCCGTCTTCGCCGGACATGCTCACCCGTTCGCTGCGCGTCCGGGCTGAGCATGGCACCCCGCGAAGGGGAAACCGGCACAACTCGGGGGCCACGTTCACGCGGCGGGGTGCCATGCCCACGCGGCGGGTGCCATGCCCACGCGGTTGTTTGCGTGAGCATGTCCTGCCGTCTTCGCCGGACATGCTCACCCGTTCGCTGCGCGTCCGGGCTGAGCATGGCGCCCCGCGTGGGGGATATCGGCTGCCATGTCGCGCGTCCGGGCTGAGCATGGCACCGGAATCCGGGACAGGCACAGCACCGCGTGCCGGCCGTGTGCCGGGAACACTCCGGCCGCGAGAGCGTCAAACATGAGGCAACCAACGTTGTAAGGAGAAACGCCATGAAGCGGACCACGATGCTGGGGCTGTGTGTCGGGATGGTGCTGGCGGGGTTTTCGGCGGCATGGGCGGCCGGGCCGGGCGACCGGGCCCGCGTCGGCGCGGCGGCGCCGGCGACCGGCGGCAAGCACGTGGACCTGGTCATCTGCCTGGACACGTCCAACTCGATGGACGGGCTGATCGCCTCGGCCAAGCAGAAGCTCTGGGCGGTGGTCAACGAGCTGGCGACGGCCAGGCCGCGCCCCATCCTGCGCGTGGGGCTGTACCACTACGGCAACAACGGCCTGGACGCGAAGACCGGCTGGGTCGAGAAGCTGTGCGACCTGACGGACAACCTCGACGGGGTGTACAGCAAGCTGTTTGCGCTGCGGACCTACGGGGGCACGGAGTACGTGGCGCGGGTGGTGAAGGC
>Ga0172362_10002815_pt1 | contig 15047 bp, 16 predicted proteins | sample LakKivs1_kivu2a2_FD_114534 | JGI IMG/M metagenome (GOLD analysis project Ga0172362, IMG submission 114534) | Sediment microbial communities from Lake Kivu, Rwanda - Sediment s1_kivu2a2 | ecosystem: Environmental > Aquatic > Freshwater > Lake > Sediment | place: Rwanda: Western Province, Lake...
CATCGCAATTGCTAAATCTTCTATTCCATCATCTTCACTAACAACCGTTAATTTTTTAGTTGCGGGGTCTATTGACATAGGTACTCCCTTTTTACCCAACATATCCTCAACCGCCTTTCTATCGGCATCATTACTAGGGTCAAAAGTTGTCGTTGTTGAGGTTTTAGTAACCGCTTCCTTATTTTCTTTCTTAGCTTCAACTAATCTATTGTATAAAGCGTCTATTTGTTTTTCATTAAGTTCGGCTAAGGTACTACTTTTTAGACCATGCTCAACCAATTTTAGTATTTTTTTATTGTTCTTCATAACTTAGTTTTTTTTCAAACTCAAGAACTTTGTCTCTTTCGTATAGTTTATTTTTAACATTTTCTTCAGTGTCACCAAACCTAAAAACTAATCTTTTATCAAACTCAAAATCAGTATATTCAGTTTCTTCTTCCCAAGATAATGCAATAACATCATCAATGGCATCTGTCATACAAAAAAAATCGGAGTTCTGAATAACCGACATTTTTATTGTCCCGCTTTTTAGAACTCCTACTTTTTTTATAAAATCTATATCGGGTGGTGAGGGATAACCGTTTGATGGTTTTGATTCCCAACTTTCACCCCAAACATCCTTTACTGTATTGGAAAAAATAAATTCATATATACTTTCTCCTTTATAGTTAGGGCCTAATTCATTTACGTATATTAAATAACTCATAGAATTTCACCTTTTGGTGTTACTCTAAATTTACTCTCATTTAATTCAAAAACCAAATTTTTAAATTTAGTTTTACCTAAAAGATTAGCTTCAGAATTTTGACTAAAGAATTTTCTAGCCATAACTTCTTGTTCAATACCCTCCGATAATGTTTTAATCTTATTGATAATTTGTTTTTTGTTCTCGTTTATTTGTTTTTCTTTGTCTGATGTTTTGAAATAACCTTTTAGGATTTTATCAACTTTTGATTCACTGAACAATCCTTCAATCATTTCCTCAACTTTAGCAGCTTCGTTTTCTTTCATTCCATCTACTTTAAGTTTGGTAGGACCTACTTTTTTTGGTGGATGAGAATCTCCTTCAATATCATCAGTCTCACTAAAAATTCCTTTGAACATTTTTTTAGCATCAGACATATCAAATTCTTCTTCCATTTCAGGTGATGGTTCAGCTACAGGTTCCTCAGGAGTCATTTCCTCGTCTCCCATGTCAGGCATTTGTTCCATATCCATCTCTTCTTCACCTTCAATTCCTTCAAACTTATTTACAATTTCTTCTTTATCTTCTTCATCCAAGTTACCTAATTCTAATGCTGATAAAACAGAATTGATTACGTATTTAATGTCTTTTGAAGACATTGGTTCTTCAGGATTTTCTCTAAAAGTTCTTAATTTCTGAGCCAATTTACCTGTTAGTTTTTGGATGGTTTTAAATGTTACCACTTCATCTTCTTCCATATCAGGTTCGGTTTCCATATCCATATCCATATCTGACGGCATTTCTTCAGTTGGCATTTCAGGTTCAGGAGCTGGCATTTCTTCAGGTGATGGTGCAGGAGCGGGCGCAGGAGCGGGCGCAGGAGCGGGCGCAGGTGCTGGAGCGGGAACTTGTTCCTCAATCTCTTTAACCCCTTTAGGATTCTTTAAAAAGAATCTTGTTCCGTCTTCACTTTCATTAAATAATGAAATATTAGAATCGTTACCTACAAGAGAATTAACTTCTTTAGTAATTAAATTAAGTCTTTTGAAAGCTTGTGAATATGAAGAATAGTATTTTCTATTTTTCATTGGTTCCAAATAATCAAATTCCGATTCATTAATTGATTTTTTTATGACGTATCCGTTCTTTTCTTTATCAATTCTATATTGATTTCCGTCAGCTAAAGTTTTATTAAACTCAACTGATTTATCTTCGTTAATTGGGTTAGGAATATTTTCTTTGTATCTGGCAATTTCAATCATACGATTGATTTTATCCATTCCTTGTAATTTTTCACTACCAATTGGTTTAAGTTTTCCCATTTTTTTGTTATTAAAAAAAATTATTTTTATATAAATATATCTCAGAAAAGAAATATTTTATACTATTAAATTATTTACTTACTAATCTCTTTGAGAGAATACTCTTTATCAACATGCTCCGTTTCAAAATTATATAACTTCTCAATATACCCATTTCTTCTAAGAACTTTAAAGACCAAATTTTCATCAGAATATTCTCCTTCTTTTTGAAGTCCGCAAGTCCTATATTTTTTAAGTTTATCCTTGTATTTTTTGATTAATTTTTTAGCCTCTTCAACTGACTCGTCTTTGGCATTTTCAAGAACACCATCAATCATATCCATCCATTGTTTTGATTTTGATTTAATCAAATCAGTATCAACTTTGATATTTTCTTTTTTTGGTTTGTTCGCCCACTCATCAAATAACACGGAATAAACACCACTACTAAAATGCGCCTCAGTTTCATTTTGAACATATAATTCCACATCATAACCAAATATTTTTAAGTTATGTTTATCGTTATAAATTGTTTTTTTTAATGTAAATAACTCCTCATACAATGGTAACTGTTCTTCAGGAAACTGCTCAAAATTTGCAACAATGTGTAAATCAACATCAGAAAATTCTGACCAATTATAGTTAGCTAATGAGCCTGTCATAATTATATCGGTCACAATAATGTCAACTTTCAAAAATTCAATAAAATCATTAGCAATACCCAAAAGTTTTTTTCTTACATTTGGATTTATTTTAATTTCACTACCTTCTTTAATCCATACCTTAGGATTTAAAGTTTTTTGGTTTTTGAAACTTGATAAAATCTTAGTTAGATTACTCATTACTCATAAATACTTGAGTTGAGTTAATTATTAAATTTTTTTGTACTTATAAGATTTTGCAATTTTAGATGTGAAAAACTTACCTTGTGACTCACTCATTCTGAATTGAGTGTATAGTTGGTGTGGGACCTCATCATATTCGTAAAGTAACCCATTATTAAAGGTAACCAATAATTTTTTAGTTTCTGTATCATATTCAGTTTTTTTAATGTTACTTGACTGAATTTCATTAATAATTTTTGTACCTTTGATTTCTTCTTTTAGTATAGCCATAACTTTTTTTTTAAAAAATAATTACTATCATTTAAAAAAAAATAGTTATGACGGAATCTGCGGATAATGAAAACAAAAAAACTAAAAGCTCTGACAATGGTACTCCTGTTTTGGATAACTTTAGTAGGGATTTGATTAAACTTGCTGAAGAAGGTAAATTGGACCCTGTTGTCGGTCGTGAGAGAGAAATTACAAGAATCGCTCAAATTTTATCAAGAAGAAAGAAAAATAATCCAATTATTATTGGGGAACCTGGTTGTGGTAAAACCGCAATTGCCGAAGGTTTGGCAATTAAAATTTTTGAGGGTGACTGCCCAAGAAATCTACAGGATAAAAGAATCGTTTCTTTGGATATGACTTCAATCGTTGCCGGAACAAAGTATCGTGGTCAATTTGAAGAAAGAATGAAGGTAATCATTGAAGAATTACAAAATAACCCAAATATAATTGTGTTTATTGATGAAATCCATACGATTGTTGGTGCTGGTAATTCTTCAGGTTCGTTGGATGCTTCAAACATATTCAAACCTGCATTAGCCAGGGGTGAGATACAATGCGTTGGTGCAACAACAAACGATGAATACCGTAAAAATTTTGAGAAAGATGGAGCACTTGAAAGAAGATTCCAAAAAGTTATGGTTGACCCATCAACAAAATCAGAAACTTTACAAATTCTAAAAAATACAAAAGATAAATATGAAAAATATCATAAAGTGTCTTATTCCGATTCTATTCTAAGTCTATGTGTTGATTTGGCTGAACGATATATCACTGATAGAGAATTTCCCGATAAAGCATTTGATATTATTGATGAAGTTGGAGCACGTAGTCAAGTTGAGATTAAAATGCCCCAAATTATTGAGGATTTAAAACAACAGGCTTTAGATATTAAACAAGAAAAATTAGAAGTTGTTAAGAAACAAAATTACGAAGAAGCAGCAAATCTTAGAGATAAAGAAAAGAAAATTCTTAGTAAGTTAGATGAAGAAAAGAAAAAATTTGAGGAAGAATTAATCAGTTCTAAAAAAGAAGTCACTGAAGAATTGGTGTATGAAGTAGTGTCTAACATGACTAAAATTCCAATCTCTAAATTAAATTCAAATGAAACAAAATTACTTACTGATTTAGAAAAAAATCTATCTGATAAAGTTATTGGTCAATCCGAAGCCGTTTCAAAAATTGCAAAATCAATTAGACGAAATAGATTGGGTATTAAGGACCCAAACAAACCAATTGGTTCATTCATATTTTTGGGTTCAACAGGGGTGGGTAAATGTATTTGTGGTAATACAGAAATTACCGTTAGAAATAAGGTAACAGGAGAGGTTAAAACGATAAATATAAAAAATATAGTACCCGACACCAATTAGTCCGAACTTTTTAAATCTTCGTGATATTTATTATAAAATAGATATTATGAAAATAAAAACGAGCAAGGGAATTAAAGAGGTAAACGAAGTTTTCCCAGATTTAGAAACTTTTAAAAACCATGTTTTAAAATTAGATAAAAACATACGCTACGATAACGAAATTATAAAAAAAGAAATTGAATCTTTGATGATTAAATTAAAAGAACAAAATGGTGTTGTTTCGTTATCATTGATGCGTGGTTGGTTAGTTAAAAATTATGGTTTTAATACTAAAAAGTGGGGTAAATTAAATTATTTTTTAGAACGTGGGTGGGATGAAGAAAATGCCTCAGTTGAACTGGAAAAACGAAATAAAGAACTTAAACAAAGAAATCGTTTATGTGTCGAATATTGGTTAAATAAAGGTTTTTCAGTCGAAGAAGGTATTAATGAAATTTCCAAACAACAACAAAAATCTTCTAAATATGTTAAAACTCGCCATGGCAAATCAAAACAAATGTTATCTGATAAAGGTTACAGTGAAGAAGATATAAAACGTATTTGTTTAACGCCATCAAATATTGAATTCTGGATTAATAAGGGGTTTTCTGAAAATGAGGCAAAAAATATTATTAGTAAAAACCAAACTGAAGCCGCGAAACAAGTTGATTTTGAAAAAAGACTAATACCATCTAACATTGAATATTGGATAAATAAAGGGTGTTCAAAAGAAGAAGCAAGACAAAATGTGTCAGAACATCAATCAACTTTTAGCCTTCAAAAATGTATTCTAAAATATGGTGATGAAGATGGTAAAAAACGTTTTAATAAACGACAAAATAAATGGTTAAATTCATTATTAACTAATGGTAATATGGTTATTGGGTATTCTAAAATATCTCAAGATTTATTCTATAAAATTTTAGAAACGTATGATATTAACAACAGAGATAAGATTTATTTTGCAACACATAATAGTGAGTTTAAATTAGATAAAAAAGAAGGTGGGGTTTGGTTATATGATTTTACCGATATTGAAAATAAAAAAATAATTGAGTTTAATGGAGATATGTTTCACGGAAACCCAAAGAAATATAATAGTATGGATAATCCACACCCATTTAGAAAAACAATTACAGCTCAAGAGATGTGGGATAAAGATAAACAAAAATTAGAGGTTGCGATTGAAAAAGGTTTTGATGTAATGGTTATATGGGATTCAGAATATAGGTGGGGTAATAAACAAGAAATAATAAATAAATGTATAAAATTTTTAAAAAACAAATAATATGAATGGAATTGAAAAATTAGATAATGTTTTTTTATTTGATAAACACGAATTTGATTCATTAAAAAAAATTACTAAAACAACTAAAATATCAGATTATGAAATATTAACCGACACCGGTTTTGTTGATATTGAGGCATTACATGAAACAATACCTTATGAGGTTTATCACCTTAAATTATCTGATGGTAAAGAACTCAAATGTGCCGATAATCATATTGTTTTTTATATTGACAATATGGAAGAAGTTTTTGTGAAGAATTTAAATGTTGGTGATAAAATATGTGTATTTGGTGACGATAAATTAGAAGAATGTGAAGTTGTATCAATAACTAATTTAGGTTACGAAGAAGTTATGTATGATTTAGAATTGAAAGAAGGTTCTAATAGAAGATATTATACTAATGGTATTTTATCTCACAATACTCTTTTGGCAAAACAATTGGCAAAAGAAATATTCGGAAGCGAAGACAATCTTATCAGAATTGATATGTCTGAATTCCAAGAAAAACACACAATATCTCGTTTGATAGGAGCTCCTCCTGGTTATGTTGGTTATGATGAAGGAGGTCAATTAACTGAACAGGTTAAAAACAAACCATACTCAGTGATTCTTTTTGATGAAATTGAAAAGGCAAATAAAGATATCTTTTCAACACTACTACAAGTATTAGATGATGGTCATATTACCGATGGACTTGGAAGAAAAATCAATTTTAAAAATTGTGTGATTATTATGACATCAAATATTGGTGTTAAAAAACTTGAGGAATTTGGCGCTGGTATTGGATTTAGAGCATCAAATAATTCATACATTGAGGAAGAATATAAAAGAGATACTCTAAAAAAGGAATTGAAGAAGTTTTTCGCACCTGAATTTTTAAATAGGATTGATGAAATCATTGTGTTTAATCCACTTAAAAAGGAACAAATTGATGAGATTGTTAAACTTGAACTTGATAAGTTAATTAATCGTTTATCAGGTTTAAGATACAACTTTACTTATGGTTCAGATATTATTGATTTGATATCTGAGGCAGGATTTGACCCCACATATGGAGCAAGACCACTAAAACGAGCAATACAAGATAAAATTGAGGACTTTATATCTGAAGAAGTATTAAAGGGTTCAGTTGTTGAGGATGGTAAATACGAGTTGTCGGTTTCGGATGGAGCGGTTAAAATTACGGAACCCAAAAAGGGTAGAAAGAAAAAAGGGGAATAAATCCCCTTTTTTTATGCTAATCTTTGACTTGCTATTTGTTCGATTGTGTTAATTAATTTTGAATACACTTCAAAATGTTGTACCGCTTTATCAATAGTGTCGGTTAAATTTTGTTTTTTATCTGGTGGCATTTTAGAAGCCGATACTTTAGTTTTAAGACTCTGTAAGTCACCCATTATTCTGATATTAGGTCTATCAAGTTTCTGTAATTGTTTTGTCAAACCACGAAGACTACTCAAATGTTTAAAATAATCATATCCTTCACCTCTCCAAACACCCTTTAATCCTTGATACCTATCTACGATGGGGTCAAATATACCCTCTTTCATTTCTTGTTCCTGTATAACCTTATTTACAATACGCTCTAAATCAGATTCAGTTAGTCTAACAATTTTACCCATAATCTTTTTTCTAATAAATATTATCAAAACATAGAATATTGAGTAATTTCAGAAAATGGATACTTTTTACCACCAAGGGTTTCAATAATTTTTTTACCAGCTTCAATACCCGAGATAACATCTTCAATGATAACATATTCTTCAGGACTGTGCATTCGGTAGTACCCAATTGAGAAATTTATACATGAGAAATCAAATTGTTTTTTTAAAGCGTATACATCTGTATAAGGGTGGGATTGGTAAAGTTGTCTTCCTTTAAACTCTTCGCTGAGTACTTTATCACACCCTTTAAAAAATTCTCCGTTTTTATCAAATAATTTAACACCCATACAATACTCAGTTACCATCCAGTTATATGGTGCGTCAAATTGAATTGCGAATCCTACGTTATCAAAGAATTCTTTATTTGATTTCTTTGACCCATGACAACCTGTTTCTTCTGAAACAAAAAACGCCGCTTTTAGGTTTGGCATTTCTTTTAACAGCTCCAAACAAGCGAATATACCGCATTTATCATCACCACCAATACCTGTCGGTTTTCCTTGGTCGTTAAATGCTTTTAATGCTGGTTTCATTTCGTTTTGGAAATTGGGGAGCTCCATTTCTCTGATATTAATGGTATCAAGAGGATGGACAGTATCTGTGTGAGACACAACACAAGGATAAAAATAATTGGTTTTATCAGAACCATCATCTTTAGTTGCATATATGTTACCGTATTCATCCACCCAAAATGGAATATTGTTAGTTACCATCCAATTTGAAATGAATTCAATCATTTTTGATTCTTGGTAGGTTACTGTTGGTACCGATAATACGGATTTGAGTAAATTTAAGTCTCTTTGCATGATACAAAGATAATCAAATTATTTAGAAAAGCTCAGGATGGTATAAGAAATTTTTAAAATCTTCAAAATTTATTGACATTCTTTGGACGTTACTACCCCCAAAATTACCTGTTTTTGAATAATCTATAATAATTTTTCCATCATCAAAATCGTTAATTTTGAATTGTGATGGTAATTCTTCACCAAAACCTTTTTCTTTAGGAAACTTATTCCATCGTTTAATACTATAACCTAATTTTTTTACTAAATCATAGAATTTTTGATACTCAATAAGATGACCTTCCTCAAAATCTTCAAGAACTCTATCTTTCAGTCTTTCCAAGATTCTATTAACCTCTCTTTGGAACCCTTCGTCATCAAAATTTTCACTATCATAATATGAATAATAATCATAATACAAATCCTCGTCAATTTCTAAACCATTTTGTTGTACAAAATTTTTAAACATATCAAGGATTGAACCATCATGTGGAGTTTTTGTTTGGTCCCAATAAAAAATCAAAGTATCAAGAGTTGTTAAATAAATCTCACCACATTCCTTTTCAATAAAACCGTAATTAGTTAATTTATCACACATTTTGTTTTCAACATAATTAACACAACCTGTTTTTAAAGCATCATCGTATCTGTGACTATATTCATATCCAATATCTGAAGCTTGGTCTTGGAATTTATCGTAAAAAAATCTACCGACTTCTTCGGAGTTACTTACATCAAAGTCGGATAAACCAGGATTAACCATCCTTATAATACTTCTAAATAACTCTAAATTTTCTTCATTAAAATAGTAAAGGATATATCCTTCTCTCATTTCTTCATTACCCCAATAATCATCAACAAATACATTCCCGTAATTTGACTGACAAGCATTAAATGTGTTTTTAGCGTGATTATATACACCATCATTAAAATAGATTGATTCAAATTCCTCTCGAGTAAAATTTAATTTAACTTTAGACTTACCTCTATATGTTTGAGAGACCTTTACAATAGTAACAACCCTGTCTTCATCCGCATATTTGACAAATATTGGATTTAAATTAGAATCTCTAAATTGTATTAACGCTTGATATAATTCCATTTAATAACTTTTTTTTCATAAATATTTGTGATTTTGGTATTTCTTTGTATATTTGTAAAATAATACGTTATTTGAAATATGGGGGTGACTTGGATTTGACAGGGGTGATTCTGTTATAAGATGCACGTCAAGGATGAACTAACCTTGTAAAACTGGTTCAAAAGATAAACGACAACGTTATCAGCAAACTTTCAGCAGTAGGACTTGTTCGTACTGAGGAAACAGTAGAAGTGGTCTAATCAGGGATTAGCCTACAAAAGGGGTCGGTGGACACATAACCTTGCAACAGAAGTCTTTACAAAGGTGTGGTTTCTACCCAAAAAGAAACAAGTGGAGGATTAGTTCTCAGTAAAACGAACCACTATAAAATAAGGGAATTGTGAAGTTTCGGATTGTTTAGAAAAACAATGAACTAAACGTGTAGTGTCTTATTTCAAACATTTTTGGACGGGGTTTCGACTACCCCCACCTCCACCAAATTAAAAACCCCTCCGAAGAGGGGTTTTTTTATTATCCAAAATATTTGGTCCATATTTTTTCGGACTGTAGTGAGTTCCACCAAAGACCTAATTTATTCAAAATTTTAAAGTTTGATAATAGAATTGCCCATCTCATTTTTTTAACAATACTTTTAACTTTAGATGGGTTAGCGAAGAACAAAGGATTTACCCAAGGTATTTCTTTTGATACCACAACAGGAATGTTATTATTAACAAAATCCGCAGTTACAATATTAAATGTTTCGGTAAATGAAACTTGCATACCTAAATCCATTGACTGTATAACATCAATAAACTCATCATGAGTCAACCAATCATATTCAACTAATTCGTGTTTTGGATTGTTTTTAAACAACTCTCTGAGGTTTTTAAGTACAGGTTCTCCCTTACCTTCTACTCTCTTAACATTGATATGGAACTTCAATTTTTTTCCATATGTATCTGCATAATCAATAGCGGCAACAGCTTGTATTAATTGGTTTTTAAGTGGTCTAACCGCTCCAAAACAACCAATATTGATTGTTTTTTTACAAGAGTCTTTAGTTTTGTTTTTGTTAAAAAATCCAACAGGGTAGTAGTTTGGAAGATAAACAAATTCTTTGTTTGTTAACATTTCAAAATTCTGATTTGTTTCCAAATCATTTGCCGATACTTTAACATTTGGGTATTTTAAATATTCATAAATCCATTCCACTGCAATACCTTCATTTGATAAAAATGATATATCACTGTGTAATCTTATTATCCATTCAACATTAGGATGTAATTTAGTTAAAACTTCAAATTTTGAAGGTACGACCCAAAGAGCTTCAATAACAACATGAGTCGGTTTGTACTTAGTTACTTCCCTGTCAATACAATTATTGTCAATAACCTCAACTAAATGAGATTCTATACCATTTTTGTTTAACATATCTGAAACAAAACTCGCGGAATTTAATAGACCTGAAGAAATGGTGTTATGATTTGAATGTGATGACTGTCTTTTTTTAAGGATAAAGAGAACCTTTTTTTCTTTTTTCATGTGGGTGGATTATACCCATAAATAAGGTAGAAAGTTCAAATGTGTATTACTATTTTGTAATATTTTTAAAATAAAAAACCCCTCACTCGGAGGGGTTTCTTTTTAACTCTCTTTTTCTTTGTATTGATAAATTACTTTATCAATTCTTTTGTCGGTGTAACTGGTACATTCTTGATGAATTTTTTCAAAATCTCTGTAGAAATTAGAGAATCTTTCTTGGATTTCTCTATGATGTTCATCAAAACGACGATGGTGATTTTCAAAATCCCATCTGTAGGATTCTTTAAAACCTTGAACATCTCTTTGGATTTTTTGAACTCTATTCATCCCCAAAATCACCACCCCTACCAATGTCAGAGCAATAACTGTAAGAATACCTAAAGTAAAATAAAACATTTCCATAAAATAAAAGAATTATTGTTTATACCTGAATGGTATTAAAAATATAGGAATAAAAAAAGGTGAGACAAGCTTACATGTGAAATCGTTGCAGTGACAGGATTCGAACCTGTGATTTTGACCTTATGAGAGTCACGAGATGGGCCCCTTCTCTACACTGCGATGTAATAGTTAAACGAAGCCTGAGATTACAGCTTTTATTGAGAACCTTTTGAGTCATTATTGTTTCTACTCTTATCCACTTTCTTTTGGAAAGTATTTCTCAGTGACGGTTTTCTAGGTTTACCACTCCTTGAGGTCTTGGTTACTCTCTTATTACTCAACTCTCTTCGAGGATGCCTCCCCAATTAATCCTTGCGGGACTAGAGGTCTTTGGTAAAACTACACTCAGACTTGGGGTCTTTGTGTGCAATGAACGGCTCATTACTATGTAGTCACCTTTCACCAAAACCTGGTAGACATTTTTCCTTAGATTTCATAATTAATAGGACTTAATTCTAGTCATAAGTTTTGTGTCGTGGATGTGTCGAAGTAGTGGTCTACCCTAAGCTCAGTCATCTTTTGAACAACTGAATACTAAACTACTCCGTGAGATGTCCCCACCTCCATATTTCAAGTTTACTTCGTACCAAGACCTTGGCGGGTCTTTGATAAGGATAGTAGCGACACCACTCGTTCTCTATCTTACCTTTCGGTTTTAAGTCCACTTTCGTATTGGAACCCGCAATTATGCAGTTGGATAACTACACCTCTTACTTGATTCCTATGGGTTATTCTTATTGGTGTTCCCACCTCAACCAAACAATCCACATTGCTTGGTCACCCAACCACTTTCCCTAAAGCGTCGCCCTCAGTACTGAAGGTCAGGTGATATCCCACTTGTATACTCGAGTTCGGTTTCCCAAACCGCAGAATCATCAACACAGGTGATTCCACTTTATCCTACTTTCGTAGTTTATTTAACGACCATATACGGCCGATTATCTTTTACAGGTTATCATGGCCCCGAAGGGATACTTTCACCTGATGGATAATTTCATATTTCAAAGAACTTTATCGGACGTTTCCGATTTGTTTGACAAAGATACGACATTTTTTCTTTCGTGTCAAGTACTTTGTTATTTTTTTTTGAGATTTGGAAACTTAATTTGTTTTACCACTTATTGCGAACCTTAATCTCAAATTCTTTACAAACTTACGACATTTTTTTCAATCTGTCAAATTTTTTGTAAAATTTTTTTGATTTAACTTCCGAGTATCTTTCATCACCTATAGGTGTCAAATCTTTTACAAATGTAAGAATAAATATTGGATAAACAAGCAAAATGAAAAAAAAATTATAGATTCATCAATTTTTTCATTTTTTTGAGTTCTTCGGTTAAGATATCTGATTGATTATCAGTTGATTCTGTTTGATTAATTACTTTACTGGCAATCCCAACTTGAGGTAAAGTAGTCCCCACCATTCCCTGGACCCCTGGCACATCTGAAAGTTTTGCATATTGTTTAATGGTGCTTTGCGATTTTTCTTCTGTTTTATTATTGGTTGTTGTTCCTTTTATAAAATCATTGTAATTTGGAACTGACTCTAAACTACCCGATTTATTTTTTTTATATACAAATTTTTGGAACTCTCTTGGATTTTCTCCGATTATATCTCCTTCATATACTGATGAACCATTAGCAAGACCAGTCTTTAACGAGAATCCTTTCATTTTAACTGCATTGTCAGCACCAACAACACTAATCCATTCCGGCGGTTCTATATTAATTTTACCCGAAATTGGAGCTTTTACTTGAGTTCCTGATAGAGGTTCAATTGGCATTATTTTAAAAGTTTTTTAATTCTACTTATATCTTGTTCTACAGATTCTTTTGTTACTGTCTTTTCGTCAGGTATTAAATCCACAATTGAACTTGCAATACCACTACCACCTAACAATTTTTTTAACATGTCTCTTTTGAATTCACTTCCTAAATTACCGGAATCAAGTTTGTCTAATAATTTCTGTAAATCATCTGAGTTACTTATATCGGAAGTCTGAGATACAGTTTGTGTTTCTGTTGGTTTTATTTCAGGTTGGGAATCTCCGGTGTTTGATACATGTACATGGTGGTGGTGATTTTTATATCCAAAAGTTAAAACTACTTTTGAGTTTCCTGATTCCCCAACATTTTTTTTATATCCCAACTTTTCAAGTTCAGATACAAATCTATTAATATCATCTAAAATTCCGTTTCTTTGAGCACTTTTTTCTCCACTCCAACCCTTACCGTTAATCATTGCAACATCAATAGCATTACCTGTTTCATGTCTACTTCCTTTTTTATGACCTGACACCGCAGTTGTTATTGAAACTTGAATACCCGCGTTTGATGCCGCAGTTTGAACATCTTTGAGTAATGCAGGATTTATTCTATCCTTTGACGGGGTTGAATTACCAACTACATTGTCTCTAAACTCCACATTACTAAATGTATCAGTTGCGATAGGATACATTTCTTTTATTATATTTCTTTGTTTTGTTCTCATATACGGGAACGTAGAGCTGAATTTTCAGCTCTTAATTTTTCGTTATCTTTCCTTAAAAAATCAACTTCTACTTCTAATTTTGATAACTGAGACGTAAGTAAAATTATATTGTCTCTCATTTTATCTTTCTCTTTTGAGGATTCTTGTAATAAAGTTTCAAGTTTTACAATTCGTTCTCTAAGGTCATCTCTAAACAGTTTACCGTCTTTAGTTTCATCATCTTCTCTTTTCGATTTCATACTTAACCTCTTTTCATAATATTTCCAAGCGGCGGTAGAAGTTAACACGGTGACTAGTGTAATTAAGATAGTGTAAATGTTTTGCTCCATAGTTAAGGAAAATATATAGATAAATATTTGAAATAAAAAAAAAGTGTAACATTTAGTCACACTCTTCACATTTTCCTATTATATTTTTTTCCCACCATTTTGAAAACTTTGTTCTTGGTGTTCTATTGGAAATAAACTCACCAATAATCACTACAGATAAAGTTATGATTCAAAAAATAAAAAAACTATAAAACAAAATCTAATCATTATACATCATGTGGTATTTGAACTCTAACACAAGTTTGTGGCTGAGCCTCGTTCATATAAAAATTGTTAATATAACCCATGATATTAGCAGAACCAATAGGATTTGCTGAATGAGTATATACTTGGGGGAAATTCATCTTATCCCCTCTTTTAATCACTCTATTCATCTCAATCCACTCAGGATTTGTATCGTAGAAATGATTTACCAACCATTTTGCACAATCCAAACCAGTTTTTTCTTTAATATTATCGTAATTCAAAGAATAGTTTGGACTTACGTTGTTGAAGTATTCACTCATTGCGGTATCTCCCAAATCATGGTCCAAAGAAATCACCTCAATGTTCTCAAGACCAATTTCGGTAACCTTACTAACAAATTCATCGTAGTTACGGACAACAACCCAATTATTTTCTTTAGGTGTACGAATGTCATCTAAAAATATATTTACATTTTTTCCCATAATGAGTTTTTATAATTTTTTGATTTTAATCTTCTGAAAATAGTGTCTCTTGAAATTTTCAAAACACCGCAACATTCTTTTATTGATTCAAATATAGTTATTTTTTTTGTTTTCTAGCCATAATTGTACTTTAATGATAACTACCACCAAAGTACAAAAATGACCCTCGGTATCCAGGGAGGGACTCGAACCCTCACGCTCAACTGAGCAACAGGGCTTAAACCTGTCGTGACTACCAATTCCACCACCTAGACATTTAACTATTTCAAATAACATTACAAAAATATAAAAAAGAAACCAC
>Ga0172362_10002816_pt1 | contig 15047 bp, 10 predicted proteins | sample LakKivs1_kivu2a2_FD_114534 | JGI IMG/M metagenome (GOLD analysis project Ga0172362, IMG submission 114534) | Sediment microbial communities from Lake Kivu, Rwanda - Sediment s1_kivu2a2 | ecosystem: Environmental > Aquatic > Freshwater > Lake > Sediment | place: Rwanda: Western Province, Lake...
GAAGAAAACCCGGGAGAACTTTTCCGCGTTGGACCTGATGAATGGGAAGAGGAGCTGGCAGATATCAAGAAATTTCTGGATAAATTCGGCCGCCACACTCCATATGAAATCTGGCAGGAATACGAACACCTGAAAAAGAATCTTGGCTATTGAGCAAACTGGCTTTTTTGCATTTCTTCGGGGCTAAATCATGGTGAGCGAAACATATCCCTGAATTCACTTGCCAATCCCTTCCAAAGAGCCGGCTCTTTGCTTCTTACGTCTTAACTCCGAAGAGGGTCGTGCGCAGGTCACAAGATATTTCTGGCAAAAATCCAGGAACAACTAAAAAAATTTGCCAAAAATATTGTAATTCGCGCCATAATTTGATAAGAAGTTTTCTTGAGAAACTTGATTTGTGAGGGCCAGCCATCGTTACTATAAGGGATATAGCCGAAAAAGCCCGTGTGTCCATTGGGACGGTTGACCGGGTTCTGCACAACCGGGGACGGGTCTCTCCAGAAACGCTGAAACGCGTCAGCAGGGTTATTAAAGAATCAGATTATCGAACCAACATTTTTGCCAAGAATCTCAAGCTCAGAAAGATCTTTAATTTTGGGGTCTTGATGCCCAGACCCGAGCAGGACAGCCATTATTGGACTCTGCCCTTAAGGGGAATCGATAAAGCCCAGCAGGAGCTTGTTTCTCACAGGGTCGAGGTCAAGTTCTTCTTTTTTGACCGTTATCAGGGAAAATCGGTGCTCTCGGCCGGCAGGAGGATCAGACGAGAAAGACTGGATGGGCTTCTGGCAGCACCCGTCCTGCCAAAAAGCGTGGGTCAGGTTATTCAGGAACTGGCTGACGATTTGCCTGTAGTTTTCTTTGATTCTTATGTGCCAGGCATCAAGCCATTGTCTTTTATCGGTCAGGATGCTTTTCAAAGTGGACTCCTGGCTTCCTGCTTGATGAGACAGGTTGTTCATCGGGCTGGAGGTGAAATTGCTGTGGTTAAAGTCTTGCCCGAGGATTATCACATTGCTGAAAGAATGGAAGGCTTCATTAAAGGCAACTGCGATTGGACAGGATTCGATTCCCTGGTTTTTGAACTGGACGGGCACTGGTCAACAGCCAGAACACAAAAAACTCTTGAGACCTTTTATCGAAGACATAAAGAGCTGGCTGGCATTTTTGTCACCAACGCCATGACCCATAAAGTAGCGGAGTGGTGGAAAGCCAATTCCGGAAAACATAAGATTATTCTCATTGGCTATGACCCGATTCCGCGAAACGTCAGACTGCTCAAAGAGAAAGTCATAGACTTTCTGATAAGCCAGCAGTCAGAGCGCCAGGGCTATGAAGGCATTTATGCTCTGTTCAGACGGGTTGTTCTTGGAGAAAGAGTAAAAGAGAAGATCATGATGCAGATTGATATCATCACCGCGGAGAATATAGATTATTATCAGAGTTAAGAAAATATTATGGAGGCGTGGTTTGGCCCATGGAAAATAAGCCAGTCCTCAACGTTAAATCCTTAAAAGAACAGGTTTATGACTTTCTTCGTGAACAGATGCGCCGGGGAGAGATTCTGCCCGGTTCAGTCATTGATCTGGGAGAGACTTCCAGAAAACTTGGAGTGAGCCGGACTCCTCTCCGCGACGCTCTTCTCCGGCTTGAAAGCGAAGACTTTGTCACCATTTTGCCCAGGCGAAAGATTGTGGTCAATATTCTGACCGTGCAGGATATAAAAAGCTACTATGAGATAATCGGAGCCCTCGAAAGCATTGCTATCATCAAGGCTTTCGACCGGTTGGGGAAAAAAGAAGTCGATTATATGGATGAGATGAACCGGGAAATGAAACAGGCAATTGAGGACGACAACTTTGACCTTTATTATGAAAAGAACCTTAATTTTCACAACACTTATCTAAACCAGTGCGATAACCCGAAGTTGATGAGAATCGTTAATAATTTGAAGAAGAGACTTTATGATTTTCCCCGGCCACAAAGTTTTGTCAAAGAATGGGAAGAAACTTCCGTTGGAGAACATGCTCAATTGGTTAAATTTTTGCGCGAAGGGAAAAAAGAAGAAGCGGCCAGGTTTATTCGTGACGTTCACTGGTCGTTTGAAGTCCAGGAAAAATACATCGTCAAATACTACCGGCACATTGCTGCCAGCAAGTAAGACCCGCAAACTGCTTTTTTAGTTTATTAAAATGGCTTAAAGATTCAGGCGGTAAGTTAGCTTGATTAAGAAAACATTATCTCCAGGTGCCGTAAACAGGTTGCCAAGGTCGCGGCCCAGAGAAAAATCTCCCGGATCAGAGTAATCAGCCCGGTTCTGAGTCCAGACTAAATACAGAATTGAACCCAGGCGGTATTCCCAGCGCAGGACGATGGTTCCGCGCAGAGATTTGTAATTGAAATCAGGATCGTAGATGGAGAAGGTCGAAGCTGGACCATCGCCGTCCGGGTCGACCAGGTAATAACCCTCTTCATAAGAAATAGTGGACGGAGCTTCTCCGTAGACCAGATAATCATAAGTCCGGGGCCGGTTCAGTTGTTTAATACGGTCATAATGCCCAACGGCAATGTAAGGCTGGAGATAGAGCTGGAGACTCAATCTTGGAGTAAAAATCCAGTTGAGTCTTATCTCGCTTGCCACCACAGTTTGATTTATTCGTCCGAAGATGTACCGCCGACCATAGGTCGCAGTCATTAGAGCGTCAGAAATTGAAGTCAGCCACTGGGTTTCATTAATGTCCTTTGCGATTGTCGGAGCAAAAGAGAGGTTAAAGTTGGGCCTGGGTTTCCAGCGCAGTCCGGCGCTGAAGTCCCATTTAGACCGTTTATTTTTTGTCCAGGAGTAATAACCGGTTCCGTAGAAAACAAATATCTTTCGTGTATCCGACTGGAGGTCAAGATATAGATCATAACCTTCCGGTATCAGAGCCAAGGGACCGCCTCTGGTCAGGGTGTTACTGTAGGATTTTGGGTAAAAAGTGACCATAGTATTGATTGACCACCAGTTTTTTAGCATTCCCTGAAAATTGGCTATCCAGCCATCGAAGGTATTATTCCAGCCAAAATCGTAAACTCTCTCAAAACCGCCCAGCAGCAAGGCCTGACGGAAAATTTTTCCGGGTTTAGTCCACTGATAGCCATAGAGTGCCTGGAGGTCAATCTTATCAGAAATGCTCCTCTGATAACCGGCATCGTTGGGGTCAAACCCGGGGGAAAGGATGCCGGCTGAAATGAGACAAAGAGAACGGCCCTGCTGTTTGGCTAAACTCAACTTTGTGCCCCAGCCGGAAAGGCTGGTAGCTTCGGGGTTAAGGCTGGCGTGGCTGATATCCGGTCTTTGATAATAATGGATGGAAGAACGCTGGAGCCTGTAAATAGCTTCCTCGCTTCCGTGAATATAAGTGCCGCCTGCCCAGCCACCGATAACCCAGTTACGCTTTTTATCAAGGAAAGACCATCCGTCCACAGCCAGGCTGAAGGCTCCGTCAGCCAGGAGTGATTCCAGGCTTTCCACGCGTAAATCACGAACCACAGTTGTGAACATAAAACCCAATCCGGACCGCCCCTGCTTGAATTCTTTTAGCGCTCTCAATATGCCATAGTAGGTGAGCGGAGCCACTTCTTCCTTGTATCGCGTGCTGAGGTCATCCACTGTGGCGTATTCACGCGCAGTCACGGCATTGATAAAACCGAGGTTCCAGCCTGAGCCTATCTTTCCTGTAAGCTTAAAGGCGCCAATGATGGTTGAACGGTCAGGAAAATCAACAAATCCTTCGTGAGTTACGTATCCCTGAGGTTCCCGGCCAATTCTCCGGCTGTAGAAAAAGCTCGGGCTTGGCCAGTTGAGGTTAGCGCTTATGTAAACCCCGCCCCGGCCGAAGTTACTGAAAATAGAAGAGCCCTCAATGAAAAAAGGCCTTTTCTCTTCATAATAGGTCTCATAAGCCGTTAAGTTAATCACAGCCGGGTCAACCTCTACCTGGCCGAAATCAGGATTGATGGTCAGGTCAAGGTTGAGATTGCTTTTCAGACCGGCTTTAAGGTCAACGCCCAGATTTCCTTTATATTTATGGCCTGTCTCAAACGGATTGCCTGGTTCAGAGGGTCTGAACTGGGCCTGAGCAATAGAATATGGAAAAGCTTCGACCCGGCGGCCGGGTTTGATGTTCTCGATTCCCTCAAGCCGTGCAAAGCGCGAGACAAAAGCATTGTCTTCCTTGGGCACCCAGGCAAAAGAAACTTTTTCGTTCTTTCTTTTGATGATTCTCTGAAAATTTACGCCCCAGAGATAGGCATTTCTCCTGGGGAACCTGAGCTGGTTAAAAGGGATTCGGATTTCCAATGACCAGCCTTCGGCGGTGGTCTGAGTTCTCACTTCCCAGATCCCATCCCAGCTCTTGTCTTCGCTAATGTCGTTATATAGTGCTTTGTCTATTATTGAGCCTGAAGGATTAACCCAGAAAGCATAACCGCTTCTGCGGTCAAAGTAAGGGTCAACGAGAAAGACAAACCAGTCGGAGTCAACAGAGTAGTCACGCCGGCCGAGCTGGCCGATTATTCCCTTCGGGTTTGAGTCATAGCAGAGGGCTCCAACATAAAGATTTGAATTATCATAAGCCACCCAGACGCTTGTTTTTTCTGAGGCTTTTTCGCCGTCCACCGGGTCAGTCTGAAGAAAATCTTCACAGGCCGGGTTCAGATAAACCTTTTCTTTGAGAAAACCGTCGAGTTCGAGGGATTCGGTTAATCGGTGGGCTTTGACGACTTTAAGTTCCTGTGTTTTCCTGAGCGCTTCTTTGTCAAGGGATTGAGGCGAGCTTCTGTTTTGAGAGAGTGATAGATAATTGAAGCTTAGAAGTTCAATAATGGTTAAGAAGGAAACGACAAGAACTCTTCTGGCCATGGTTGCGTTTTTTCCTCCCTGAATATTTTGAACCTGCCCTCAACTTGATTTAGTCGAAAAATAGAGCCTGAGTTTGATCAAATTTCTTAAAGAATTTTGAAGATGTCTTCAGAAGGACTATCCGGTTAAACAAAAAAGCCTGCCAGGTTCTTTTCCTGGCAGGCTTCTGACTCTTTCTAATATATCGTCTGCGTTTATTTGATCGGGTTGCCGTCCCCATCCAGGTAATAGATTTCTCCTATCCCGAGTTCTTTGAGAGATTTTTCAATCTTCGCCCGGTCGCCAACGATTACCCAGACCAGGCTTTCCGGATGAAGTACAGACCCGGCTGCCTTGTTCAGCTCCTCAATCTTCAGCTGATTAACTCTGGCCGGGTATTTCTGGAAATAATCGTCTGGCAGCTTGAAATTCACCATTTCCATAAGCGAGCTTTCGACCGAAGCCATGGTTTCCCAGAATCCGGGAAGCTGATTCACCTTACTGCTCTTGGCGTTGAGATATTCATCTGTGGTTATTGGCTTCTTGCCAAGCACACCTTCGATTTCTGCCTGGATTTCCTGGATAGTCTCCTTAGTCTTATCAGATTGAACAGGCGCCACTACCACGAATGGTCTCTGACCCCGGGCGTCAACCAGAACCGAAAAGGCCCCGTAACTCCAGTGTTTATTCTCTCTTATGTTCATATTAATCCTGGAGACAAAGTCACCGCCGAGGATAAAATTCATCAAATCTATTGCCAGTGCTTCGGGGTCTGATGAGGAGGGCGCTGGGCTTCCAGCCATAACCATGGACTGGGGAGCGTCAGGCTTATCAAGAAGATAAATAGCAGGCTCGGACCTTAAAGAGACCCTCTTGATGTTCTTGGCCGGGATTTCGCCCGGTGGCCAGCTCTTGAAGATTTTCTCCAGCCTGGGTTTGACTTCAGCCATGGTTATATCCCCGACCACCAGAAGCGTTGAATGATTGGGTTTGAACCAGGTCCGGTGGAATTTTATCAGATCCTCCCTTTTAATCTTACTTACAGTGGCTTCATAGCCGGAGCCGGTGAGCGGGTTGCTGTAAGCATGATTCTCTCCGTAGATAAGCTTTGGCAGAACCCTTATGGCCAGACCTACGGGCGAGAATTTCTCCTGCTGAATTTGAGCCAGCTGAATCTTCTGGAGTCTCTGAAAATCAGCTTCTGGAAAAGCGGGATTAAGGATGATATCAGCATAAATTTCGAGCGCGGGGTCAAGCTTTTCTCTGAGCACACCCAGGCTGACAAATGATAGGTCCAGGATTGAACCAGCATTCACCTCAGCTCCCAGCAGAGCCAGTTCTTCGCTGATCTCGAGCGAGGTCCTTTTAGCTGTCCCTTCGTCCAGCATCTGCATGGCCAGGGAAGCTGTGCCTGGAAGGCCAAACTGGTCAGAAGCATAGCCAGCGTCAATGAGGAGGTTCATCCGCACATAGGGAATATTGTGTCTTTCAGCCAGGACGATTTTCAGGCCGTTCGTTAAAGTGGCTCTCTGAATCTCAGGAAACCTGGCCGTGGGCGGTGTTCCTGTTTCGGGCAATTTTGTCCGGTCAACAACGCTGCTTTCCGCGGAAAGCCGGGGATAAGGATGAACTTCCAGAACGTAAACGCCATCTGAGAGCCACTTATTCGATACGTCTTTGATATTCTGGACAGTGGCTTCTTTGACCCGTTTCAGGCTTTGTTTGTAGCGGTCCGGGCTGCCAGCAAAGGTCTGAGAGCGAGCCAGAATGTCTGACTTGCCGCCAAAGCCGCCTATTCTTTCAACCCCGGTGATGAAATCGGTCACCAGCGTAGTCTTAACTCTTTCCAGCTCCTTAGGCTCAGGCCCGTCCTTAAGAAACCTGGTTAATTCTTCGTCAATGGCTTTTTCTAAAGCAGATAACTCGATTCCGGGTTTGGCGTCAGCCATAATATAAAAAAGGCCAGCAATTTCCCTGAGGTCTACAAAAGCCGAGACCATGGATGCTGTCTGGTCGTCATAGACAAGTCGCTTGTAAAGACGTGAATTTTTCCCCTGGCCAAGGATCCTGCTGGCCAGATCAAGATAATCAGCTTCAGTTGTTCCCCACTGAGGAACATTCCAGATTTTATATATTCGAGCCTGGGAAACCCTGTCCTGAACCTCCTGGCGGTGCTCTCCGGTTCTTTTGGCAATCCAGACCGAATGACGGGCAATGGGCGGTGAAGCCGGAATGCTGCCAAAATAGTTCTTTACTTTTTCCAGAACTTCCTTGGGCTTTATATCTCCAGCAATGACCACCACTGCGTTGTTCGGGCCGTAATAAGTAGAAAACCAGCCGTGAACATCTTTCAAGGAGGCTGCCTCCAGGTCTTCGATCGAGCCGCCAACTGTCCAGGAATAGGGGTGTCCGGCGGGAAAAGTCCCCTTAGCGATTAATTCTTCGGTGATGCCAAACGGTTCATTCAGGTACTGCCTGAGTTCATTCTGGACAACTCCGCGTTGTTCGTCGAGTTTCGCCTGGTCAATAGCTCCTTTGAGATAGCCCATACGGTCTGATTCAAGCCACAGGACCAAATCCAGGGCTGAAACCGGGACATTCTCAAAATAATTTGTGCGGTCTTCATTGGTGGTGCCGTTGAGGTCAGTGGCGCCAACTTTCTGGAGGGGTTTAAAGTAATCGTCGTTGTAATGCTCGCTGCCGTTAAACATCAGATGCTCAAAGAGATGAGCAAAACCGGTTTTCCCGGGTCTCTCATTCTTGGAGCCCACATGGTACCAGATGTTAAAAGCCACGATTGGAGCTTTGTGGTCTTCATGCAGGATGACAGTCAGACCGTTGGGCAAGACATGTTTTTCATAAGGAATGTCAATTTCATCCTTACTTTGAGCCACAAGCCCGGGATTCAGGTTGAGGGATGATAATAAGAGAAGTGCCATAATCAGTGATATAGCGATCCAGATTTTTTTCATAAGAACCTCCTTCAATTTAAATACGAGTTTGTTGAGATTAAGGTTCAAGAAAAAGTTAACTGAAAGCCCTTTATGATTTTTCAAGAGACAAGTCCCTGACCGAGGATAAACGCTTCTTTCATCATGGCACGGTTATTTTTTAATTGGCTCTTTTCAGAAGCTGTGGTGTAAACATAACCGACGATTTCTGCTTCCAGATAATCAAAGATGTGCTGATAGGCTCTGAGGGCGTTTATTCCGCCCGAGGTGAAAATATCCCTGTCTGCAAAGGTCAGTATGATTCCTATTTTTTTGCCCTTAAAGCAAGCATAATCATCACCGCCAAAGGCATACCATCTGTCGATGAAAAGTTTAGTCTGGGCGTTGATGGAGAACCAGTAGACAGGATGGGCCAGGACGATGGCCTCTGCTTTTTGAAGTTTCGGATAGATTTTTCTCATATCATCCTTCTGAATGCACTGGCCAGGGCCTCTTTCCCGGCAGCTTTCACAGGCCAGACATGGATTGAGCTTGAGATCAGCTAAATTAATTATTTCAACCGAGGCTCCTGCCTTTCGGGCACCTTTGGCCGCTTCCATGGCCAGCAATGAACTGTTGCTCTCCTTTCTGGGGCTTCCCAGAAAAATGAGAACGCGTTTCTTCATTTTTACCCCTCCTTCTTGTTTTTAGCCTGGCTCTTTACCAGAGTAAAAAGAGCGATCCCGACCCAGATAAAATTTACTCCAGGTGAAGGATACGCTCCAAAATGATAAGCATTAGTCAGGAGCAAACCGCTGCCCAGAAGATTAAGGATTTGATAGGCAAAAGAGTCTCCAGCCAGCCTTCTGCTGGAAACAAGGAACCAGGCTAAAAGCAACAGGAAAGCTCCAGGCCAGCCCGCCAGATTAATCAATAGATTGCTGTTCATCGGCTGTTGCTCCTCAAAGATTAAAAAAAATTATACAGGAAACGTGGGTTTTTAAGAAGCTGAGCAAAAAAGTCGATAACAAACGTCATTTAAGGCAGAAAGGAGGAAAAATGGCTGAACGCAGCCTTAGCCCGAGCAAAAAGGAAAAACTTTCAGTAGAAGAATTCGTCCATCTGGCGATTAAGACTTTAAGAATGGGAGATTTTAGAGGCATCCATTCGGTCTACAGCGGTTTCAACGAGGCTTTTAAAAAGTACTATGGTCAGGACCCGGTTCAAGCCACTAACAAGCTGGCTGAAGAAAAGAAAATCGAAATCAGGCCGATCAAGGGAGGCGTCCTGCTGTATCTTCCCGGAGAAGCGCCTTCTATTTCCCGCGGAGACGAAGCCCTGCGTAAAATGGGCTTGAGCCAGAATGGAGATAAGGCATAACGAGGCGTCCGGAGGCAGCCTTCTTCAGTCTCAGGCAGAAGGTTTTTCTGAAAAAGACCGCAATTTTTCTCTGAGAGTTGATTCTGCCAGCTTGCGCAGAGCTTTTGTTTCTATCTGGCGGACTCTTTCTCTTGTGACCTTGAGCTTCTGGCCGATTTCTTCCAGAGTATGCTCCTGTCCGTCGCCGATACCGAACCTCATCTTGATAACCGTCGCTTCTCTTTCGGTCAGAGTGTTCAGAGCTTTGGTTATCTGTTCCTTAAGGTTGGCTCTGATGACAATATCAGCCGGGGAGGGGTTATAGATATCCTGGACAAAATCCCGCAGGAAGCTTTCTTCATCATCACCGACCGGAGAGTCAAGGGACAAAAGCTCCTGGCTGTCCTGTAAAATCTTGCTCACCTTCTGGGCAGGTATCTTTACTGCCTCGGCGATTTCCTGGACAGTTGGTTCGCGGCCGGTTTTCTGGATGAGTTCTTGATGGATTTTTTTGAGACGGTTAATGGTTTCGACCATGTGCACTGGTATGCGAATCGTCCTGGCCTGGTCCGCAATGGCGCGGGTGATTGACTGTTTGATCCACCAGGTAGCGTAAGTGGAAAACTTAAAGCCGCGGTGATAATCGAACTTCTGCACTGCCCGCATCAGGCCCAGGTTTCCTTCCTGGATTAGATCGGATAAACTCAGTCCACGGTTGACATAGTTTTTGGCTATGGAGACAACTAACCTGAGGTTGGCTTCTATCAGTTTATTTTCAGCATGTTTTTGGATTTTTTCTCCGCGGCTGACATCTCTTAGAACTCTGCGCAGGTTGCTGGCTGTGAGGCCCGTTTCCTGACGGAAGAACTTTTCTTCTGCTCTGTATTTGTTGAGTTTTTGTTTCAGGCTTTCGGTTGTCTGCTTAACGCGCGTTTTCTCCAGGGAAAGCAGGACATCCTCTTTCTTTTCCTCGAGTTCATTCATCGTCCGGAGATTATCTCGCAAACGCCCGATAGTTCCGGACATTTTTTCCGGAGATATGTGGAGCTCTTCCAGAATACTATACATTTCCATTATCAAACGGCCGCGGGCAAAAGCATTCCTGGCCAGGGGTTTTAAGGAGTTGAATCGTTCAGAAAGTCGATAAAACCTGTCAAGAATTTGGCGCAGGGACTTGACCTTTTTCCTGGCAGCATCATCTTCAAAGTCTTCTGTTTCGTCAAAATACCTCAAGAAGCGCTCAGGTTCAACCTCAGCCATGTCTCTTAGAGAAATGATGTCTTTGATAGCCAGCCTGGTTTTGAGCAGAGCCCTGAGCTGGATTTTCTTTCCTCTTTCCATCTGGCGAGCCAGGTCAATTTCGTCCTGCTGAGAAAGGAGGGAAATTTTCCCCATTTCTCGAAAATATATCTTTATGGGATCATGATCGGATTCGATTACTTCAGCAGCAGCGTTTGCGCCGGCCCGGGAACTTTTGGGCAGAATATCCCTTAGTTCTGATTCATCGAAATCGTCGGATAAACTTTTCAGCTTGTCAGTGCCGGAGAGTTCGGGTTCGAGACTCTTATTGAGGAGAAGCCGGTCCGGATTTTCTTCAAAAATCTCCGGTGAGATAGTCTGCTCGGCTGCAATGAATTCTGGCCTGGCATAGGCAGATTTCGCCCTCTTATTTTTAGAGGTAGTCTTTTCTTTTTTATTCTTTTTGATCATTAAACCCCTGAAATTCTCGACCCTGAGCCTGCGACTGAGGGAGAGAAGATATAAATCTTTATAATTCCATATATTAGATAAGCCTGCTTGATTCTTTTGTCAAGATGTTTTTCGCCTGCCGAAAGTTGATATAAATGACTGTATGTTGTAATATAAATTTACTCGCATATAAGAAGTTATTGTGGTTATAAGGAATATTATAAGGGAGAAAGGCCGCTCATAAATGACCGGGGCGATAGCTTTAGCCAATCATGATTAAGACGACAGAGAGGAAGAATTCTATTTCATAAAAAGTCTTTACGCTCATAGCCAAATTGAGTGAAAATAAGAGAGAAGACACTATTAAAAATGAAGATAAGGAGTAGTTTTGAGAGAAAACATAAAAAGACGGAGGTAATTATGACCAAAAAATTTATCCGGCTTCTCTTTTGCCTGGCAGTCATAATATTTCTGACGCGGACTTTATCGCTGGCTCAAGCTGGAAGAGGTGTCGGTCGGCTCGGAGGACTGGTTCTGGATGAACAGGACAGGCCTATAGTCGGAGCTAAGGTCACCTTAAGTTTTATTCAGGAACAGACAGGAGGCCTGAAGCTTGAGGCCACCACGAATAAGAAAGGCGAATGGTCTTTTATTGGCCTCGGCACCGGAAGATGGACCTTGTTCATTTCTGCTGAAGGTTTTATTCCAGCCACCCAGGAAATCGCCATAAGTCAGCTTGAGAAAAACCCGAAAATTGTTACCAAATTGAAAAGAACAGGCGGGGGGCAATCAATAATAGACGATGAAGCTTCACTTGAACTTTTAGATCAGGGCAATGCCTTTTATAAGGAGGGGAAGTACGACACGGCGCTGGTTATGTATCAGCAGTTCTATGAAAAAAATCCGCATGCCTATCAGGTTCTTTTGAACATGGGTGATTGTTACCGGGAGAAAGGGGAAATTGACAGAGCTATGGAAACCTACAATAAGGTTCTGGAGCTGGCAAAAACTGACCAGGCCATAGGCGTGACCATGACGGCCAAAACCCTGGCCTCAATCGGTCTTATATATCTTAAACAGAATAACCTTGAAGAAGCTACAAAATATTTCAAGCAATCTGTGGACACCGCCCCTCAGGACGAAGTCCTGGCTTATAATGTCGGAGAAGTTTACTGGAACAATCAGCAGCTTGATGAAGCTCAGAAGTATTTTGAGATGTCCTCAAGCATAAAACCAGATTGGCCAGACCCCTATCTTAAACTCGGTTACGTTTTCTTGAACAAGAATGATATTCCTAAGGCTGTAGAAAATTTCGAGAAGTTTTTGAAGTTTGAACCCCAGGATTCGCCGAGAGTGACTATGGTCCAGCAGATTTTAGAGGCCATAAAAAAATAGATATAACAAAAATCTAAATAACCCCCATCTATTCGCCACTTCTTTGTGAGCATAACTGATCTATAAATGGGAAAGTTGAGTTAAAGACCTGGCTTAGGGACTAAAATTAGGGAGGGTAGAATGAGCAGTTTTTCTGTTTTATCCATCTTACTATGGAAGATATGTTCTTTTTTGTAAATCATGATAGTTGAGAAAAGATAGGCATTTTCTGAGGGCAGGGTTAAAAATTCAACTTTTTGAATATCGTCCAAAAGAATGGATGTAAATGGGGAGTTAAAAATTATTAACATCTTGAAAATAAATAATTTATAAATTAATGAATCTGGCATATAAATTGCATATAAGTGGGGATAAGTTGCTTATATCAATGCTTATTTTAATAAAATTTTTAAAGAAAGGAGGTGTGAAGCAAAGGAGAGGTTATGAATGAGCAGGCTTAGGGCCGGAGTAAAAATTATATTTTTACTCCAGGGCAAAGGTTTATCGCTCATAAGAGCGAAAGATTTTCCCCATGATGGGGGAAAGGAGACTTAAGAATCAATGACTAAAAAAACAATCTTTTTGGTGAGCTTTCTATTAGTCTTTGTCAGCTCACTCGCTCTGGCTCAAATCACACAGCAGAGCGGCAGGTTCGAAGGAAAGGTGACAGATGATCAGGGGAACCCTCTTCCGGGTGTTACTGTTGAAGCCACCAGCCCAAAACTGGTTGGTAAGGCCGCCACGGTTACTGATGGCAATGGAGTGTTCCGTCTGTTTGCTCTCCCTTCAGGAACATACGAGATGACATTCACTCTTTCTGGTTTCAAGCCTATTGTCCGGAAAGATGTTGTCCTTCAGTTAGGACAGACCCTGGTTCTTAACATCACCATGGAGCCGAGTGCCATTGAAGAACAGATTACAGTTGTCGGGCAGAGCCCGCTGGTCGACGTTAAAAGCACGGTCAAAGGTATGACCATCACCAAGGAGACCTTCCAGAATCTTCCGAGGGGACGTAATTTCGACTCCCTGGTCACCACCATCCCGGGTGTTTCCAACGAATATCTGCTGGGTGGAACTTCGGTTGATGGTGCTACCGGTCTGGAGAATATGTACTATGTTGATGGTGCTGATGTTACCAACCTGATTAACGGTAGATCAGCCCAGAGTGTTAACTTTGACTTCGTGGATGAGGTTCAGGTCAGAGCTTCTGGTTATCAAGCGGAGTTTGGAGGCTCTCTGGGTGGTGTGGTCAGTGTCATAACCCGTTCCGGTGGAAACCAGTTCTCAGGCGAGGTTCTGGGTTATTACAGCGGTTATCGCCTGCGTGACCAGTATCGCGATGTGCTCCGGACGAAATTAGATGATACCAGCAAAGCAGTTTATTACCCGTATACCTTCCTCACTGGCACAAACAGGGATCATAGATACGAGTTTGGAGGAAATTTTGGAGGGTATTTAATAAAGGACAGATTGTGGTTCTTTGGTTCTTTTATGCCCGTCATCTACCGCAACAACAGGCTTGTCACACATTCGGATGGCGTGACCAAGAACTGGAGAAGGAATGAGAGATCCTGGAACTATTCTTTCAAACTCACAGCCCAGGTATATAGCAAACTCAGGGTAAGCGCATCAGTTGTCAGCAATACCTGGAAATATCAAGGCGACCTTGCGAGCCGTACCAGCCCCTCCAGTCCTACGATTTCCTATGACGAATACGGTTTCACCTATCCTAACTACTCGGCTGCTTTCAGCGCTGACTGGACGGTAAGCAATAGCTTACTGGTTTCATTGCGCGGCGGCTACTTCAAGAGTGATAGAACTAACCAACTGATTCAGCCGCCTGATGAGCCCTGCTTCCAGTTCTTAACTGAAGCTCCGGGCGGATATTTCCAAACCACCAATGAGGGCCTTGATATCCCTGATGAGTACAAGAGACCGACAGGGTATCAGAACTATTCCAGGGCCAATGCTTTTGCAGTCAAGAAGAATCTTAATGAGAGATACAGCCTTGCGGGTGACCTGAACTACTTTCTTACTGCGGGCGGCGAGCATTCGATAAAGCTGGGTGCACAGTGGGTCCGTCAGGGTCAGTTCTATGATTCAAGTCCGAAGTATGCCATTCTGTTCTTTGCCTGGGATCGTGAATTTATTGCTTATGGTGAAAATTACGGTCGCGGTGTTTATGGCTACTATGGCGTCCGCAACAACGACGTCACCGGTCCTTATGGAAGCTACTATAACGCTTACAGCAACCGCTGGGCTCTTTACGTTCAGGATTCCTGGACTATCAATAACCGCCTGACTCTTAACCTTGGCGTTAGAGCTGAGTCAGAATTCATCCCATCCTATGCCACTGGCAATCCTGAGTTTGAAAGTCTGAAACCCATAAGCTGGGACTTCAAGGACAAGTTAGCTCCAAGGTTCGGTATCATTTATGATGTTTTTGGCGATTCCAGCCTTAAGGTTTTCGGTTCATTCGGTATATTTTACGATGTTATGAAACTGCAGATGGCGGCTGATTCCTATGGTGGATTCAAATGGAAAAGCACCTACTACAAGCTCGATACCTATGAGTGGAACAAGATTGGTGTGAACAACTATTTCCCTGGCGACCTTCTTTTGCCAGCTCCCTATACATTTGATTTCCGCGCACCTTCATTCGAAAGCACCGACCCTAATCTAAAACCCATGAGCCAGTGGGAAGCCAGTGTCGGAGTGGAAAAGAAGGTCTCCGAGAATCTGGCCGTATCGGTTCGTGGAGTCCGGAAACACCTGCTCTGGGCAATCGAAGATATCGGCGTTCTGCTTCCTGA
>Ga0172362_10002817_pt1 | contig 15043 bp, 12 predicted proteins | sample LakKivs1_kivu2a2_FD_114534 | JGI IMG/M metagenome (GOLD analysis project Ga0172362, IMG submission 114534) | Sediment microbial communities from Lake Kivu, Rwanda - Sediment s1_kivu2a2 | ecosystem: Environmental > Aquatic > Freshwater > Lake > Sediment | place: Rwanda: Western Province, Lake...
ACGCCTCCGGAAATATCTTCTGTACGGCGGTTTTTTGTACGCCGACGACGACTACGGGATGGATTCCTTTTTTCGGGCAACGATGAAACAAATCTTTCCTGAACGGCCCACGGTTGAGCTTCCTTTTTCTCACGGAATTTATCACATTCATTATCGTTTTGACAGCGGTCTTCCCAAGATTCATGAACACGACAACAAGCCTCCTCAGGGATTTGGTATTTTTGACGATGCAGGCCGGCTGATGGTATTCTACACGTACGAAACAAACATTTCCGACGGATGGGCAGATCCAGAAGTCCACAACGATCCGCAGGAAAAACGGGAAGCGGCCCTAAGGATGGGAACCAACATTGTGCTTTGGGCTTTGATGCATTGATGGGTTGGTATGAAAAAAGAAGAAAAAATGTATGCCGACCTTCGGAGCAAACTTCACAATTTGCGGCGACAGGAAAAGAAGCTGGCTCTTTTGTCCGGCGGTCTTCTCTGCCTTGCCCTTTTCACAGGAATGCTTTTTTTTGTTGCCCTGTTGGAGGCGGTTTTTCGATTTTCTTCACCCCTTCGGATTGCCCTGGGAGTCGGCGTTCTTGTGGTCGAACTCGGATGTGCGGGATGGTGGATTGGGAGGCCTTTTCTATCTCTTCTGTTTCGAAGGCACAGTCCCGATGACGACAGTCTGGCGTTTCGGGTCGGTGAGAAATTCCCCAGCATCAAAGACCGGTTGACCGATGGCCTCCAGGTTTTTCGGACCGCCGGAAAATCCTACGGCACGTCCTCTTCGCTGGCCTTGGCTTCCCTCAGCACGATCTTCCACGAAGTAGCATCTCTCCCCTTTCATCGGGTCGCATCCAAAGACAGTCTGAAGCGGTCTTTGCGGGCAGCCGTCGTCGTTTTTATAATTTGTGCGGTTTGCACAGGATTTTTTCCGAAAGGAATGGCAGGCGCTTTTGTTCGAATCAGTCATCCGAGACAATCTTTCCCATACACACCTCCTTTCCAGCTTACCATTCATCCCGGTGACCTTCGGATTGTCGAAGGGGGAAGCGTCGAAATATCTGCAGAAGTCAAAGGGCGCGCCCCAGAACGGATGACCCTCTTTCTGCGGGAAGAGGGGGAGACGATTCAAGAAAAGGTTCTTCAAAAACCGTACCTCTACCCGATCCGTTCGATTAAAAAGAGTACGCGCTATTTTGTCCGATGCGGAAAGGTTTTGTCTCCAACCTACAGAATTGAGGTTTTGCAGCGCCCCATGGTCCAAGTGCTTCAGGTCATCACTTATCCTCCTTTGTACTCAGGAATGGCCATGGAACGCCAGGAGCCGAATACGGGAGAGGTGGATGCGCTGAAAGGAACAGAAGTGCAGGTGTCTGCTACAGCCAATAAAGATCTTTCGGCTGCCGCCCTCCTGTTTGAGAAACAGAAGCAGAAGAAGATGAAAGTTCGGCGACGAGACTCGGAAGGATCTTTCCGAGTGAGTGGGGACGATCGGTACTGGATTCAACTTACGGATACGTTGGGCTTAACCAACTTCGATCCGATTTCCTATGCGGTGCGGATGAAGCCGGATCTCTCCCCGCTTGCCCGCATTGTCACCCCAGGAAAGAATGTTGATCTGGATGAGACCATGGAACTCCCCTTGGCCCTGGAAGCAGAGGATGATTTTGGAATTTCTCAATGGCGGCTTTTTTATTGGGTGCATAAAAACGGGATTGTGGATTCCTCCCAATCAGAACCCCTCCACATTTCCCTGCCGTTGCAGGAAGAGGAACGTACAAACGTGCTCTTGAATTTTCCGTGGAATCTGGAGGAGCTCAAACTTTTGCCAGAGGATATGGTATCCTACGGCCTTGAGGTTTTTGACAACGATCGGGTTTCTGGGCCAAAGAGGGCCCGGAGTCCGATCTACACGGCCCGTTTTCCTTCCATGTATGAAATGTATCAAGAAGTGGAAAGGGAGCAATCCCATCAGTACGAAGTCCTTCAAGAAATATACGGCGAAAGTCAAAGTCTCCGAGACGAATTGGAACGGATTTCCGAAGACATGAAAGCAGGGAAAACGATGGATTGGGAGGAAAGAAAATATTTAGGAGACGTGACAGAAAAACAAAAGCAAATGGAGAAAGATATTGAACAGCTGACCGAAAAACTGGAAGAGGTTGTGGACCGGATGGAACGAAACGATCTTGTCAGTTTGGAGGTCTTGGAGAAATATCAGGAACTCGAGAATCTCTATCAAGAACTTTCTTCTCCTGAACTTTTGGAGGCCATGAAAAAACTCAAAGAGGCGTTGAGCCAAATAAGCCCGGAGGCGTTGAAAGAGGCGGCCGAAAAGTTTAAATTTTCTCAGGAGGGATTTCTTAAGTCCTTAGAGCGCACCCTTGCGCTTTTAAAAAGGCTTCAAGTGGAGCAGAAAACCGATGAATTGATCAAACGCATAGAGGATATGATCCAAAGGCAGGAAAGGGTGAACCAGGACACTCCGAAGGAAGAAAAGCCGTTAGAGGAACTGGTGCGTGAGGAAAGCGCCATCCGAAGCGATGCAGAAGACCTTCGACAGGAGATGGAGACACTGTACGGAAAAATGGAGGAATTCCCTGGGATGCCGCTCTCCCAGCTCGAGGCAGCGATCAATACCATGGACAGGGAAGATTTTCTGAGTCAGTTGCAACGGGCCGAGCAGATGATGGGCGAGGGGAGAAGAGACCAAGCCGTCACAATGGGAACCGATGCGGCACAAGCCATGCAATCTGTTTCTGGGATGCTGAAAGAAATGCAGAAGCGTCTTCGGGAAAGTCAGAAAGAAAAGGTGGCCAATCAACTGAAGAGGGCATCGTACCGAACCCTTCAACTTTCGCAAGGGCAGGAGACACTTTTGGCAGGAAGCGAGGAGGGAAGATTTTCCGGGAATCGGGCTGTTCAGACACAGATGTCGCTCCTTTCCGGTTTGTCTCAAGTGGCCGATTCTTTGGTTCAGCTTTCCCAGCAGACCTTTTTTGTTACTCCGGAAATGGGCCGGGCCATTGGACAGGCCCAGACCCAAATGAAACAGGCCCTTCAGAATATGGGACAGTCAAAGGGAGCTTCTGCTTATCAGAGCCAGGCCATGGCAGCATTGAATCGCGTGGCCCTTGAAATACAAAAGAGCATGGATCGTTTGGCAAACTCCCAGTCCGGTCTGGGCATGGAAGAGTTTCTCCTTCAAATAGAGCGCATGGCCCAACAACAAATGGGAATTAACCAGCAGACCCTGGACCTTGTTCAGAAGGGTCGGCTTACACTGGAAGAGCAAGCCGCGATGGCAAGGTTGGCAGGAGAGCAGGAAGCCGTAAAAAGGACGATAGAGGAACTTTTAAAGGAATTCGGTAATCGTTCCGAAATTACGGGAAGACTGAATCGTATGATCCAAGACATGGAAGAGGTGATCCAGGACTTAAAGAAGCAGGAGGCGCTTCCGGAGACCGTTCAAAGACAGGAGCGTATTTTATCCCGCCTTTTGGACGTTCAGCATTCGCTTCGACGCCAAGACAACAGCAAGAAACGGCAAGCGAAAACAGGTCAGGATGTGATCCGAAGAAGCCCCGAGACGCTGTCTTTGGATCGGGCGGGATTAAAAGATCGAATTCGCCGGGACATTCTGCGGATGGCTCAGGAAGGATATACCAAAGAGTATCTGGAATTGATCCAAAAATATTTTGAGGCCCTGGCCCGCGAAGAGAGGCGGTAAACCGTCCTGTCACGCAACCGAAATAAATTTTCTGTCTTACAATATCTAAAAACCATCATGGACCCTATTGAAAAAAAATCCTTTTTTCAAATATCTTTGAGGAGAACAATTCCATTCGTCTTTGGAAGCATGTTTTTCTTTTTCGTTTTTGAAAGCGCGGCTCAGGATCCAAAAGAGAGGCTTCGTTTGGCCGAAGAACTGGAGAGAGGGGGCCAAGGGGAAGCTGCACTGAATGTGTACGAGCAGTTGTACAATCAGAATCCGGAGGATGTCGTTGTTTTTAATCTCTTGAGAGACAGTTTGATTCGAATGCAGCGGTACCAGAGGGCGCTGGATATCATCGAAAGACGGCAGCAAAAGTATCCTGACGACCCGACGCTGTGGGTTTCGAGAGGCCAGGTTTTACATAAAATGGGAAGGCAGGACGAAGCACTCAAGGTTTGGTACGCCGTATTGAATCGGCACTCCCAAAATAGTTCTGTCTATGTGACCGTGGCCAATGCAATGATTCTGGAACGGTTGTTTGATGAAGCGGCGGATGTCTATCTTCTGGGGCGAAAAAAAATCGGGAACAAGGATATTTTTGTGTTCCATCTGGCCAATCTTTACGGCGCCAGGATGGATTATGAGAAGGCTGCGGATGAACTTGTGGGGTATTTGGACAGACATCCAGAACAGGCCTCGATCATCCAGAATCAGTTGGCAGCCTATCCCCAAACCGATCGAGTGATCCGGATCATTGAAAAGAAGCTGAAAAATGTCATGGCATCCAGACCAGAGGATCCGCGCCTGCGCCAGGTTTTGGCCGACGTGTATCTCAGGGCAGGCCGTTATCACGAAGGACTGCAATTGACCCTGGAGATAGAACGGTTGACCGAAAAAAAGAAACAGGGGGAAGCCCTTTTTTCGTTTGGACAAGCAGCGTTTCGGTCTGGAGCGCCTCAAGAAGCGGAAAAAGCGTTCATGGAAATTCTCACATCCTACAATCATGTCACTTTTAAGGACGGGGTGCTTTTTGCGCTGGCCCAGTGTTATGAGGTGCAGGAAAAATTTCGCGAAGCGGTGGATGTCTACCGGAAAATTTTTGAAGAATACGGAGAGGGGGATATTGCAGCCAGATCGCTTTATCGGAAAGGATTGCTACAGAAAAACAAACTTTTCGATCTTTCCGGAGCTGAAGAGACATTCCAGAATGTCATCCAAAAGTTCCCAGCCTCGCGGGAGGCAGAAGAAGGACAGCTGGAGCTGGGAGACTGTTATTTGAATCAGGGGGCATTGGACCGGGCCGAGACGGTTTTTCGACAGGCCGTAGAGTCCTCCCAGAAAAAGAGAGACCCTGTTCGCATCAAAGCGGTGGTCCGACTGGCAGAAGCAAGCTATATGCGGGGATGGTTTGATGAGGCGCTTTCTCTTCTGGATGGACTTGCTTCTGAAAATCTGGAACCTTTCGAGATGCAGGATCCGGAATTGAACGATGGCCTGAATCTTCGTCTTTTTATCAAAGAATATTCTGGACGAGCGCCGGAGCCGCTTCGGTTTTTCGCACGGAGTGCGCTTTTGGAAAGGCAGAGGAAATATCAAGAAGCCGTGGTGGTTTTGGACAGCCTGATTACAAAATGGCCGCAGGGTCTTGTCACCGCGGAAGGACTTTTCAAAAGAGGGGAGATCGAGATTCAGATGGGCCTTTTGGATAAAAGTTTGGCAAACTTTGACACACTCTTGACCCGTTTCCCGAGCAGTCTCTTAGCGGATCGCTCCCTGGAACGCAAGGGATGGGTATACGAAACCATGGGCAAAAAAGACAGGGCGCTTAAAAGCTACGAGACGCTGCTTGTTTTGTATCCTCAAAGTTTTTTGGTTGATGAAGTCCGTCAGAGGATTCGCACGATGGAGAAGGAAGCGCCGTGAGAAAATGGATCTGCTCGGGGATTCTCTTTTGGACAGTGGGTTTTCTTCACGTTCAGGCCCAGAATATCCTCATCCCCATGGATTTGACACAGACCGATCACCTGAAGGCCTACGGTGTGGCCTGGTGGGTTTTGAAACGGGGTGTGAACGTGGAGTGGCTGTTGAACTATCGCGGCGGCTCTTTTATGACAGTATCCGATGAGGGCACCATGCGGCAATGTCGGATACGAGGAGTCCGATACGAGGTTCTGGACGGGTCGGAAGTAGCCACCATGCACAGCCAGATCGAGACCAACAACATGGAAATTGTCGTGCTGGAAAAGGCGCCGACGATTGCCGTATACACGCCTCCGAACATGCAGCCCTGGGACGATGCGGTCACATTGGCCCTGACCTATGCTGAGATTCCGTACAAGACAGTGTGGGATGAAGAAGTCCTTCGCGGCGAACTGGAACGGTATGACTGGCTTCATCTTCACCACGAAGATTTTACGGGACAATATGGAAAGTTTTATGCCAGCTACAGCAATGCGGCGTGGTACATTGAACAGCAGCGGTTGTACGAAGCAGAAGCCAAGCGTTTGGGATATCAAAAAGTGTCGAAGCTCAAGTTGGCCGTAGCCCAAGCTGTGAAAGAGTACGTTCTCAGGGGTGGATTTTTGTTTGCCATGTGCTCTGCGACAGATTCATTCGATATTGCCCTGGCCGCAGAAGGAACCGATATTTGTGAAAATGTATTTGATGGCGATCCGGTGGATCCCGATTACGCGGGCACGTTGGATTATGGTCGATGCTTTGCCTTTGAAAATTTCAGACTTTTTACCGATCCATCCATTTACGAATTTTCTGACATTGACACAACTCCCCTGAATCCGATTGGTGTTGGAATGGGCAGAGACGACTATTTTACCCTGTTTGAGTTTTCGGCCAAGTACGATCCTGTTCCTACAATGCTTACCCAGAATCATGTGTCTGTAATTCATAATTTCATGGGTCAGACGACCGGGTTCCATAAGCATACGATCAAAAAGTCCATCGTTGTTATGGCCGAGAACAAAGGAAAGGATGAGGTGAAATATATTCATGGAAATGCAGGGAAAGGGACATTCACTTTCCTGGGGGGACATGATCCCGAAGATTACCAGCATTTGGTTGGAGACCCACCCACAGATCTAACGCTTTACAAAAACTCTCCAGGCTATCGTCTTATCTTGAACAACATTCTCTTTCCTGCAGCAGAGAAGAAAAAACAGAAAACATAAGTTGTCCTTTGGGGAGAATGGAACATTCTCCCCAAAAATAATTTGCAAAAAAGAGCTTCCCTGTTTACATTCTAAACATGGTGAAAGAACTGTCCATATCCACCCATTCCCGAACGGAGATGGTGAATATAGACGAGAAGGTCATGCATGTGGTGAAGGAGAGTGGTGTGGAGGAGGGGATCTGTCTTGTGTGGGTTCCTCACACCACAGCCGGTGTCACAATCAATGAGAATGCGGATCCGAGTGTCGTACGGGACATTCTGTACGAAACGGAAAAGCTCATTCCGTTGAACGACGGCTATCACCACACCGAGGGGAATTCGGCAGCCCACATCAAGTCCAGCGTATTCGGACCCTCTTTGAGTCTCATCATTGCGGGCGGGAGACTGGTTCTGGGAACGTGGCAGTCCATCTATTTCTGTGAGTTTGACGGGCCCCGGAATAGACGACTCTGGGTAAAGGTGGTGGAGGGCTGATTGAAGCTGTCCCAGGCGGGTGAGTTCGGACTCATCGAGCGGATTCGCCGCATTGTCGGAGACAAGGATCCACGCGTTGTGCTCGGTATCGGAGACGATGCGGCTGTTTTCCGGTCCACCCCTGGATGGCTGACGGTTCTGACCACCGATGCCTTGGTGGAGGGAATCCATTTTCATCTCCGTTACACTCCCGCGGAATCGTTGGGATGGAAAGCCCTGGCCGTCAATATCAGCGATGTGGCCGCCGTGGGAGGAGTTCCTCGATACGCCGTTGTTTCCTTGGCGTTGCCTGAGAAATGGAGTGTGGAGGACGTAGAAGCCCTCTACCGAGGGATGGCGCGATGCGGCAAAGCATACGGATGCAGACTCGTTGGCGGAGATACCGTTCGATCGTTGGGGGGATGTTTTCTTTCGGTCGCTTTGGTTGGAGAGGTGGAGGAGAAATACATTATTAGACGGAGTGGAGCAGAGGAAGGAGATCTGCTCTGTGTGACTGGAGAGATTGGCGGAGCCAGAGCCGGGCTGGAAGTGTTAAGCGCAGGACAAGACCGAGAGCGATTTCCCGAATCCGTAAGCCGATTTCTGGAACCCAGAGTTCGGCTTCAGGAAGCACGCTTCTTGGCCCAAAAGGTCGGTGTCTCGTCAATGATTGATATAAGCGATGGGCTCTCTTCGGAAATTCAGCACCTCTGCCGCGAGAGCCATCTGGGATGCAGATTGTGGGAAGAGAAGATTCCGCTGGAAAGGGAAGTGATACTTTGGGCCGGCGAACAGGGGGAGGATGTCTCCACCTATGCACTGGGGAGCGGCGAGGAGTACGAACTTCTCTTTACGGTTGCAAAGTCCAAATTCGAACATTGGCAAAAACAGGGGGAAGACAAAAACAAGGTAAAGACCACGGTGATTGGTGAGATGTTTCCAAAGAAAGACGGTATAAAGGTGGTTCGGAGAGGCAAAGCATTCCCTCTATCGGCCAAGGGATGGGATCATTTTCGCAACAAGGGATGAATTTTTTACGATATTTTCATAGATCCGAGGATGTGCTTCCTTATGCTCAACTGGCAGCGGTTTATGATCGCGTAATGGATCATGTGGATTACGACGAATGGGCGTCTTATATCGAGGTGCTGTTTCAGAAGTATGGGAGCAATGTCCGTAACGTGGTGGATGGAGCGTGTGGGACAGGTTCATTGACTCTCAGTTTGAAGAAGAGAGGATATTGTGTGGTTGGATTTGATCGTTCTTTTGAAATGATTCGTGCCGCCCGAAAAAAGGTTCAGGTTCCCATCTGGCAAGGAGATCTCAGGAAGCTCTCCCTTTCAAAAAAGTGGGATGCTTTCATCTGCATCTACGATTCTATACAATATTTAATGGTTGAAGAAATAGATCACATGTTGGCCGAGGTAAAAGCGGTCTTGAAGCATGGAGGGCTTCTCCTATTCGATGTGGTCACAGAAAGGCATATTCTTCACAATTGGGTAAACTATACGGAAAGAATACGTGACAAATCATGGGACATAGTGCGAAGAAGCTGGTACGATCGGAAAAGCCGGTATCAGCATACGGAATTTGAAGTTTTTTCTTTCAGAGAGAAAAAGCTTTATCGCGAGCATCATCTCCAAAAGGTCTATCCATTGAAGGAATTGGAAGAGGCTGTGAAAAAAAGTGGATTTACACTTTTGGGAAAATTGTGCGGCTTCACATTAAATCCAGGAAGTGAGAACTCGGACAGAGTCCATTTTATTCTGAGGCAGGAGATCGCGTGATTCAACTTTCAGACGTTTGGTATTGGATCCATGGAGAACAGATCCTGTCGGGAGTGAATCTCCGCGTCGAGGCAGGAGATTTTGTGTGTCTTGTGGGTCCCAGTGGTGCGGGGAAAAGTACGCTTCTCCGTCTCGTGCACATGGAGATTTTTCCAAGCCGCGGCAAGGTGAAAGTAACGGATTATGAAACCGATTCCATTCGGGCGAAAGAGATTCCTCTGTTTCGCCGAAGAGTGGGTATGATTTTTCAGGACTTCAAACTTCTTGAAGATCGTGACGTCTTTGAAAACGTGGCTTTTGCTCTCTGGGCGACGGGCGTTCCGAGAAAGAGGATTAAGAAAAAGGTGTTCCAAGTTTTAGCTGAAGTGGGCTTGAGTCATAAACGGTATGCCATGATGACTGAACTTTCCGGAGGAGAACAGCAGAGGGTGGCAATCGCACGGGCGTTGGTGAATGAGCCTTTTGTTCTTTTGGCAGATGAAGCGACAGGCAATTTGGATGCAGAGGCAACCGAAGAGGTTTTAGAATTGTTGAGGAAGATCAACAGAAAAGGGACGGCTATTCTGTTGGCTACCCATAGCGAAAATTTGGTGAGCAACATCCCGACAAGGATTGTGAAAATTCATGAGGGGAGAGTTTCGGAATGAGCATGAACCTCATCTATTCTTTCCGTGAGGGATTTGTCGGACTGCGTCGCGCCAGACTTGCTTCGCTTTTGACGATCTCGACCGTAGCGGTTACGCTGACTCTCTTGGGTATATTTTTGGTATTAACCTTTAATATTCAAAGGGTCGTTGAACACTTTAAGTCACGAATGGCCTTGGAGGTGTTTCTTGACAACAGTTTAAATAGCGACGAAATAGAAAAGTTGGAGGAGAGACTTCGAAAGGTTGAAGGGGTTGATACCGTGGTTTTCATTTCACGGCAGGAAGCACTGGAACAGTTTCGTAGAGAATTTGGGGAAGATCCCTTGGATCTTTTGGGAGAGAATCCTCTTCCTCCATCCTTTCAGATCAAGTGTAAGCAGGAATTTCGGTCTCATCAGGGAATTGAAACCGTGGCAAGGGACATAGAGAAAATAGAGGGTGTGGACGAAGTGGTTTATCGGGGACAACTCTTTCGGATTGTAGATCGCTACAGCCGTATTGTCCTTCTGACGGATGCGATCCTTTTGTGTGTCGTTTTTTTATCAGCGGTTTTACTCGTGGCAAATACTCTGCGTCTAACCATTCTTTCTCAGATGAAAACAATCCACATTATGGAATTGGTGGGAGCAACGAAACGCTTTATTCGGCGTCCCTATACTATTCAAGGGGTTTTGCAGGGTGGAATCGGGGGAACCATCGGTTCCCTTGTGGTCTGGGGGTTTGAGGAGGGGATTCGACTGCGATTCCCACAACTTTTGGAGGTGTTTCCTCTTTTGATTTTGTCGCCTCTGCTTTTGGGTTTTTTGCTTGGTTTTTTGGGAAGTCAATTGGGATTGCGCCGTTTTTTAAAGGTATGACACCATGCATTTTTTTTCTTGACACAATATAGAAATATTCTTACCTTATTTTTGGTTTTCTTCGGTTTAAGAGAGGGTTTTTTTATCATGATAGAGCTTACGAAGCGAGAGAAAGATATTCTTCAATGGGTGGTTCAAAGTTATATTGAGACTACCATTCCTGTAGGTTCTCATTATCTTGTCGGGAAATACCAGCTCAATTTGAGTTCGGCAACGGTGCGCAATGAGATGGCCAATTTAGAACGTCTGGGATACATTAAACCTCCTCACACGTCTGCTGGGCGGATTCCTACAGACAAGGGATACCGATTTTATGTGAACGGCCTGATGCAGCGTGAGCAATTGAGTCAAGAAGAACAAGAAAACATTTGTGAACAAATTGAAGAAGCAAAAGGAGATGTAAAGCGGATTTTAGGGGAGGCTTCGAAGATTCTCGGAAAAATTTCAATGGAACTGGGTGTGGTTCTTACTCCGTGGATGGCGTGGGGAATTTTTGATCGGATGGAACTCGTTGGATTGAGCCAGACAAAAGTATTGGCCGTTTTGCACGTTCGAAGTCGATTTGTAAAGACAGTGATTATGGAATTGGAGTCGGATCTCAAACAGAAAGATTTGGAACTTACAGAATCCATACTTAATGAACGGCTCAGTGGACTCACGCTCGAAGAAATTAAGCGTACCATTCACAATCGGACATCCGATATTGTCATGGCCAATAAGATGTTGATGAAACGTTTTGTAGAATCGGCCCCAATGCTTTTTGAATTTTCAGAGCCTCACGATGTGCACACCTCGGGAACAAAAAACATTCTGAATCAGCCTGAATTTTCAGACGTGCATGCACTCGAACACATTCTTGGATTAATTGATGACAGAGAGGGTTTGATTCACCTTTTCCATCGCGATGTTCAAGAAACGGAGGTGACTATTGGTCGCGAGAATCAGGACAAGAGGCTGCGTTTTTGTTCTGTAGTAGCAGCCCGATACAAGCGCGGGAAAGATGTGGGGACTTTGGGGGTTATCGGTCCCACACGGATGCGATACAGTAAGATTCTTCCTTTGGTCGAGGTGATGGCAGGAACGATGAGTCAGTATTTAAGTTAATACCAATTGAAGATCAGGAGAAGTTGATATTCAAATATGCATGATAATCGTGAACGGGAGAAAACGCCGAAAAAAGAGGGGAAAAAGCACCCAAGGGAAAAGACGTCGCAGATTAAAAGTAAAGAGGAGCATCTTTTAAAGAAGCTGCAAAAAGCCGAAAAAGAAATTGAGATGTTGAATGATCGGCTTTTACGAATCGCAGCAGAACTGGACAATTTCCGCAAACGGACAGAGAGGGAAGTGTCCCAAATTGTTCAGAATGCCAATGCTTCACTCCTCAAAGACATCTTGCCCGTGGTGGACGATTTGGAACGTTCTTTGAAAAACATGCAAAACAGGGGGAAGGCCGGCGAGTTCCGCAAAGGGGTGGAGCTGATTTTTCAGAAGCTGATGTCAATACTTCAAATGCACGGATTGCAAGCGATGGAATCTGTGGGCAGACCTTTTGATGTAGAGTATCACGATGCGCTTCTTCAAGTTGTGAAAGAAGGGACGCCTCCGGGAATGGTAGTAGAAGAACATGAGAAAGGATATCTTCTGAATGGGCGAGTCCTGCGCCATGCGAAGGTGTTGGTGAGTAAATAAGGAGACAGCAAAGCGGCATGGCCAAGCGTGATTACTACGACATTCTGGGTATCAAGCGGGATGCAAACACAGAGGAGATCAAGAAGGCATATCGGCAATTGGCGATGAAGTACCATCCCGATAGAAATCCTGGGAACAAAGAAGCTGAAGAGAGATTCAAAGAAGTTTCCGAGGCGTATGAAGTTTTGACCAATGCAGAGAAAAGGCAGCTCTACGATCGGTACGGACACGAAGGACTGAAGGGAGGCTTTGGAGGATTTGGGGGTTTTGATTTTGATCTTTCGGATGCGCTTCGGACGTTCATGGAAGGCTTTGGAGGATTTGGGGACATTTTCGGAACTTCTCAGCGGCGTTCGGGTCCGCAGCGGGGGAACGATCTTCAGATCCGCCTTGCATTGAATTTAGAAGAGGTTGCCACAGGCGTTGAAAAAAAGATCCGATTGAAGCGAATGGAACTCTGTGCGGCCTGTAATGGCAGCGGGGCTCAATCCTCGGATGCGATAAAAACATGTCCAGTCTGTCATGGGACGGGCCAGGTGCGTCAGGTAAGCCGCTCTCTTTTTGGCCAATTTGTGAACATTGCAACGTGTGGCCATTGCGGTGGAGAAGGCAGAGTCATCAGCGAGGCGTGCAAAAGTTGCGGAGGAAAGGGAAGGCAGAAAGGGGAGCAGACGTTAAAAGTTAATATTCCTGCGGGCGTTGCGACCGGCAATTACCTTACCATCAAGGGAGAGGGAGATGTGGGGCCAAAGGGCGGTCCAAGGGGGGACGTTTTTGTTTTTATTGAAGAGAAAAAAGACGAACGCTTTGAGCGTCACGGGAATGATATTCTCTACAATCTTTCTATCAGCATTTCTCAGGCGGTTTTGGGTGGAGAAGTCGAGATTCCGACTCTGACAGGAAAGGCGAAACTTCAAATTGATCCCGGAACCCAGTCCGGGAAAATTCTCAGAATGCGGGGAAAAGGAATTCCTCATCTCAATGGACATGGTAAGGGGGATCAACTGGTACGAATTGCCGTTTGGACCCCGACGAAACTTTCAAAGGATGCCAAGGGGCTTTTTCAAAAGTTATCCGAGTACAAAGAGATTTTTCCTTGAAGCATCCCAGGACAAAGGCATCCAAGCGAGAGAAGGGTTTACACAGAAAAACAAATCATTCTATGCTGGGTTTTACTCGAAGAGAAATAGGAGTCTTACTTTTTCTTATCATCGGTTTTGTCGTAGGTCTTGGTGTGTGGATGTATCGAGAACATTGGGAACCACTGCCGCAAATTTCAGAAGAGATAGAAGAAAAAAGACAAACAGATGAGGAGGAAATAGAAAGAAAGATACAAGTTTCCCTGAACCAGGCCACACAGAAAGAACTCGAAACCATCCCGGGAATAGGTCCGATGATAGCAAAGCGGATTGTTCTGTACCGCGAACAATGGGGGGATTTTCATTCTATTGATGAATTGGTGAATGTTCAGGGGATCGGGAAAAAAACCATTGAGAAAATGAAACCTTATCTGAATATTAATAAATGAACATTTGTAATATCAATCTGAAACTTTAAACAAAAGAGGGAGCGAAAAATGGCAGAGAAACCAAAGGGCAATATTTTTTATGAGATTCTTATCGTCGTTCTCATTGTCCTACTTATTGCGACAATTCTTTATCCAGCGAGAGTCTGGAAAAGTGAAGACGAACTGCAAAATATCTGTAGAGCCCGGATGGAAACAATCAATGAGATGGAACTTCGGTATTATCCAAAAGCGAATGCTTATACGGATAGTATCCCTGCATTGATTAATCAGACACTTTCTGATCCCAAAGTTGTGGCAGCTTTGGATACAATCGTATTTTGGGACGGTCTGATTGTCAGAAAAGATTTAAAACAGCTTATTTTAACACGTCCGTTTCCGGAAGAGTTGAGAAATTATATACAGGAGAAGTTTGCTCAAGACAGTCCTTTGGAGAATCTCATGGCGTGGGATTCCTTAGAATACCGTCTTTTGGCGCGGTTCAAAAACGTCATAGAGGCTTCTGATACCTCGGAGAGTGTGCGTTATTCCATGGACAGAGGCATTCACTGGGTTACGTTGTTAGGGGAGAATGCTTTTTTGAATGTTTTCGAAAGCTCAGAGGTCCCTCGTGGAATACGCAGCGTAACTTTATCTGAGATTCGGAGAGGAAAGCCTGCTTTTGAAACACAGGGTTGGAAACAATATCGGCATAGTTTCTATGCCTCGTTGCAGAAGTATTTAAACATGGCAACGCGGGAAGATGTCTGGAAGGAAACGGATGAAGATCGTTGGGAAAAGGTGAAACGCGATCAATGGGAAGCAGAAATGGATGCACGTCCGGCAGAGGTAAGAGATTCGCTTTGGCAGGAATTAAAACAGCGGTTTTGGGAAAAAGAAAAAGAATTAGTCTGGAAGAAGGAAAGAAACAGGCTTTGGAAAAAAGAGAGAGAGAATTGGCAGGAAGCCAATGTTGCACTTTGGAAACGTGTCGTCCAGCAGAAATGGGCATCGGATAGAAAAAGCGAATGGGAAGAGGAACAAAAAGGGCAGAAATTGATTGATCTTTATCGTTCCGTATCCGATAATACGATGGCAGTTGTACCTGAGGGTGCATCCCAAGAATCGGAAGCTCCAGTAGACACTCTTGCCAAGGCACAAGAATTTTTTAAGGCCAAAAGGGATTCTCTCTGGCGCAACATCGTTGATAACC
>Ga0172362_10002818_pt1 | contig 15042 bp, 17 predicted proteins | sample LakKivs1_kivu2a2_FD_114534 | JGI IMG/M metagenome (GOLD analysis project Ga0172362, IMG submission 114534) | Sediment microbial communities from Lake Kivu, Rwanda - Sediment s1_kivu2a2 | ecosystem: Environmental > Aquatic > Freshwater > Lake > Sediment | place: Rwanda: Western Province, Lake...
CCAAGAAGATAAAACGAGGAAACCAAAAGCATCGGCTCTGGCCGATGCTTTTGGTTGAAATTACGCCTTAAAGTGAACCCAAAGTCTCAGGACGCTACGGGGTGATTCCAGTGGGGGTGAGTTCTACTACGGTGCTGTCTCGGTCCTTGGCGGTTACCTGGACCTTATAAGTGGTTCTATCAATGTCGTAAGTATGTGATGCCCATGACGATTCGAACTTTGCTGTGTCGTCTATAATTTTCTCGGTTACCAAGTAGCCAATGCTACTGGTATCGTCCGTGTCAGCATAGTACCCCTTATCCGCAGCCCTGGCCTCCAGAGCAGTCCTCAGCGACCCCAGAGCGTCCTTAGCGGCGGAAATATTCGCTCTGTCCCTGAACCCCAGGTAATTGGGGATGGCCACTGCCGCCAGAATGGCGATGATGGCGATGACAATGATCAGCTCGATTAACGTAAAACCCTTTTGTCCTTTCATCTTTTGCTTTTCCCTCCTTTTCAGCTTAAAACTTTTTGCTCATTTTTATACTCTTGTTCTCTGAATATTTCAAGCCCCTCGCTTTTCTCCATCCCTCCTTTTTTTCTAATCCCCTTTGGAATGCGTATTATAGCACTTTTCCAGCTTTCTTACAAGGAAAGGCTTTTTGAGCCTTGCTTTTTGAGCCTTTGCGGGAAGTTTTCCGCTTCCTGCAACCTTTTTCCCAGGGGCAGGAACTTGCTTATGATCTCGGGATCGAACTGTCTGCCCGATTCTTTTCTCAGCTCGGCCAGGGCCTTCTCCACGGAAAGAGCTGACCTATAGGGACGATCAGCCCTCATGGCCTGGTAGGCGTCAATTACGGAAACGACGCGCGCCATAAAAGGAATCCTTTTTCCTTTTAAGCCTTTGGGATAGCCCTTTCCATCCCACCTCTCGTGATGATACAGAACGAGCGGAATTGCCTCCCTCAGCGAGGAAAAAGGCTGGATGATCTTGGCCCCTATTTGTGGGTGCAGCTTGACCAGTTCCCATTCCTCGTCCGTCAAGGGGCCAGGCTTGTTGAGGACGCTCTCAGGGACGCCGATTTTCCCGATATCGTGAAGGAGCAAGCCGTAAAGCAGGATCTTCTCCTCGGAAGGCATAAGGCCCAACCTTCGGGCAAATGCTTTTCCCAGCCATTCAGTTTTCCTCAGATGGAGGGCAGAGGAAGGCTCTCTGGCATACACCGCTTGCCAGAGAGCCATTGCTGCTTCATAATTGGCCCGCTCTAACTTTTTTTTCGTCTTTAAGCTTTCGCAGGCCCAGTTGATTTCACGGAAATAGATGTACGCTTGGTGAATGTGCTTTCTGGCCCACTCAGCCTTTCCGGAGGAAAAAGCCAAAACCGCTGAGGGATCTCCGCCCGAATAAATGGGAAAGACAATGGCCTCCAGGCCTTTCTCCTCCACCTGGATTGCCCGGGGAACTATTAACTCATTGAGTTTTAAGAGCTCGGGGAGTTTTTGAACTAATTCTGAAACTTCAGGCATTTTAGATTTGAGAGCCCAGTCCTTTCCTTTCCCGTTCCTTTCAAAAAGAAAACCCTCTTCCGCCTCAAAGATCTTTTTTCCCCGCTCGAGGACGAAAATCAAAAGCTCTTTCCTATTCTGAAAAAGGGAAAGCCGGTTAAACACCGAAGGGGATGAGCTCTCTTTAAGGTGGGAACGCCCAAAAACCGAAAAGCTGGACTGAAGAACTGAGCGGGTTTCGCTTTCCGGAGACTTTTCGCCATCAATTTCAGTACTTGTGGAAAAAAGAGGGCAGATAGCTGAGTGATTCCTGGATATAAAAGGACATTCAGGAAAAGCTTCCACTCCGCTTTCCCCCATGCAGGGGAGCTTTTTTCTCTCTCTTGATTGATCTTTCATTCTCCACTCCGCTTCTGGCCAACGGCCTTTTGTAAGTTTATATTTTACCACAGATATCCTTCAATTGGAAGCCCAATGTAGTTCCCTACATGCGATACACTTTCACCCACTAAATTTCTCCAGGTAACCCTTGGGGTCTCGGCAGGAAATGCTGTGGGTCTTTACCGCGCAGGTCGTAAATACCAGGCGCAGAATCTCCCTTACGCTTTCCGCCATTTTTTATTTCTCCTTCTTTAGGTAAGCGATGTTGAAGCGGAGCAGTTACGGAGTAGGTGGCTAAATCCTCGCTGGGGCATTTGGTTTACCTCCTTTTTTCCCGAAAATGAAAAACCAGGGTTGATCTTTAGCCGGCCCTGGTTCAGAAAGCCTCTGGGGAAGGCCCGCTTCCCGTTCCCTTTTGTTGTCTATAGGTGTATCAAATATATCTGAACTTTTTCCGCCCAGGTGAAGCAGAGGAAGGCAGAAGGTAATTTTGCCCTTCCTGCTCTTTCCCGCCAACATGGGCATTTATCCCCCCTCCGATAATGTTTCCCCATCTTTCCCGGGTTTGCCGTTCGGAAATTAAAAACTTCCCCCATTTGTGTTAATGATTAGGCGTAAAAAGAATATGCTCGAGTTCAAAATTCATCTATTTTCAGAGGTGGGCTCTACGATGTTTGAGGCCCGGAAGCTGGCCTGTGAGACACCAGCTCCGTTTGTCGTCTGGGCCTTGAAGCAGAGCACGGGCTACGGGCGCAAGGGAGCTTTTTGGGCCAGCCCTGAGGGCGGCCTCTGGTTTACAGCCGTATTTCCCATAGCCAGACTTTCGGGGCTCTCCAGCTTCCTCTCCCTTGTGGTTTTAAGCGCGCTTCAGGAGAAGGCCGCTGAGCTCAAGGTCAAGTGGCCCAACGACATCATCTTCGGGAAAAGGAAAGTGGCCGGCCTGCTTACCAAGTACAGGGAGAGGGTTTTCTGGGGAGTAGGGGTTAATTTGAACAACGAGCTACCCCTTGAGCTCAGGGAAAGGGCTATTTCCCTGAAAGAGCTTACCGGAAAGGAATACGATTCCGAGCAAGTCCTGAGGAGCATATTAAATCGTCTTTCCTCCATGCTTTCAGCTTTTGAGGAAAGGGGATTCTCCCAATTTATTTCAGAGTATGAGAGAAACCTCGCCTTCTTAGGGAAAAATATCAGGGTGATGCAAGGAGAAAAAATATTAGAAGGAAAAGCTCATGGCATCTCGGATGAGGGATTTCTAAAATTGGAAACAACCTCTGGTCCGCTTTTATTGCGGGATGGGACTATTCTGGATTTTTGAAAAATTCCTTTTCAAAGCGCTCTATTTCCTTTATAATCCAAAAAATTATGCTTACTTGTGTTTCAGTTAAATTCGTGCCACTTGGGCAAGTGAGGTAGACGTAATGACTGAAAAGAAGATCGAACAGCTTATCAGGGATTTAGAAGAAAGGAAAGCACGAATTATTGATGCAGATGGTTCCCGAGCCAAAAAGCAGCACGAGAAAGGAAAGCTCAGCTCAAGGGAACGGATGGAGCTTCTTCTGGATCCGGACTCGTTCATCGAATACGACGCTTTCGTGCAGCACCGGTGCACCAATTTTGGCATGGAAAAAGTCGAGATCCCCGCTGACGCCGTGGTGACCGGTTACGGGCTCGTGGATGGCCGGCCGGTGTTCGTGTTTTCTCAGGATTTTACCCTGGCAGGGGGCTCACTGGGCGAGGCGCACGCCATGAAAATTACCAAAATGCAGGACCTGGCGATGAAGATGGGGGTGCCTCTGATCGGCATCAATGACTCTGGAGGGGCCCGCATTCAGGAGGGGGTGGACTCGCTTCACGGGTACGGACAGATTTTCTTCCGCAACACCCGGGCCTCGGGTATGATCCCCCAGATTTCAGTGATCCTTGGCCCCAGCGCTGGAGGAGCTGTATACTCCCCGGCCATCACCGACTTCGTCTTTATGGTGGACAAGGTCTCCAATATGTACATCACCGGCCCCCAGGTGATCAAGACCGTGACTGGCGAGGACATCGGGGTGGAAGAGCTCGGTGGCGGTATGGTGCACAACAGCATCTCTGGAAATGCACACTTCCTCTATCAATCGGAGCAGGATTGTTTCGCTGCCGTCCGCAGGCTCCTGTCCTTTCTCCCCTCTAATAATTTGGACGATCCACCGATCGTGGATTCTGGAGACGACCCAGGCAGGCTGGTTTACGAGCTGCGCTCAATTGTCCCCACCAACCCTAAACTCCCCTACAATATCAAGGACGTCATCGAGCACATCGTGGACAACGGCGATTTTATGGAAGTGCAGGAGCTTTATGCTCCCAACATCGTGGTGGGCTTCGGCCGCATAGGGGGAATTACTGTGGGAATAGTGGGCAACCAGCCCCAGGTCCTGGCGGGATGCCTGGATATCAACTCCTCCGGCAAAGCGGCGCGCTTCGTCAGATTCTGCGATGCCTTCAACATCCCGCTGGTAACGCTCGTGGACTGCCCCGGTTACCTCCCGGGTAAACAGCAGGAGCATGGAGGAATAATCAGGCACGGTGCGAAGCTCCTTTTCGCTTACGCTGAAGCCACTGTGCCCAAAATCACGGTTACTCTGCGCAAGGCTTACGGGGGGGCGCACATCGCTATGTGCAACAAGGACTTAGGATGCGACCTGATGCTCGCCTGGCCCCAGTCAGAAATCGCGGTTATGGGGTCGGCCGGCGCCATTAACATCATCTTCCGCAGGGAGATAGAAAGTGCTTCCAACCCAGATGCCAAACGAAAAGAGCTCGCTGAGAATTACGAGCGCCTTTTCTCCAACCCTTACGAGGCGGCAAAAAGGGGCTATGTGGACGCCGTGGTCTCCCCCGAGGAAACTCGCGGAAGGGTTGCCTCGGCCCTGGCTATCTTCCGCACCAAAAGGGAGCAGGGCCCTCCCAGGAAACACGGAAATATCCCGCTGTAGTCGAGGAGATAGATATGGAAATGGGAAAAGAGGAAGTCCCTCCAATCATTAAAGCGATAATTGCCGCAGCTCTCGCTCGCTACCTGAGGGATGAGAAGTTTTCGTTTAAAGTTGTCACAATCAAACCTGTCCAGCTCTCCCAGATAAATTTCTGGGGTTTAGAGGGCCGTCGTTTGAACATGATTGGACTGAAAAGGTTGGAGAAACCATGGTGCGCAAGTATCTGATTCGAGTGGATAACAAGACTTACGAGGTGGAAGTGGAGGAGGTCACGAGGAAAGTGACCTCGGTTTCCCCGGTAAACACTCCCTCTCCAGCTTCAGCGGCGAAAACCGTCCCGGTGCAAATGCCCCAGGTGCCGCAACCTCCCTCCGGCAAGCCCAAAGTGTCTGAGATTGCGGGAGTGAAAAAAGTTCAGGCTCCCATGAGCGGCACAGTGCTCAAAATCCTGTGCCATCCGGGCCAGGAAATCAGCGAGGGCGAAGTGATCCTCAAGTTAGAAGCGATGAAAATGGAAACTGAGATCGCCGCTCCCTTCCCGGGAAGGGTAAAGGAGATACTGGTGGTCGAAGGGCAAAGCGTGAACTCCGGGGAAACGCTGATTCTTATGGAATAGAGGGAAACTGTGATGAGCCAAACTACAAGCGAAGAAAAGAAATGTCTTGTTCAGATAACGGAAACCGCATTCCGAGATGCCCATCAATCGCTTATTGCCACGAGGATGCGGACCAAAGATATGATTCCCATGATCGAGAAAATGGATCAGGTCGGGTACTGGTCCTTCGAGATGTGGGGAGGGGCCACCTTCGACACCATGATCCGCTTCCTGGACGAGGACCCCTGGGAAAGGATTCGCATTTTCAAAAAACACGCCCAAAACACCAGGCTGCAGATGCTGCTTCGAGGTCAGAACCTTGTGGGCTACAGGCATTATCCCGATGACATTCTGGAAAGGTTTGTCAACAAAGCCGCCGAGCTGGGAATTAACGTTTTCCGTATCTTTGATGCTTTAAACGACATTCGGAATATGGAAAAGGCAATCAGGGTGGCCAAAAAAACTGGAGCCCTCGTCCAGGGAGCCCTGAGTTATACCTTAAGCCCGGTACACTCCATCGACAAATTCGTGAAATTCGCCAAAGAGCTTAAGGAGCTGGGCTGCGATATTATCACCATCAAGGACATGGCGGGTTTGATCACCCCCAGGGCAGCGGCGGAGCTGGTGGGCAAGCTTAAACGGGAAGTGGGCCTTCCCGTTTGCCTGCACTCGCACTGCACCACCGGTATGGCGCCCACCGCTTACTTTGAGGCAGCAGAGGCCGGAGTGGATATTATCGACTGCGCCATTTCCCCCTTCAGCATGGGCACCTCTCAGCCCCCCACAGAAACTATGGTGGAGATGCTCCAGGACGCGGGCTTCCAGCTGAAAATAGACAGGAGCCATTTCCTGGAGATCGCAGAGTATTTCCAGGAGATAAAGGATACCGCTTACAAAAGCCTCTTGAGCCCCATTACCGAAAGAGTGGACGTGCGCGCGCTCGTTTATCAGGTCCCCGGGGGAATGCTCTCCAATATGGTGAGCCAGCTGGAAAAGCAGAATGCCCTGGACAAGTTTGAGGATGTGCTCCGAGAAATCCCGCGCGTGAGGGCTGAGTTAGGCTACGTTCCCCTCGTTACCCCCACCTCTCAGATCGTGGGCACTCAGGCTACATTGAATGTGCTCGGGGGAGAGCGGTATAAAATCATCATCCAGGAAGTTAAAGACCTGTGCAAAGGTCTCTATGGCCGCACACCTGCTCCTGTTGATTCCATGGTCATGAAAAAGGCCATCGGTGACGATAAACCGATTACTGGAAGGCCCGCGGACTACCTTGAGCCAGAGTGGGAAAAGTCCCAAAAAGAAATGGAGCCTTACTCCGATAAAGAGGAGGACATCCTCACCTACGCTCTTTACCCCAAGGTAGCTAAGGAATATTTCGAGGCGCTCAAGGATCCGCTCAAGAAAAAGGTCAGAGAGGAATCCCTGAAAGCGACCATGCCCACTCCCGAGGGTCACCCCCAGAAGAGGTTCATCATCAGGATCGGCGATCAGGACTTCGAGGTAGGCCTTACTGAGATAGAGTAGTCGCTTATTTTTCTTCTCAAGCCAGGAGGACAACATGAATAAAAAATCCTTAAAAAACAAGCAGGAACGCTGGAAGAATTCCACGCTGAAGAATTTCTTGGCTAAAGCGCCAGAGCGGCAAAAGAATTTCTCCACGGTTTCTGAAAACCAGGTTTCTGTGCTCTATACGCCCTTGGATTTCGGGGAGGAGGGATATTTAGAAAAGTTAGGTTTTCCGGGGGAGTTCCCCTTCACGAGAGGCATCTATCCCAGCATGTATCGGGGTCGGCTCTGGACGATGAGACAGTACGCCGGCTTTGGTACAGCCGAGCAGTCCAACCAGAGGTTCAAGTATCTTCTGAACCAGGGTCAAACCGGTCTCTCGGTGGCCTTCGATCTTCCCACACAGGTAGGTTATGATTCCGATCACCCCCTCGCCGAGGGGGAAGTGGGGAAAGTGGGAGTGGCCATAGACAGCCTGGCCGATATGGAAGTGCTTTTTGCGGGCATCCCTCTCGATCGGGTGTCCACGTCCATGACCATTAACGCTCCCGCAGCTATTCTGCTTGCCATGTACATCGCCGTGGCGGAAAAGCAAGACGTCCCTCGATCGGAGCTCAGGGGTACCATCCAGAACGACATCCTGAAGGAATACATCGCCCGCGGAACTTATATTTTTCCGCCCAAGCCTTCCATGCGCCTGGTGGTGGATACCATTGCTTTCTGCGCCCGGGAGATGCCCAAATGTAACCCCATCTCGATCAGCGGCTACCACATCAGGGAAGCGGGAGCCGATGCCTTTCAGGAGGTGGCCTTCACCCTTGCAGACGCCATAGAGTACTGCCGGGTTGCCCGGCAGGCAGGCATGGAAATTGACCAATTCGCCCCTCAACTGAGCTTCTTCTTTGCGGCCCACAACGACCTCCTCGAGGAAGTAGCCAAATTCCGCGCTGCGCGCAGGCTCTGGGCAAAAATAATGAAGGAGAAGTTTAAGGCCCAGGACCCGAGATCCATGATGCTGCGTTTCCACACCCAGACCGGAGGCTCCACCTTAACCGCCCAGCAGCCGGACAACAACATAGTGCGCGTGGCCATTCAGGCCCTGGCGGCAGTTCTTGGTGGGACTCAGAGCCTTCATACCAATTCCCGGGATGAAGCCCTGGGCCTCCCCACGGAAAAATCCGTACAAATAGCCCTGAGGACCCAGCAGATCATAGCGTATGAGTCCGGGGTGGCCAATACTGTTGATCCTCTGGCCGGTTCCTATTACCTGGAATTCCTCACCGATCAAATTGAGAGCCGCGCTCAGGAGTACCTGGACAGGATTGAGGCCATGGGCAGCATGGTAGAGGCCATTGAGCGGGGATATATCCAAAGAGAAATCCAGGCCTCGGCCTACAAATACCAGAAAAGCGTCGAGAGCGGAGAAAGGGTCATTGTCGGGCTCAATAAATTTAAGGCCGAGGAGGAATCCCCTCAGGAAATCCTCAAGGTTGACCCTCAGATCAGGGAAGTGCAGATAAAAAAGCTGCGGGAGATCAAGGGCCGTCGGGATAACCAGGCCGTGAACCACATCCTCAGGAAGATTGAGGAAGTAGCGGGAACCGGCGAGAACCTTGTTCCTTACTTTATCGAGGCCGTGAAGGCTTACGCCACTTTAGGGGAGATAACCGGGGCTCTTCGGGAAGTATTCGGAGAGTACCATCAACAGGTCATTTTCTGAAAGGGAGCAGCCATGGAAAAAGGAAAAACGCGCATTCTCATCGCTAAAGTCGGTTTGGACGGGCACGACCGAGGCGCCAAGTACATCGCCCAGGCGCTCAGGGACAAAGGCTATGAGGTGATTTACACTGGTATCAGGCAGACTCCCGAGGATGTCGTGAAGGCTGCTATTCAAGAAGACGTTCAGTTCGTGGGCTTGAGCCTTTTATCAGGGGCCCACAATCAACTTTTTCCCAGAGTGGTGCAGCTTTTGAAGGAAAAAGGCGCTGAGGACATAGTGGTCTTTGGTGGAGGGGTAATTCCCCGGGACGATATTTCTTTCCTCAAGTCTCAGGGAATTAAGGAGATCTTCACCTCCGGTACCGCAATAGACGAAGTAGTGGAGTTTATAGAAAAGACGCTCAGAAATGCAGCTGGTTGAGGGCCTGAAAAAGCGCAACCTCAGGGCTCTGGCAAAGGCCATCAGTCTTGCGGAAAATGATCCCCTTGAGGCCCAGGAGATTTTTGGCGAATTCATCTCTCAGGCTCCCTTGAGCTTTAAGGTCGGACTCACCGGCCCCCCCGGCTCCGGAAAAAGCACGCTGATCCGGAACATCGTCTCTAAGGCGGTGGGGGAGAACATGAAGGTGGGAGTTCTGGCAGTTGACCCCTCGAGCCCCTTTTCCGGAGGGGCCCTCCTTGCTGACCGCCTGAGGATCAGCATTCCCAATCTCGATTTTAGCCGCGTTTTCATCAGGAGCCTTTCTTCCCGGGGGCACCTGGGCGGGCTTTCGCCCGGGATCATCACCTCGGTCAAGCTTATGGATTATTACGGTTTCGACCTTTTGCTCTTAGAGACCGTGGGCGTGGGCCAGGCGGAAGTAGAGGTGATGTACCTCGCGGACCTCGTGGGAGTAGTTCTCGTCCCAAATCTGGGCGATGACATTCAGGCTATGAAGTCCGGGCTGATGGAGGTGGCTGACCTTTTTGTGATAAACAAGTGCACTCTTCCGGGAGCGGAAAAACTCAAGCAGGAGCTGGAATTCCTCATCAATAGCTCTCCGCGCTTCCAGGGCGCTCTCTGGAGGCCTCCGGTGATTTACACCGATGCCCTCACCGGTGAAGGCGTGGACCAACTCTGGGAATTCGTGAAAAATTGTCAGAGGGACGAAAATTTCCTCAAGTTTCTGGAGAAAAAGCGCAAAAGACAGGTGCACTTTCAAATCTACCAGTCCCTGATAAATTACTTCAGGCTGAAAGCGGAGGACGTTATGAAGCCGCTCTCACTGGAGAAGTACTCTTCAGGTGAGGTTCGGGAGCTAATTAAAAAAATCATCGCTGAGTGTCAGAAGGGACAGAGGAATGCTGAAAAAGATTGACCACATTGGCATCGCAGTATGTTCCCTGGAAAAAAGTATTCCCGTTTTTCAGGAGTTAGGGTTGGAATTTTTGGGAACGGAAGAGGTCCCCTCCCAGAAGGTGATGGTTGCTTTTTTTGGAGCCGGGAGCGTTCACATTGAGCTTCTGGAGCCGACTTCCAATGAAAGCCCCATCGCTAAGTTCCTGGAAAAGAGGGGGGAGGGCCTGCACCACGTGGCCTACGAGACAAGCGACATAGAGGAAGAAATGAGGAGGCTTCAGGCTTCCGGCTTCGAGTTTATCGATAAGGAACCCCGCGCCGGCGCCCACAAAAGCAAAGTTTCCTTCCTGCATCCCAGATCCACCAACTCCGTTCTTATGGAAATCTGCGAGCATTTGCAGGCATAGTAAACAAAAGCAAGTAAAATTTTTTATTTGTAATTTTACCTGTTTAAAGCAGGTCTTTCTGTGGGACCGTGTCCTTCTTTAATCCTATTTTTAAAATAATTTATTTTGAAAATGTCATTTTACTTTATCAGTAAGTTATAATATAAATATCGTATGCCTCCACTGATCAGTGGAGTTGAAGGGATCAATTCAAAGGAGGTAAAGCTATGGAAGTAGGGGGATACCTGCTGCCTGACGACCTTTGGTATCACAAAGAGCATTTCTGGGTCAAATTGGATGGTGACGTTGCGACTGTCGGCGTCACCGATTTTTTTCAAAAGCTGGCAGGGGAAATATCATATCTGGAGCTTCCATCAGAGGACGATGAGTATACTGCCGACGACGTGATTGGGACAGTGGAAACCGGGAAATGGGTGGGCAAAATTTACTGCCCTATAAGCGGCACAATCACGGAAGTGAACTCCGAAGTTCTGGATAATCCCGCGATCGTTAGCCTCGACCCTTACGGCAAGGGCTGGCTGTTCAAGTTAAAGGCCTCGGATCTGTCCGAGCTGGAAAAGCTTTTCAAGGGGGAATCTGCCCTCAAGTGGCAGGAAGAGGAGATCAGGAAAAAGGCGAAATAGGGCAAACCAATATGTACCTGTTCAAACTTGACCGAATGCCTGACCTCCTCTCCATGGTGATTTTCCACGAGCTCGCTCGAGAGGGAGTGGAAGCTTTAATAATAGTATCCCCCGAGAAACCCATGATCAGCGTGGGCTACTTCCAGGACGTTTTTCAGGAAATTAACCTCGATTACCTGAAAAAAACCGGGTTGCCGCTTTTCCGCAGAGAAGTGGGCGGAGGAACCACCTATCTTGACGAAAACCAGATTTTTTATCAGGTGATTTACTCGCCCCAGAACAGAAAACTCCCTCAGACGATAAAGCAAGCCTACGAGGTCCTCTCCCAGCCTCCATTAAGGGCTCACGAGCGGTTCGGAATTAAGGCCAGGTTCCGAGAGGTGAACGACCTCGTCACCGAAGGAGGAAAAAAGATCGGTGGGGAAGGGGGAGCGAACATCGGCCAGTGCCTGGTCTTTGTGGGCTCGATGCTTATGGACTTCGATTACTACACCATGTCACGCGTGGCAAAAATTCCCGATGAAAAGTGGAGGGACAAGGTCTTCAAGTCCCTGGAAGAGAACCTGACCACCATGAAGAGGGAGTCAGGCGAACTTCCCGACCGCCGCGAAGTTCAGGATGTCTTGATTGAGGAGTTCCGCAAGGTCCTGGGTCCCCTGGAGAAAGCAGAGCTTGCCCCTGATTTTTTAAGGAGGGCGAAGGAATTAGAACGGAAAATGCAGTCTCCGGATTTCCTTTACGGCAAAAGAAAGAAGGAAGTGGGGTCTCTCAAGATTAAGTCCGGCCTGAATTTGATCTTCGGGCAGCATAAAGCCCAAGGAGGTTTGATCCGCACGATTCAGGAGGTCAATGGCCCTCCCGAAGGGGGAATGATTCAGGACCTCTCCATTAGCGGGGATTTCACCTTGATTCCCAAAGAAAGCCTGAAAGAAGGGTTGGAGATCAGCATTTTGGGGTCAAGGAGGGAGAAATACGAGCTTCTGCCTCGCATCGCGAAGTTTATGGATTCCCGGGACAAGGAGATGCCGGGAGTAACCACTGAGGACATCCTCCTGGCCCTGGGGCTTAAGGAATAAAAGAAAGGAGTGGGGTTGCATGAGGGTAATTGAAGTCTCGGAAATAATTCCGGTGGTCAAGAGGCTGTGCATTGAGGCGAACTATTACATCGGGGAGGACGTCCTTCAGAAATTGGAGGAGGCAGCTTCCATAGAGGAGTCCCCCGTGGGAAAGGAAATCCTCAGCCAGATTTTGACTAACCACCGTCTTGCAGCTTCAGAAAAGATGCCTGCCTGCCAGGATACCGGGGTGGCTGTGGTTTTCGTTGAGTTAGGGCAGGACGTGCGTCTGGAAGGAGGGGATTTCTACTCGGCAATCAACGAAGGGGTAAGACAGGGCTACGCTGAGGGCTATCTCAGAAAGTCCCTGGTCGATGACCCGGTGATTGAGAGGAAGAACACCGGAGATAACACTCCCGCCATCATACACACGGACATTACGCCCGGCGACAAAATAAAAATTACCGTTGCCCCCAAAGGCGGAGGCTCGGAAAACATGAGTGAGGTCAAAATGCTCACTCCGGCGGAGGGATTGGAAGGGCTCATGAATTTCGTGATCGATCGCGTGCGCCGTTCCGGAGGAAACCCTTGCCCTCCCGTGATTGTAGGCGTAGGCATCGGAGGCAACTTTGAAGCCTGTGCCCTTTTAGCCAAAAAGGCTCTGATGCGCGACCTCAGGGACAAACACCCTGACGCGAAATGGGCGCAGGTCGAGGAGGAGCTCCTTAAAAGGATTAATAAATTGGGGATCGGGCCAATGGGGCTGGGAGGCAGGATCACCGCCCTCGGCGTGAAGGTTTTGACCATGCCCTGTCATATTGCCAGCTTGCCCGTCGCGGTGAATATCCAGTGCCACGCGGCCAGGCACAAATCAGCGTTAATCTAAGGAGGAAAAAAATGACCTCTCAATATAGACTTAAGACCCCGTTGAGCTCAGAGGAGCTCGGCAAATTGAAAATCGGGGACAAGGTCCTTCTTTCAGGAAAGATTTACACGGCCCGAGACGCTGCGCACAAGAGGCTGGTGCAGTTGATCAAGGAGGGAAAGGGACTTCCCATTGAACTCAAGGGCCAGGCAATTTACTACGTAGGGCCTACCCCTCCCAAACCAGGGCAGGTGATCGGCTCCGCCGGTCCCACCACCAGCGAAAGGATGGACCCGTACGCACCTTTCCTTCTCGATCGAGGCCTGAAAGCCATGATCGGCAAGGGCCAGAGGAGCAAGGAGGTAATCAACGCCATCGTGAGGAATGAGGCGGTTTATTTAGCGGCCACAGGTGGCGTTGGCGCTCTTCTGGCGAAAGCAATCAAGGCCTCCCGGGTGGTGGCCTATGAGGAGTTAGGGGCGGAGGCCATCAGGGAACTCGAGGTGGAGGATTTTCCCTTAATTGTAGCCATTGACACTCAAGGTCGTAACCTTTATGAGGAAGGGGTGAGCCAGTACTGTCTGCCTTAGAGAGTACCCCAAAATTAGGAGTTTATGTTTGCCACTGCGGGGGAAACATCTCTGATGTTGTTGATGTAAAGAGACTCGTTTCCGTTGCCCTGGAACAGCCCGGAGTGGTCGTGGCTCGAGACGTTGAGCATATGTGCTCGGAGGATGGCCAGAAATTCATCCTCAACGATGTCGCTGAATTTTCTCTCAATCGGGTGGTCGTGGCTTCCTGTTCCCCGCTTTTTCATGAAAAGACTTTCATGAGGACCATGGAAAAGGCAAATTTAAACCCCTACCTCTTCGATATGGCGAACATCAGGGAACAGTGCTCCTGGTGCCACTCAAGCAAGCAACAGGCAACCAGAAAAGCCGAGGACCTATTAAGGATGGCCATCGCCAAATGTGCCCTGCATGAACCTCTGGAGAGAAAAACGATGCCCATCGGAAAAAGGGTTCTGGTGATCGGAGGAGGAATTGCAGGCATTCAGGCTTCCCTCGATCTGGGAGATTCCGGTTTCGAGGTTTACCTGGTGGAGAAGGAGGCCTCGATCGGGGGCAAAATGGCTATGCTCTCCAAGACCTTCCCCACCGAAGATTGTGCTACCTGCATCATCGGTCCCAAGCTCGCTGATGTGGCAGAACATCCAAATATAAAACTTTACGCTTACTCGGAGGTGGAATCCATCACCGGGTTCTTAGGCAACTTCAACGTGCGTATAAGGAAAAAGCCTCGTTATGTGGACTTAGAAAAGTGCACGGCCTGCGGGGACTGCACAGCACAATGCCCGGTGGAGATGCCGGACGAGTTCAACCTGGGCCTCTCCAAAAGAAAAGCGATTCACATCTTCAATTCCATCGCCGTGCCCCACAAATTCCTGATCACCAAGACGGAGACGCCCCCCTGTCGAGCTGCTTGCCCGATCCATGTCAACGTTCAGGGATACATCCAATTGATAAAGAAGGGAAAATTCGAGGAGGCCCTGGCCATGGTAAGGGAAGCCAACCCCTTCCCGGGGATAACCGGGAGAATCTGCACTCATCCCTGCGAGGCCGCATGCTCTCGGGCTCAGGTTGAGGAAGCCCTGGCCATTAACCTTTTAAAGCGCTTCCTCTACGACCATGAGGTCAGACAGGGGAAAAAGTGGGAAATTGCCGCTCCCCCCCCCAATGGTAGAAAAGTGGCAATAGTCGGTTCCGGTCCTGCGGGATTAATGGCGGCCTTCGATTTGCGCATGAAGGGGTATGAAGTTACAGTTTTCGAGCGCATGCCGGAGATAGGTGGAATGCTGCGCTACGGAATTCCCACCTACAGGCTCCCCAGGGAAGTTTTGGATAGCGAGCTTCAGGTTCTCAAGGATATGCCTGTGGAATTCCTCACGGGCTACCAGGTGAAGGGAAAAGAGGGCGTCAAAGAGCTTTTAAAGGAATTTCAAGCCGTCTTCCTGGCAGTGGGCGCCTGGCGTTCCCGCAAAATGGGAATCCCGGGTGAGAACCTTCCCGGGGTCGCGGGAGCGCTGGAA
>Ga0172362_10002819_pt1 | contig 15040 bp, 18 predicted proteins | sample LakKivs1_kivu2a2_FD_114534 | JGI IMG/M metagenome (GOLD analysis project Ga0172362, IMG submission 114534) | Sediment microbial communities from Lake Kivu, Rwanda - Sediment s1_kivu2a2 | ecosystem: Environmental > Aquatic > Freshwater > Lake > Sediment | place: Rwanda: Western Province, Lake...
AGTAGTTTCATAGGTCGGGCTAACAACAGGATGTTTAAAAAGATTTTCAAAGGATAAGGAAGGGAGGAAAAGGAAGGGAGAAATAAGCAATTTTATAGGTTCTTTTTTTTATCTATCCCTGATTCTCTTATTTAGGGAATTTTATATGGTTCTTGTGCGGGATGTCTATCAAAATTTATTAAATTAGGAAAGTAAAAAACATTCAATATTGTCATCCATCCAGGAAAACCATATCGTCCAAAAATAGGATAGGCTGATATTCGTGGTTTATCCCAGTAATTACCATCCCAGAAATTTAACCGCAGCACGTGATAATCTTTAAGATAATCCGGATGACTAGTTGCCGAATAAATCTTATTTATCTCTTCATAGATAATGTTCCTTTGAAATCGTGCATTTACTCCATTGTCAATAAAATTATTCTGAAGGAATTTATTATCAGATGACAGCATAAGGAGGATTCCAAAATTATTTTCTATAATATTATTTTGATAAACGGTATTATTTCCATTGCACCAATCTAATTCTATCCCAGATCTACGATTTTCATAAATAGTGTTGAATGAACAGTTATTATGGAATGCCCCTCCAAATCCTATACCATCTCCATTATATCCTATGGAATTTCTTGTAATCGTATTGTACGAACTAACATATATATAAATTCCCCATATATTACTATAGAATCTATTCCCTTGAATAACATTATAGTTAGAATCCAATCTAATACCTGCATCACTATTTTGTTGAAAAATATTATTCACTACAATATTATTGGCGGATTCTATTGCCATTCCAGAATACGACCATTGTCCACTTGCATTTTGAATGGTGAATCCTGTGATTAATATATTACCGGCTAAAACATTAATTAGATGTTTTCCTAATCCAGTTCCATCAATAACCGTACTTTCAGTATCTTCTCCAATAAGACGAATCGATTTATTAATTATGACAATCTCATGATAGGGAGAAGAATCATTGTAGACAAAAACAGTATCACCATCACAGGCTGCATCAATTGCTTCTTGAATCCTTGAATAGTTACCAGGTCCATTCCCACCAACATACAACCATTTGCCATCTAATGCTGGTAATGATAATGATTTCTCATTCATTTGTACTGCTTGAGCAATTCCTGTTTCAAAGAATAAGAGAATAATTCCAACTGTTAACCACTTCAGTAATTGAAGTTTTTTATGCATATTGTTCACACTTAAGGTACCAATCCATCAAGACAATCAAATACCATCACGAGGAACCATGCTGATCCAAATAAAAGCAATAAAGCTCCAGATACTCCTAAAAAAAAGAACGAAGATAATAAACCAAATACTAATACATAAAAATATGTAGTATGAATAAATTTTTCAAAGAATAAAGTAAATGTAGCTGTAATTTCAAACAAGGCTGCCGAACCTAATACTATTATAAATAAAAAAAGGCAAATCCCCCAGTAATCTGGATTTGTTTCTATATCATTTTCGCAATCACATTGATAGTTTGATAATTTCGATATTTCGTCTTTGAGTACCGTATCCGTTTCAATGATTGCGGTTATTTGCTTCTGAATATCTTTATTGATTATTTGATACTGATCAAGTATTGAATGTATTAGTGATTTAGGGAGAGTTTTTGAGAGAACAAAACCAGCACGATATACGATGTTCAAATCTCTTCTAGTCAAAACGTTGGGACCGATAAACAAATTCCTAATATTATAATTGATGATCCCTGATCTGTTAATTTCAGAGTTTATGATAATTTTCTGTATTTCTTTATTGTTCATTATATCCAATAATGTGTTGAATAACAAATCTTTTTGATTTATCCTATTATTAATTTGGTTCAGATTTGATGCTTTCACCGTCTGATACCCAACAATATGTGTAAAAGAACAAAGGACAAGAATGACCACGGTAACAATACTTACTGCAATTAGAGGATGTTTTTTCATATCTTTCCCCCAATAATGAAAATAAAGTACCCCGTGGTATTTAAACTTTTATCAGAAACAACCGCTATTCGTGCATCCGTTCTTTCTCTAGCATCGTTATATTGTCTTTTGCCCATCGTACCGCTTGTCGTACCGCTTGATCAGAGTTGTATTTGGGTTTCCACCCAAGCTTTTTAAGTTTCTCAATCGACAACCAGATACAAGCAACGTCCCCGATCCAGTTGCTCTCCACACCAGTATACCGCAGCTTCGTAGCTTTCAATCCCATCTCATCAAGAACGATCCTTGCTAGAGACGTTACATCCAAGAGATCCCCGGTCGCAATATTAAAAATATTCACTGGTTCCTTCGCATGACCAACACCATAGACTATCGCGTCCACGCAATCAGAGACCGTGCAGTAGGATTTCTTCTGTTTCCCCTTCCCAAGGATCTCCAGCTCAGCCTTATTCTTCATGAGTTTCAGCACGAAATCATTGATGACCCCGTGCGTCCCCCGTGGTCCGACCACGTTCGGCGGACGGAAGATCCACCCCTGCATCCCAAACGTGTAACAATACGCCATAATAAGTTTCTCTGATGCAATCTTGGTTGCCGCGTAAATAGAAATAGGAATCAACGGACTCTCTTCATTATTCTCCAAATGATTGTCACCATACAAGGCCGACGTTGACGTAAACACTATTTTTTTAATGTTATTCGCACGCATCGTCTCAAGCACGTTATACGTCGCCAGGTAGTTCTCATCAAGAATCATCCGACGATCATCACGAACATTATACCTGATATCAGCATGCGCAGCAAGATGATACACCAGATCAAAACGAAAGTCATGCATGACACGGTTCATCGTATCAAAATCCCGGACGTCAGCGTTAATAAACCGAGCTTTTGTATTAACGTATTCTTTCTTCCCTGTCTGAAGGTTATCAACGATCGTCACCTCATGAGCACCAACCAAGGCGTCCACCAGATGACTCCCGATGAAACCAGCGCCACCAGTCACCAGTATCTTCATAGGACTCACACGATTCCATGCGTTTGACTCACCGTAGCTGTCTGTTCTTTATAAAGAATATGGTTGAACCTACCAGGAGGAAATATCAGTCTCGCGTAAATCTTATACCTTCCATGATGTTATCCACACCCGTCATTTTCCACAAACAATGTGTAGGAGAACGTGAGGGAAACTACTATGAAACTCACCAACAAAGTCGCGATCCTCACCGGAGGCGGACGAGGCATCGGAGAAGCAATCGCAACAGCCTACGCTAGGGAAGGAGCACGACTCAGCCTCGTAGCCAGGACCAAAGCACAAATCGACACGGTCGCAACCACACTCAAACAACAAGGTATTGAATGTCTTCCGATCCAAGGAGACGTCTCCAAAGAAACTACGGCACACAAGGTCGTCCAAAAAACACTTGACACATTTGGAACCATTGATATCCTTGTCAACTGCGCAGGCATCCTCGGACCAGTCGGACGCTTCGACACCAACAACTGGAAAGACTGGAAACAAACCCTGGACGTCAACCTCTACGGCACCCTCCAGTTCATCAAAGAAACAGTCCCTGTCATGATGAACAAGAACTACGGGAAAATCATCAACTTCTCAGGCGGAGGAGCGACCAGTGCACTCCCCAACTTCACAGCCTACGGCGCCTCCAAAGTCGCTATTGTTCGACTCACCGAAACACTCGCCCATGAGTACAAAGACTACCACATCGACATCAACGCGATAGCACCAGGCGCAGTCAACACCAAGATGCAAGAAGAAATCCTCCAAGCTGGAGACAGGGCAGGAGCTGATTATCACAAGAAAACCTTACAACAACAGCAGAAAGGAGGCACACCACCAGAAATCGCAGCACAACTCGCAGTCTTTTTAGCGTCTGCTGACTCAGACGGACTCACCGGCAAACTCATCAGCGCACCATGGGACGACTGGAAGAACTTCAAAACAGAAGACAATAAAAAAGTTACCTCATCATCACTGTACACCTTACGACGCATCGACAACATGCAATTCACAGAAAAAAAGGAGAAATAACCATGAACGTAGGCATCATCGGCGCAGGACTCATGGGAAAGAAACGAGCAAAAGCACTCGAAGGATTCAACGTCACACTCCTCGCGGTAGCAGACACCGATGAACAACGAGCAAAAGAACTCGCACAAACCTATCACTGCTCGTACACCACAGACTGGAAACACATCGTCCAAGACGAAACCCTGGACATCATTATCATCTCCGCGATACACCAATACCTCGCAGAAATGGCAATAGCAGCAATAAAAAACAATAAACACGTCCTCATCGAAAAACCAGCAGGACGAAACCTCCGCGAACTTCAAAAAATAAAAAATGTTGCACAAGATCATAATGTCACCATCAAAATAGGGTACAACCACAGGTTCCACCCAGGAATACTCAAAGCAAAAGAGCTCATCAACCAAGGAGCAATCGGAAAACTCCTCTACATTCGAGGACGCTACGGCCACGGAGGAAGAAAAGACTATAATAAAGAATGGCGAGCATTCAAAAACACAGCAGGCGGCGGAGAACTCCTGGACCAAGGATCACACCTCATCGACCTCTCACGCATGTTCATCGGACCATTCTCCTCAGCCATTGGCTACACACCAACCTTCTTTTGGGACATGGAAGTCGAAGACAACGGGTTTGCACTCCTACGCTCACCACAAGGACAACTCGCGTTCCTGCACGCAAGCTGGACCCAATGGAAAAACCTGTTCAGCTACGAACTCTTCGGAACCACCGGAGAACTCATCATCGACGGCCTCGGCGGCAGCTACGGAACCGAGACCCTCACCTACTACAAAATGAAACCAGAACTCGGACCACCAGACAAACAAACCTTCGACTACCCAGGCGAAGACCAGTCCTGGAAACTCGAGTTCCAGAACTTCATGGACGCCATCACCAAAAAAACACCTATCAACGGATCACTGGATGATGCGATAGCGAACATGATGGTCATCGAAACCATCTACAAATGGAACAAAAAAGAAACCAGACCATCATAGATTTTTCTTATGGGCTTTCGCATACCCTCTGAATTCTTCTAACGACTCTGGAGTCCCAATATGGTAGAACCGATGCTTGATCTCATACCCGAGTAACTGTTTTCTAGTCGAGAGATCAGAAAAGAACGCAACCGTCGTATACAACGTGTCCTTCGGCACCCGGACCAATGCTTTCTTACGAAGAATACTGACCCCGTAATCAATGTACACCATCTGACTAGTCTTATGCTCCCTACCCACATGTGTTATCATTCCATTTTGGACCACGATGTTGCTGGCATCAATAGCATCATTATTCTTGAACACGGTCATCATCGCCAGCGCCTCCTGCTTCAAGAAAAAGGAGTACATCTTCTGGAAATCAACAAACACGTACGAATCACCATACATGATGAAAAACATAGGATCAAGCAACGCCTCAGCTTTCTTCAGCGCACCAATAGGACCTAGTGGAACAGGACCATCATGACTGTAGCGAATGCTGACACCAAAACGCTTCCCGTCACCAAAATACTCCTCTATTTTTTCAGCGAGATGATTCACACACAGGATGATATCGGTGACGTTGTGCTCTTTGAGGAAAAGCAGTTGATGTTCAAGGAACGGTCTGCCTTCAATACGAATCATGGATTTCGGCACGTCTTGAGCTACCGCACCGAGCCGTGTGGCTAGACCGCCACAAAAAATAACCATCTGCATAAAGAATCCTTATTTCTTTTCAGCTTTGAGGAACTCTTCCCATGCCTTGTCAAATTCTTTCAGAGTTTCTTCTGTTTTCTGATGGAACGGCATCTGTTTCAGAATCTTATACGGAATCGTCACGATATGAGGGTTGGCACTCGCAATCTCCTCGATATCCTTCGGGTTACGGATACTGCCAACAATGAGTTCTGTGGAGTATCCTTCATCATCAATGAACTGGCGAGCCCGGCGAACCACATCAACAGCATCGGCACCAGCATCCCTGATCCGGTTGAAGAACAGGCTTGCGTAACTCGCACCAGCGCTAACCGCTAGCATCGCCTGATTCACGGTCATCATCGCAGTCACATTGGTCTTAATACCTTCTTTCTCAAGGATATGCACTGCTTTGAGACCATCGCCACTGGTAAGCATCGGGACTTTGATCACCACTTTTTTCTTGTTCCAGGCTGCGAACTCCCTGCCGCATTTCACGATACCACCAGCATCACAGGCTGGTGCTTCAATGCTCACCGGTCCGTCCACAAGATCAAGTATTTTTTTCACCTGGTCTTTGAAGTTCACGCCTTTCTCGTTCAGAAAGATTTTCTGATTCGTGGTAAGGCCTCTCATGATGCCCCAGGACAGGATTTCGTTAATCTCATCAATGTTTGCGGTATCAAGAAATATCTTCATTGTTTCACTTCCGTTTCGATAATCTGCGCTGCCTTATATAGGTTTGGCGCGATGAAATCAGCTTTCGTATTCTGATCGTCCATGATCTTGCAAATATCGCATTTCAGACGGCCAACAAAAATGGTTTTCACCCCAGCAGCTTGACCTGCTTGAATATCAGTGATCCCATCACCGATCATCCACGACTCCTTGAGATTAATATCAAGGTCTTTCGCTGCCTGGATTAGCATCCCTGGTTTTGGTTTACGACACTCACAGACCTCACGATATTTTTTTACTTTCCCGTAGGGGTGATGGAAACAGTAGTACTCCGCGTCCAAGGCGACTCCTTGTTTCTTCAGCTCCGACGTCATCTTCGCTCTCATCTTCTCCATTGCCTCCATGGTGAAGTTCCCTTTCGCAAGACCAGGTTGATTAGACACCAGAACGATTTTGAAACCAAGTTTCTGAAGTTTCTTTATTGATTTACCAACGTCAGGGTAAACTTTGATTTGACTCGCTGTAAAAGGTGAGTCAACAATACCGAGCTCCTCGTAGTAGATGAGCTCATTGATCACCCCATCACGGTCAACAAACACAGCCTTGTTTTTCATAAGCCATCAGTCTTTGTACTCCTTTATTTTTTCTTTCAAACGAAATGCTATCAGATGCTGCAGCACCACATGGAACGCCTCCACGTGCGGGGTTGCGTTAAACGGAACAACGATGCACACGTCAGCGATTTCTTTCATCGCACCACCATCGAACCCGCTGAACCCGATCGTCTTCCCACCATTCTTTTTCACATAATCCATTGCTTTGAGAAGGTTCTGAGACCAGAGACCAGCTTTATCTTTCCCTGAGCCACCATGCACACTGAAGCACATGAGGACATCTCCCTTGCGGAACAGGTTGATGAGCTGCTCGATGAACAGGTTATCAAACCCGTTGTCATTCACCAGCGCAGTCATTAATGGAATATTATCGTTGAGACAAAGTGCTCGCAACCGTTTCTTTCCCTCAACCACGGTTACTTTGAACAAGTCACAGGTGAAATGGGTTGCTGTCCCAGCTGAGCCACCATTCCCACACAAAAACACTTGATTATTGTTTTTCCAGGCATCAAACAAAAGTTCGATTGCTTTGTCAATATCTTCCCGTGAAATCTTTTCAGCGATCTGTTGTATTTCCTTCATGTATTGTTCAATCTGTGGTCCATTTTTCATTTACACTATCTCCTTTTAATCATTTTTCATGTTCAGAAGGATCTTTGAGCCTTCATAATCAAACCTGAACCGCATCTTCTGCAGGCCTTTCTTGGTCATGGTCTGCACAAACTTGGTCTTCTCATTGTTATTCCCACTATGGTAAAACATGAAAAAACCGCCACCACCAGCACCCATGATCTTCCCACCCAGGGCACCGTTCTTCCTAGCGAGGTCGTAGCATTCATCAATGAACGGGTTGGAAACACCCTGGGACAATTGTTTTTTCATGGTCCAATGCACGTCTAGAAGTTCCCCGAACTTGTCGATGTTCCCTTGTTCGAATGCTTTCTTGGTGTCAACCCCGATTTTCTTAATCTCATGGAGAGTATCTAATGTGGTAGCATCTTTTTTCTTGCTTTTCTGATCCTGCTCTTTCAGAATACTGGATGCTGAACGAGTGATTCCTGTGTAGAATAAGATGATGTTATGTTCAAGTTCATCACGACTTTCATGATTCATATGAACAGGTTCAACAGTCACCGATCCATCCTTCGCAAACGAAAGTGAGGTGAGACCACCAAAGGCGCCCATGTACTGGTCTTGTTTTCCCACCGGTTCTTTCAGAACCTCGATTTCAAGGTGACAGGCTTCATCAGCAAGCTGTTTTTGTGACACGAATTCGCGTTTGTACGCATGTAATGAATTAAGCAGTGAGACTGCGAAGCTGCCTGAGTTCCCAAGCCCAGTTCGAGCAGGAATATCTGAAAGTGAGGTGAGCTCAATACTATGAGTAATATTAACGAAACGCAAGGCCTCACGGAAGATATTATGCTGGATGTCGTTGAGGTTCGTCACCATCTCCGTGACCGAATAATTGAGTTTCACGGTCTCATCAAACAACCGAGTGTATGCTGTGACGTACGTGTATTTGTCAATGCCTGCTGCGATGAGCGCACCACCGTACTTAGAGTAGTAGGAGGGTAGATCGGTTCCTCCACCACCAAGGGTGATACGGACCGGGGATCGTGCGATAATCATGTGGTATTCCTCTTCTATTTTTTATTCAAAATTTCTTTGATAGCTTTTCTAACCGCTTCATCAGATGAGAGCGGTGCTCTCCAACCAAGCCTGTTGATTTTTGCTACATCCAGCTGGAACCGTGGGACGTCGCCTTTCCACCCGCGTTTCCCACCAGTATAAGAGAATTTCACGTTTGGTAATCCCATTTCTTCGACGACGAGCTCAGCTATTCTTGTGACCGTTGTGGTATTGTCGCAGCTGATGTTGAACAAATTCACGGGATCATGCGCATGCTCAAATCCATAGAGGATGGCGTTCACACAATCATGAACGTGAAGGTATGGTTTCTCCTGTTTCCCATCACCGAGGATCTCAAGTTCATGAGGGTTTTTCTGTAGTTTTTCAATGAAATCACTGATAACTCCATGCGTCGAGCGCAGGCCAACGATGTTTGCGAACCGATACATCCATGCCTGGAAATCAAACGTGCCGCAAAAGGCGCTGATAAGTCCTTCTGCCCCAAGCTTCGCTGCCCCATAAAACGAGATAGGAAGTGTGGGACCAAAGGTCTCTGGTAACGAAGGAACCGTGGTTTCACCATAGACAACACTGCTGGAGGAAAACACGATTTTTTTAATGTCTTTCAGATGCATCGCTTCAAGGACGTTATACGTCGCCAGTACTCCTTGCTTTAAATCAAGATCAGTGTGTTTTTCCCCAAGCCGCACGTGCGGGTTCGCAGCAAGATGAAACACGACATCATGACCAACGATTGCCTGTTTCACCGCTGGAAAATCCAATAAATCCTTATGAAGAAACGTAAAACCAGGGCGTTTCATCTGATGAGCAAGGAACTGTTTACTCCCAGAGCTGAGATTATCGTACACCGTCACGGTATGCCCCTGGTGTATCAGGGTATCAACGAGATGGCTGCCGATGAAACCGGCGCCGCCTGTGACAAAAGCCTTCATAGAAAACACTGCCTCGAGCCTGTTTATCGGACCGCAATTTAAGTAGTTTTTCCTTTATAAAAAGAAAAACCACTCGAGAGACTAACGATAATATATTTTATAAAGTCCAACAGCTTTCATTGCTCGATAGTCCATGAAACAACGGATACATCGCGATAGACTCATGTTTAGGTGGATCACCAAAAACCATGAGATTGTGGTCGGGTTCAAACGCATGAAATACGGGAAGTGCACGACGTGCGGCAAAGACATCCCACCAGGGAACTCTTTGTGCGACGAGTGTTTTGAAAAAGAGAAAGGCATTAGTAAAAAATAAAAAAAAGAAAAGATTTTTTTACTGCACTAGTTAGAAGAAATGTCAAATGAGTAGTGGTAAAACTGAATCAACCTTTTTTGATGTTCACTGCCTTTGGTCCTCGCTCTGTGTCTTCGAGCTCGTACTCAACCTTGTCACCTTCCTTGAGGTGCATGTCTGAGGGTACGGACGAACGGTGAAGGAAAATATCTTTTCCATCCTCGCCGAGGATGAATCCATAGCCTTTACGCGTATTATACCATTTAATGCTTCCTTTCATGGTACCAAATTCTCCTTCCGATTTGGAGTAGTGTGACAAAAGAGGATTTGTTCAATCGTTCCTTTGTCCATTCAAGAATTCTTACAACTTTTAAATAGATTTGCCTAAAAAAATATTGAAGAATGTGTTCTGTAGTGAATTCTCGTACGATACCGTGTGGCTACGTAAGTGGAACTTCATATTTTTTAACGGTTTCCACGAGTGGTTTTAAATCAAAGGGCTTGCTCAGATAATCTTTGATATATTTTTTCATTTCTTCTTCGCGAGGGTCGAATTCTCCTTTTGCTGTGAGAATGGAAATCACGTTTCCTTGATTGAGTCCCCGTGCGTAGATTTCTCGTATCGTGGTCCATCCATCCATATGCGGCATCATGAGATCCATGAGAATGACACCCTTGAAACCGCGGGCAAGCTCTTCGAGGCATTCCTGCCCTGAACTCACCGTGAAGACTTCGAAGCCTTCTGGTTCGAATAGCTCCCTCATTGTGATAAGGACAAAAGGATCGTCATCCACCACCATTAACTTTTTTCCCATAAAAACCATAAATCAGTTATCAACATATTAATTTTTTCTTTTATTAATTACGATATGATATAATTGGTGAAAGATGAAAAATACAGCGGGCCTGCCGGGATTCGAACCCGGGATCTGCAGCTTAGGAAACTGCCGCCCAATCCAGGCTAGGCTACAGGCCCATGATTATGTTCGGAAGAAGGATAGAAAGGAGACTTTTAAAAGTTGGCAAAAACTCGTTCATCAGTGAATAAACTATTTAAATGCTCATTGTATACATGGTACATACTTACATTGAATCATGTGATAATTCATGAGAACCAAAAAAATAATGATCCTTCTCCTCTTCATTTTCATATGGATTGGTAGTTGTATTCCTCAAACAACAGCAACCGATAGCACATCATCCGACACAGAATGGTATCCGAATGGTGTACGATTCCTCTTCGCTATAATCTCTGACTATGATGGATGGGGTGGCTATGATCTTTTTTCAGATTTTTATATTCATGTTGGAATATCTTTTGGAATTCGACGACCCTGTGTAGAAATGATTCGAGATACCGACGCATTCATTTATGCAAATCCTCATGGAATAGTAACCAAGCATCTCATCTGCGGACTCGTTGAATATCCTTTTTAAAAAATCACAGCGGTTCGTACTTCACAGAAAATTGAGCGGAGACTCCATCTGTTTCCGGGCGTTGATAGTGCTGGAGTTGCTGCAAACGAATGACCTCAAATTGAATGGATTGTTCCTGCAATAAGTTGGTGATCCCTGGGATATGACCATCACCAAGGCAGACTACGATTTTTTGATAATGATCATTGAGAGTGCGCAGTCGTTCAACCATGTAGACATTGCGGTCATCAATGAGTGCTCGTTTGATGGTCGGGAATTTTCTACCGATCTCATCAAGGTACGTATCAAAATTGCTCTGCAACTTTTCAAGCTCTTTTTCCACCCTTTTTTTACTAATGAACAATCCACCGATTCCTGAGAAGAGAAGTTTGAGTTTTTCAGTCGCAGGCATGGTCTTCCACATTGAGGAAAAGAGCTGTTGTGCGTCTTTGTCAATCAATTCAACAGGTAGCTGATGTGATTGTGCATAGGTGATTGCAGTAAGCATCTCATCACCAGCATTGACACCGTACTGCTTTGCCATGTTCTCTTGGAACTGGCCGAGCATTTTGTAAATAAAAGGGAGGTTTTTCTTTGATTCCTCATACTTTTTTGGATTTGTTGTTCGGAGAAGGAGGGCATGGTAGCGCTGCGGGTCGAGTTCGACGCAGACGGCCTCCGGTTCTTTTTCATCAAGGATGCTTTGCAGTGCTTTTGATAAATCAAACACATGGCCGGTGCCAATGAGCGTGATCATGGTGGTTCGTGCGAATCCTTTCCTCTTTCTTAAAGAGTATGGTTTGAAAAACCCCTAAATATTCGACAATCGTCGATAATTATATCGACAGTATTAAATATAGTTACAGCTACTAATAATAACTATGTGTAACGTCATCGACGATTTTAAGGAAGACGAACTATCTGAAATTTATAAAAAACTTGAAAGAAGGATCAGGATGTACTAATCTCCCCCGTCCTTTTCCTCTTTCTCCCCATTTTTTTTAATACCGATAATGTTCTGACTTGTACGGACCTTGAACCTTCACACCAATATAGTCTGCCTGCTCCTTACTCAGTTTCGTTAACCGCACACCAAGCTTACCAAGATGAAGCCTCGCGACCTCCTCATCCAAGATCTTCGGCAGCATGTACACACCAATCGGATACTTCTTCTCCCACAACGCCATCTGCGCAAGGATCTGGTTCGTAAACGAATTACTCATCACAAAACTCGGATGACCATGCGCACACCCAAGATTCACAAGCCGACCTTCAGCAAGAATGAAGATCGCACGACCATCAGGGAACACGTACTTATCGACCTGCGGTTTGATGTTTATTTTCTTCACACCTTTCAACGCATCAAGTTTTCCAACTTCAATTTCATGATCAAAATGACCGATGTTACACACGATCGCCTGATCCTTCATCTTTTTCATATGCTCAACCGTGATCACATCTTTGCAGCCGGTCGCAGTCACATAGATGTTCCCCTCACCCAAGGTGTCCTCCATAGTTTTTACTTCGTAGCCTTCCATCACCGCTTGCAACGCACAAATAGGATCGATCTCCGTGACAATGACGCGGGCACCAAACCCACGCATCGACTGACAACAGCCTTTGCCCACATCACCATACCCGCAGATAACCACGGTCTTGCCTGCGACCATCACATCGGTCGCTCTCTTAATCCCATCAGCAAGACTCTCCCTACAACCATACAGATTATCGAACTTTGATTTCGTGACCGAATCATTCACATTAAAGGCAGGAATCAACAGTTTCTTTGCCTCAAGCATCTGATATAACCTATGCACACCAGTAGTTGTCTCCTCTGAAACACCCCTAATGTCTGGAATCATGCGTGACCAGTGCTTTGGGTCTTTTTTGTAGGTGTCTTTGAGGCAGTTCATAAGCTCCTCGAAATCCTTACCGTCCTTACTATAATCTTTTTTCAATAAAGCTGGATTGCGTTCCACTTCCACGCCCTTGTGCACCATGAGGGTGGCATCACCACCATCATCAACAATCAAGGTCGGTCCTTTCCCGTTGCCAAAATCAAGCGCTTTCTTGGTACACGCCCAGTATTCAGCTAGTGTTTCACATTTCCAGGCAAACACCGGAACACCGGTTTTTGCTATCGCTGCCGCAGCAGGATCCTGTGTAGAGAAAATATTGCAGCTCGCCCACCGCACCTGCGCACCAAGATTCACTAATGTTTCAATAAGGACCGCGGTCTGAACCGTCATATGCAAACTACCAGAAATCCGGGCTCCTTTGAACGGTTTTTTCGGACCATACTTTTCCCGAACCGCCATGAGCCCGGGCATTTCTTGTTCAGCTATCTCAATTTCCTTTCGACCTAATTCAGCGAGAGTAATATCTTTTACTTCATAATCATGGGATTGAGAGGTTTTCATAATCAACACCTTTTATTGAGCCTTATTTTAAGATAAGTTTTGCATCTACTACGCAGATGCTTTTTTCGTATACAAACACAGGATTTAAATCCATTTGGTCTAACTTTTCATTCAGATCTTCACCGAGGTGTGACATGTGCAAGACGAGATCAATGACCTGTTGTTTGCTCGCCTTGATGCCCCGGAAACCCTCGAGCAGTTTCTTACCTGCGAGTTCTTCAACCATCTGTGTTGCATCATACTTGTCGATAGGAACAACGCGGAAGGACACATCCTTGTACAGCTCAGTGAAAATCCCACCGATACCGCACATGATAGAAAGACCGAAGGAGGGGTCCTGCACGAGACCGACGATGATCTCCACGCCTTTCTCTGCCATCTGATCAACCAAGAACTGTTCGTTCGGAAATTTCTTTTTGAACTCTCTGAACAATTTCTTGAGTTCATCCTTGTCCTGGATATTCAGTTTCACGCCGCCCACATCGGTTTTATGAAGAATCTTTGAAGAACATACTTTGAACGCGACAGGAAATTTGATAGTTAACTTGTCGAGATCGCTTTCCTTTTTCACTAACTGATATTTTGTCGTCGGAATGTGATATGCTTTAAGGAGATCTTTGACCTCGTTTTCAGCAAGAGGACCGGTTCGTTCCAGTAGTTTTTTAACGCTTGCGTTCATCGTCATTCCTTCTTCCGATTGTCGATAACTCTTTTAGCTTTTAAACCTGTCTCCTGGATACTGTTCGGTGGTAGCACGTCAACCTTCGGGGTGAACACGATCACTGCTTGAATATCATTCCTCAGCTTTAGTGCGAGCTGTTCGGTGTCGAGTTGACTCAACCGCTGTTTTGATTCCACTTCTACGGTCAAATTGTCGACATCATCATCCGTGGAGAGCACCATCCGCCAGTTCCCGCCCACCTGCGCATGTTTCATGAGTACTGACTCGATCTGGCCAGGGTAAATGTTGGTTCCCCGGATAATCACCATATCATCGGAGCGTCCTTTGATCATGGAATGTCGTACGTGCGTTCGTCCGCATTCGCAGGTTTGCTGATCGAAGAGTTTAGCAATATCCCTGGTTCGGTACCGGAGCAGCGGCATCCCTTCTTTGGTTAGTGTTGTGAGTACAATCTCTCCTTCTTCTCCTGCTTCGACCGGTTCTAGGGTGAGAGGGTCAATAATTTCAACGAGGAAATGATCCTCCCAGAGATGCAACCCGTCATGCTGATCGCAATCAGTCGACACCCCAGGCCCGCACATCTCAGTGAGACCGTAGATGTCATGCACGTCCATCTCCCAGGTGTCCATAATTCGCTTCTTCAGCCCAGGTGTGAACATCTCAG
>Ga0172362_10002820_pt1 | contig 15039 bp, 11 predicted proteins | sample LakKivs1_kivu2a2_FD_114534 | JGI IMG/M metagenome (GOLD analysis project Ga0172362, IMG submission 114534) | Sediment microbial communities from Lake Kivu, Rwanda - Sediment s1_kivu2a2 | ecosystem: Environmental > Aquatic > Freshwater > Lake > Sediment | place: Rwanda: Western Province, Lake...
GTCCCCGATGGGACCAAGAGCGCTCCCGGGGAGCCCCTGGTGGGGCAATGTGTATGTTTTGTCATTTTTTACTGCGGAGCTGCAAAGATTCTTGCTCAGAACAAAATTGGTTTCTGTATAAACTAAGATTTAATGCGTCTTTGCGTTTCTTTCTTGGCGAACTTTGCGGTTAGCTATTCCGCCTGAGATTGGGTGGCAGCAAATTTCGACTTTTTAAATTCCCGGTCGAGTTTCTCCGCGATATCCAGCGGATTGGTCAGGGGCATATCCTGGAATTGCATTGCATATCCTAACAGGTGGCTCTTTTTGCTGCGTTCGAATACCGGCAGTTTGGTGCGATTGGTGGTTTCGAGATGATTTCCATGCTTATCAATAATGATTACTCTGGGGCGAAAAACGCTCTCCCTGCCGATAAATTTTTCCATAATTGTAACTGCCTCTTCATATTCAGGGCGGGTGGCTCGACCGAGTGCCTCGTACAGGAAAATTTTACGGTGATCCCAGGTGGAAACGGTAGCGACACTTTCCGCAATTTTTGCATCAATGTCCTCGCCGATATTCAGGGTATCGTGACCGGAGGGCATCAATAGGACTTTGCCGCCGCCGCCTTCGATATTCGCCGCATAGTGCGGCAGGGTGATTCCGGAAATCCAGCCCTGCAGATGTTTTATATAAATCTTGCCCACTTGAATCGGGGTGATAAAATGGACGATTCCTCGTTCCTTATGGCATTGCAGCAGGTAATAGGGATGCACGCCGACCCACAACATGCGGCGGAAGGTTTCCGCTAAGACCCGGTAGTTGTCGTTGACATGGTTCAATAAAACCGTTTGATTTCTGACGGTGAAGCCGTGCTGATTGATGGTCTTGATCGCCTTTGCCAGGTCCGGGGTGATTTCGTGAAAATGATTGATGTGAGTCATTAAATAGATATACTTTTCCGGTCCGGTGGTATATCTGTTGGCGGAAACCCTGATCAGTTCGAGCACCTCATCGGTTATCGCCATTGGTAGAGTAACCGGCGCGCGGGTGGCAATTCGGATCACCCGCAAATGGGGAATCCGGCTCAATTCTTCCAGAATGTACTGCAGGCGGCTAAGGCTGATCATCAGCGCATCGCCACCGGTAACTAACACTTCATTGATATTCTTATTATAACCAATGTAAAATAATCCCTGGTCAATTTTCAGGCGATTGACCTCGACAGTGCCGTCGAGTGATTTGGCGCGCTGGCAGTGCACACAGTAGGAGGCGCAGCTGGTATTCTCGGCGACTAACAAAGCCAATCGGTTGGGATAACGCTGATAAGCTGCCCCGTAACTCCTGAGGCTTTCGTTCATCGCCGCCTCTTTACCGGCGTTGGGGAAGAGCAGATTAGCCGGAGTGGGGACGCACTGCCAAAAAATCGGATCGAGCCTCTTATTTGATTTTTCGGTGAAAATTACCGGATTAAATGGATCTGCCTGCATTAAGGAGGCATAATAGGGGGTTATCCTCAGGGGATCTTTGCCCTCGTTTTTCATTGTCTCAATGGTTCTTTTGATTTCAGCTGCCTGGTGCTTATTCAGGCGAATCACCCGCTTCAATTGCTCCACCGAACGAATCGTATTCCTTTTCTGCCAGTCGGGATTGGACCATTCCGCTTCGCTGACGGCGCGCCAGAGTTTAATGTCCTTAAAATTTCTTGGTTGGTATAAAAAATTCAATTTTTGCCCGTTCATGCTGGTCAATTTTTCGTAGGGTAATTTTGTGTAGTCATTTCTGCAAGTTGGCAATATATCCATCGAAATTTAAGGTTTAAATTGGTTTATTCAAGTACCCGATGGATATATAATCCGAATAATTGTCAGGCAGTCTGGAGCCTGATACCTAAATATTGTGGCATCCGGTGAGCGATCGAGCCTGCAGCGTCCGCATCGTCAGTCTTAATTATCGTGGATGGAGGGTGGACAGCTTAGGAATGAGCCGTTAGAATTTTTCGAATATGTCGCGCGATTATCTCCTTAGTAAACGGTTTGTCTACTATCTGAATGTTGTCATTGATCGTAAATTCCTGAAGTAATTCCTCCCTGGGATAGCCTGACATCAGTAAAATTTTCACGGTCGGCATCATCTTTTGGACCTTTTCGGCTAAGGTAATCCCGTTCATTTTAGGCAGAATGACATCGCTCAACAGCAGGTCATATTTATTTTTGCCCGCGCTAATCACGGTCAGGGCTTCTTCGCCGGAATTAACGGCAGTAATCTGGTATCCTAAGGATTTCAGCATGATGGTAATCACATTGCAAACACGAGCTTGATCTTCAACCAGCAGAATTGATTCATTGCCCTTGAGTGACTCAGTATCAACGGCGGTTAACTGTTCCTTCACCTGGTCAAAGTGTACCGCCGGCCAGAATATATTGAAGATTGTTAATTTGTTGGGGATGCTGTGGAACCGGATATGTCCCTGGTTCTGTTTGATAATACCGTAAACGGTTGCCAGCCCAAAGCCGGTCGCCTCGCGGTTTGTTTTGGTTGTGAAAAAAGGATCGAAGATGTCATAACTGATTTCGTTGGATATACCGATGCCGGTATCTGAAACGGATAGCTGGACATACTGGCTGCCGGTCCCCGAATTGGCTATCCGGGGGATGTTTTTATAGGTCGGCGGAAAGATGGTCTCAATCGTAATGATGCGTTTGCTGTCGGGTTTATTCAAGGCGCGGATAGCATCCCTGGCATTTAAAATTAGGTTAAGTATAACCTGTTCAATCTGTCCCGGATTTGCTTTGATATAGAGCTGATCCGGATGGAGTTTGACATCCAGGCGAATGTCTTCACCGATCAATTTTTGGAGCATGCTGACCAGTTCGGATATTTTTTGGTTAAGTGGAATATATTCCAGGCTGACCACCTCTCTTTTACCGAAGGTTAATAGCTGGTGAACTAATTTGGTGGCTTGTTTGCCGGATATATCTATTTCCCGGATATATTTTCTATGTTTATCCGGAAGGGTGGAATCGTTTAGTAAAATCTCGGTATAGCCATTGATGACGGAGAGAATGTTGTTAAAATCATGGGCAATTCCCCCTGACAGGCGTCCCAGACTCTCCAGCTTCTGCGCGCGCTGCAGCTCCTGTTCCAGCCAGAGTCGCTCGGTAATATCCCGAACCATACAGAGCACGGCTAACTGTTTTTGAAAATTAATCGGGCTTAATAAGATATCCACATAGATGAAGGAGCCATAACGTTGCCGGATCATTAAAACCAGCTGCTCTAATTGACTTGAACCTTTGAGAATCTGTTCGCTTTTTTCCCGGATGAGTTTCCAGTTGTTTCGATTTAACAGGGAGGCTACCGTTTTATTTAGCAGATCGGTTTCCAGGGGGTAACCGAGAATCTGGAGCAACCGCTGATTGTAGAATACTATTTTTTGTTGTTGAAAAATGAAAAGTCCATCGGGTAGATTCTTGACAATCGTCCGGGATTTATCTTCACTTTCGATCAGCGCCTTCTCAAAATTATTTTTCTGGTTAATTTCGTTTTGCAGTGCTTGATTGAGGTTCTGAAGTTGTTCCAGGTTTTTTTCCAGGCGAAATTCGCGGGCTTCGACTTTGACAATCATCATTCCGAAGGATTCTGCCAGGTCTACAATATAATCCGGGTATTTTCCGGTACGGGCTAATTCAAATATCTTTTCCGGGCAGCCATGCCGGCTGCGCGCCACCCGTTCGGCGACTTGGCGTAAATATTCGAATAGCCTTCTTATTTCTGCTTGATTGTCTGTTTTAGTCAATTTTCATTAATGGGGTTTGGATAATTTTTAATTGGAATTTTGCCGCCTTTATTCCGATCTAATCCACCAGATAGATTTTCCAATCTTTCCGCAAGAGTTCCTGAATCCCTCACGATCGGTATTGTATCAATGGATAGATGAAGGGGCGACGACATCAGGTTAAATTTGTGATGATGTTTTTCAAACTTTGAATTTCAATCGGCTTAGTCAAACGCCCGGCAAATCCGTAATCAGAATAATTATCCAGCACCGGATCATTACAGTAACCCGACATAATAATCGCTTTGACCTTTGGATCAATTTGGATTAATTCTTTAATTGTAACCACAGCCCCCATTCCTTCGGGGACAAACAGGTCAAGGATGACAATATCATAGGGATGTTTGGAAAGCATGGCAGTTTTATATTTTTGAACAGCATCCCTGCCGTCCTTCAGCACCGTGACTTTATATCCTAAATATTGCAGCATCTGTGAGATAATGCAGCCAACGGGAGCCTCATCATCCATTACCAGAACCCGACCGCCACGCATTTTTTTAGGGCTCTGATCACGAACCATTGGGGCGGTGCTTGGTTGAACGGGAAGATAAATGGTAAAGGTAGTGCCGGTCTTTTTATGAATATTGACCGTTAAAAATCCGTTGTGCTTCCGGATGGTTGAATTAATGGCTGCCATTTTCATTGAATTGTGCAGATTCCCGACCTCGGAGAAGGGATCGAAGATCTGGTTAACCTGGGTTTTCGGTACAAGTTTCGTTTTAGCCGAGACAGAGATGACCGCGTAGTAGCCATTTTGGAGGGGAATGAAATTAGACCATGAATGGTAGACGGGCTTAACGGCGATCCTTATCTTTCGTTCGTCAGGTCTGGCGTTGATCAGCGTTTTAATTAGCTCGGTTATGACGTGGATAATATTGCTGACCTCAACATAAACGGAGCAATCAGTCTCGGGAAAGTCCAGGCAAAACCGGACATCGCTGGATTTTGGCGCGATGGCGATTGATTTTTTGATTAAGTCGGACAGGAGGTAGGATTCCTTCGGAACATCCTCTTTTTGGGAGAAAGCATAAATTTGACGGGTAAGTTCTTTAGCATTATATACCGCTGCTTCCATTTGATCCAGACGTTTCTTAATATCAGGAGAAATGTGATCCCCAATTTTTGTCAGGGTAATATTACCTAAAATAACGGTCAGCATGTTATTGTATTCATTGGCAATTCCGCTGGCAAGATTGGTGAGTGATTCGAGACGTTGAGCTTGAAAAGCCTCTTTTTTCATATAGTGATATTCGGTTATATCCTGACTGACCAGGAAAAAAGTTCTGACTTTTCCGTCCTGATCCCAATGGGGGATGTATTGTGTCTGAAAGATATGTTTTTCACCGTTTGGATTTTGTCTTTCGTCCTCGAATTGAATATTTTTACCGGCGAGTACCTGAACAATGCGCGGCTTCTCCTGGGCGTATTCGGTGTCACTCAGGAGATCACTCAGGCTTAAGGGTGATTCGCCCTGATTCTGGATCTGATGGTAATCGGCATAGGCTTTATTAAAGAACAGGTATTTTTCATCGGCGTCCAGATAAGCAATCAGAGCCGGCAGGTTATTGATCACTATCGAGAGCTGGGCGCGACTAATATTTAATTTTTTTTCGATGTTGATTCTTTGATGGATCTCATGCTGCAATTCTGCATTAGCCTTGAGTAATCTTTGGGTGCGCTTTTTTACCAGTTTTTCGAGATGCTCGCGATACTGCAGATTTTCGATCTCGAGCCGCTTCTTTTCATCCGATAATTGTTTGACATGCACCGCGTTAGCTACGCTGCGCTGAATCGTGCGGGGCGAAATTGGTTTAGCCAGATAATCGAAAGCCCCCATACGAATGGCAGCCGATGCCGAAGACAGATTTGGTTCGCCCGAGATGATGATAAATTTAGCGTTGGGTTGGCTTTTAGTGATTGATTTGATTAACGTAATCCCGTCAATTTTAGGTAATATGACATCGGTGATAATCACGTCAAAATCATACTTATCCACATACTTGTATGCCTCATCCGCCGATTCGGCAGTGTAGACTTGGTAGCCTTCAATTGACAACAGCTCGCTTAGCGTGACCCGGATACTCTTTTCGTCGTCAATAATCAGAATTCGAGCCATTCCGCCTTGTTCCTGAATTTAGTCCTGATTAAGTAATCATTGTTGTTTTGGCAGGATCGCAGTTCAAGTTTTTTCATGAAAAATTCGGCTTTGACTAATAAAAACAAAATATTAAACTAACTCGATTAATTATGCAGGCTTGACCGGCAGGTAGATAATAAATCGAGTATGACTCTCGACTTCACTTTCAACGTTCATGAATCCCTTGTGAGCTTTAACGATACTCAGGCTGACGGGGAGCCCCAGACCGGTGCTGCATTTCGATTCACAGGTGCTGAACCAGGGCAAAAATATGCGATTCATATTTTTAGCAGGGATACCGATGCCATGATCTTCGAAAATGATCATCACGTATGGTTTTTTATTACGTCTGGCACTTTTCACGTGGATATTGATACTTTTGTTTTCATCAAAGGATTTATAGCGTTGATTGAGTGCATTCCGGGCATTGACGAGCAAGTTGATAAACACCTGTTCGATCTGCTGCGGTTTGCAGTATAAACAGGGAATGTTCCTGGCAATCAAGGTATTAACCTTAATATAGCTTTTACGGAAAACGGAGCTGAGCAGGGATAAAGAGGAATCAATGATATCTTTGATCGAAGCTGCCTGGAATTTTTCATTGCGCTGACGGGAAAAAGTTAGCAGATTTTGAACGATGTTGCCAATCCGTTGACCTTCGCTGATAATGCTGTCGGCATAGTCTCTTATCTGGTCATCCTTGATTTTTTCGCGGATGAGTTCGGCATAATTGATGATGCCGGTGAGTGGATTGTTGATTTCATGGGCGACCCCGCTGGCGGTCGCGCCGACAGCCATTAAACGCTGCTGCCGCTGAATTATTTTGTCGCTTTGACTTGATAATAAATGGAGTGGGGCGAGTTGGATACCATATAGCCAGATCGCAATAGTTTCATCCCAGGAATGACAGATATGATGACAGCGGATTGGAATCTTGGTGCCATTTTTGTGAGTGAAGAGATGGTGTGCTCCATAGGTATTTAACAGGTCGGTATTTGCCCGAAAATCGTCGGAGATATTATCGAATATCTGCCACACTGAAGTGCCGGATAATTCCTCGGCTTTATAACCCAGTAGTTTTAAGCCGGCTTCGTTGACGTAAATTATCTTTCCGCTACAATCAATGATAACGATAAAATCGGTGATCGGTTCCAGAATATATTGGGCTAATTCGGTATCGCTGGTTGTCGAAAACTCTTTGATGTCATAACCGATATAATTATCATCGTCAACTTTGGATATTTTCAGTGAAAACGGGGTTTTTAACAGGGTTTTTTTACCCAACCGGACTTCCTCTGCTATTGGCTTCATGGTCGAATCATCACCGCTAATATAACGAATTTCTTGTTGAAATTCATTTTCAATTATACTCATTAGATCAATCTTTGCCAATTCCCTAATGGAATGCCCGGTGGAGTCCAGGACCGCCTGGTTAAATTGCAGGATTTTTCCTGCCTGGTTGAACAGCAGCGCCGGTTGAGCAGGATTTTGGGGAGATTTTTTCAGGTCTTGATGGTTTTGATTGAGTGAGTTATTAATGGGATTGAGTGAATCTTTGGGATATTCGGGATTCAACCAAGAATCATTTTTTTCATTAATCAACCTCTCGTCTCCTCCGTTATCGGTTGCGGATACTCAGCATGCCGTTTCATTTATCAGGTGCACCCTGTTACACTGCTCACCATCGGATTCGGAATAATCTAAAAAGTTGTCCTCACTAATTCCAGCAAAATATTTAGGGAAACCGACGGCATGATATCCTTCGTTTTCGTGTCAAAAATCAACCCAAGATAATTTCGATCTGGTTCCGCCTGCGGTTGGTCAAGCTACCAGCCTTTTTTGACTGCGGGAAATAAATTTGTTTTTAATAGTGATGAATATTGATTGAAGAGTGGACGGATAGTTAATGGTAGGTTTTGCATTAATTTAGATTGTGCCGTTTCTGAATTTATTGAAAAATCGTCTCCCCAATAAACAAAATTTCTTCAGAATCATATCCTCTCATAATTTCCTTAGACAAATAGTGATATTAAAAAGAGTCAAATGTTGTGCCAGCCAATATGAGAATCTCAGTCGGTTTGGTTGTCCATTAGTCTAAGGATTAAAATCGGGTTCGGACTCCCCAATCAAAGCTGGAAAATATTTCCTTTCTTAAGAAATATTTTCCGCTTTGGGGGTGTGGTGCGAAAGGAACTAGCTGGGATTAAGGACCATTTTCGCTAAGCATCCGGGTCGCAATAATATCCAGTACTTCCTCCGAATCATAATATCCATTCTGAATCTTGGATTGAATTTCACTTAGTCGCTCGGAAATAGCTGGAGGTGCAGGACTATTGGAGAGATTATCGCGGTTAACCGGTTCGCTGATCTCAGCCGGATTGCGGGTCAGACCTTCCAGGATTTTGTCAATCACTGCGGGTTTTTGATAGAAATCGGTTTTCAATCTGGAGCGGATTTCTGCGATATCTTTGTCAGTCGGTGATTTTGTTTTCTGCAGCTCGGCAAGGTACCGGTTGACCTGAGCCGCTTTTTCGATTCGGAGTTTGGCAAATTCGGAAAGTTCCAGACTGTCTTTGACTACTCCCGAAAGCGTACCGGTATGGGCGATACTGACCTTCTGCGATTGTGATTCTCGGGTTGCGGCTGCATCGGGCGTCCCATTGACGTTCGGCATTTGCTGGTTCAGTTCGGCGGCGTCTTTGATTGTCATCGTGGGTCTAATCCTGAATGATATCGATTATTGATGAATTGTTGAAGTGCATTGCCCGACTCTTACGGTTCTTATTTCTTTTATCGGTTATTTTGCTCAAATCTTTAATGATTTCCTGCTTTTATTCCGCAGTAGATCCAGGAGTTTTACATCAATCTCGATTAATGAATTAGCGATTGCGGTAATCTCTTTGATGATTTTTTGGTCATTAACTGAACCGGCTAATTTGCGTTTCTTTTCAAGCAGTAACAACTCTTCGATCCACTCCTGTCGGGAGTTTAGCAGGTTCATGACCGACTCCACCGATAGACTGTCCATATGATTGACAAATTGATTAGTTTCCCTGAACAGGTTTCTGAACAACTCTAATTCGTCGGTCAGCAGTTCCCGGATCGTGTTACTGGGATTGCCCGGATTGTCACTGCTGTTGGTTGATTGAAAGTTATACTGTCTCATCCGTACTCATTTTCCTTACCTAAAGTAGGACTGCAGAATACTTTGCTGACTGCTTAACAGGGCGATTGCTTGCTGCAACTGTGAGAATTTTTCTCTTAATTGGGTCTCTCTTTGCTGGAGATAACGATCCAGATTTTCGATCCGGTCATCCAGGTAACTAACCTGCTTATCAATGATATTTTTACTGCCGAAAATTTTACCATCGGCACCAACGAATTTTTCGATATACGTGACCAGCCGATCAACGATTCCATTCTCATTGGTTTTGAAGATGTCGGAAACATTGGTGGTACTGGCTTCGAGTGCTTCGGCAAATTTACTGGCATCTTTGATGGACAACATCCCGATACTGTTGGCTTCAACGCCAATGTTAAAAAGGGACGAGTAGTCGGTATTCAGAACTCCTTCTACCTGGGCTAAGATAATCGAACGCAAATCGTTTTTCATATCCATGTACCTAATGTCTTGAGATAATAGACCACTCGTGCCGGTTTCGGTATTAATTCCGGTGTTGTCGCGAATACATTGCATCAGTTCGTTATAGGTATCCAGAAAAGACCTGACCTCCTCTTTGACTGTGGCGGTATCCGCGCTGATGGTTATATTTTCGGTGGTTTCAAAACTGTCTAACAATTCCAGGGTTACGCCTGTCAGGGCATCACTGATCATATTACTATTGCGATAGAAGATCAAACCGTCTAAGTTGAATTTGGTATTCAACATACTATCCGTAGCGGAAGTCCCGATTTCGGTGATATAACCACCGGAACTGCCGGTGGATTGCGCCTCCTGATTAATTTCCAGAGTCGCAAGCAGACTGTCGGTGCTGTCAGTCAGATCTAAGCGGTAATCGTACCCGGAGCTCATGCTCCGGAAAACCAGGCGTGAAATACCGGTTTGTTCGGTTACGATGGAAGCTTGAATCCGCTCGGTACTGGCGATTGTACCGGCTAATACAGCATTTCCCATTGCCGTATTCACAGCCTTGGCAATATCTGCTAAGACATTCCCATCGGTCTGGCTGAAGCTCTCGGCAGCAATTGTTATGTCTATTGCAACCCGGTTATAAGGATCCTCGTCAAGAGGATGCCCAATCTCAATCGAAAATACTTGATCGGTTGTAAAAGAGTCAAAACTCGTATTGGCATCGGTGTATTGTTTTGAAACCCGGGTGTCAGCCTGCGCTAACCGCTCAACCGTCAATGAATGATTCCCCAGTTCAGCCTTGGCAGTAGCGGAAACGAGAAATTTTTCCGCATCGCTGCTGCGGGCTTTTTTGGCAGCAAAATAATCTGTTAAAGGGTCAGAAAGTCGTTCTGCAGCCGTTTTTAATGACGACAATTTCGAATGGAGCTTAGTGAGTACATTTTTCTTTGTATACAGGTCTTCCTTTTTATTTTCCAATTCCACCATAGGGCGTTCTTCAATTGCCATATATTGTTCAACTATTTTATCAATTGAAGTGCTGGAATTGTAAATCGAGGTGATGTCAATTGACATAGCTTGGTCCTGTCCTTTTAACTCTTAATGGTAGTCCTGTCTTCCTTACCAAATGTTCCTTCACGTTTACTCCAATCAGTGTTTCAAATATCATACCAAGCGGTAGTGCTTATGCCCCTTGGTACAGCTTACCTGACCTAAGTCTGGTGGGATTAGATATGTCAAAAAAAGGGCGGGGGTAAGGAATTATTTTCCCACCCCCGCTCACGAGAAGTTCTCCTACCTCATTAACTGTAAAACAAGTTGAGGTGCCGAGTTTGCCTGGGTGAATGCCGCGGCAGAAGTCTGTTGGAGGATCTGGAATTTCATCAAGTTCATCTGTTCTTTCACCAGATCTGCATCTTCGATGTTGCTCCTAACCGCATCGGTGTTCGTGATTGCTACGGAGAGAGTGTTCTCTTTGAAGGACAAGCGGCCTTTGTACTCTCCGATGTCCTGAACCCTGCCGGCAAGCGTGTCAATCGCGGTACTTATGGTGGTAATCGCACTGTTGGCTCCAACGGAAGTAGAGACATCTACCGCATTGACCGAGAGGCTGGCAGCCGAAGCACTGCTCAGGGTTACCGTCAGAGAATCGGAGGCGGTTTCGCCGACCTGGAAGTTGCCGGTGTATCCACCGCCAATCAGACCATCGCCGTTGAAAGTCGTCTCGTCAACAATATCGCCGATTTCCGAAATCAGGGCACTTACCTGATCATTAATAGCTGTTCTCTGGATGCTGTTCAGTGATTGGTCGGCAGCCTGAGTGGCTTTCTCTTTCATGACCTGGAGAATGTCCATGATGTTCTGATAACCGCCCTCAGCGACATTCAGAATACTTTTGGCGCTGGACACGTTGGACAGGGCGACCTCCAGACCGCGCTGGCGTCTTTCCAGACCGCGTGCCAATTGGTAACCAGCCGGATCATCTTCGGTGGAATTGATCTTTTTGCCGGTTGCCATACGTAACTGGGTATCAGCCAGATTTTTCGTAATCTTCTCAATGGCATGATAAGCCAGCTGCGCATCAACGTTGGTTGCGACTTTGGTTAAACTCATAATTCACTCCTTTGCTTTTTTGGCATCCCTGCCTGTTAAAGTATTGTTTGCCTCGATGGATATTCATCGCCTTGACTGGCTTTGACTGCGCATATCCATTTTCAAAAATCTCTACTCTTATTTTCGGTTGTTTAGGGTAATGCTTAAATTTTTAGCCCCGGAAAGTGCAGCGAAAAATCGGCTGGGAGAATATTCAGGACTAAATAATAGCAATAAATAAATTTTATGAAGGTTTGTTATAAAACGGCGGTAAGCAATAATTTTGATCAATATTGATCCAGATTTATTAATAATCCGTTAATGAGAATAATCCCTTCGGGTAGGTCTGTCGGGGTTATTCCGATATTTTGAGAGAGCAAAGTGTTAACCTTAAATGATCGGTCGAGACCGCTGCCGGATGCTCTTTCAAGGTGATTCCCACTCGCACCCAACAGGGGGATAGGAATTAGGAATGCTAATATTGAAAACCAAAAACCCGGTTAGAGCCGGGTTTTTGTCGAATCACCTGAAAAGGAAGAGACAGTTTATGGAATCAGGACTTGTAACTTTTTAATTTTTCATTTAGGATGACATCGAACATTAAATCAATATGCTCGCGCTTGATTTTCCATTGACCGCCAATCTTGATAGCGGGTATTTTTCCCTGCTGGGCTAACCGGTAGATGGTTTGCTCTTTGATTTTCAGGTACTTTGATATTTCTTTGATGTCCATGATCGTATCGGTCATCGCCTTGTCCTCCACATTTTGGCTGGGAAGCAAATCGAAAAATCGTTTAGTCTGGCAATAACTGGACCGGAAGCAGGATTGAGCTGCATTTAATTGATCCTCATGGCTTCATTCCAGGCATCTCTAATTTCCCGAATCATGCTTTCCGCCTGACCGAATTGATTGAGATAGAGTCGGTTCAGGATTGCATTGTAGGTGTCATAAAAATTCGTCGCGATTTTTTTGTGATCGAATTTGAGCGAATTAATCAGGAGCTGGATTGCCTCTGCCGCCTTGATCCGGTTTTGATTGATACAGGCTGCGATAGCCACGTCGAAAATATAGCTAATCAGTTGTTCCGGACTGGCGGATAGGATTTTTTGGGCTAAATAGGGATTACTGTTGTGGTAGCCAGATTTTTGTTGTGAACTATACATAAGATTTCTCCTTGACTTGTTTCCCGATTTTTGCGGTTCTTTAGAAAGAGCAGTGAGATAAAATAGGTGGGACGTCCCGATTTATGATTTATCTCATTAACTGCAGAACCAACTGAGGAGCGGTGTTAGCCTGGACAAAGGCCGAAGCCGAGGTTTGCTGTAAGATTTGACACTTAATCAAATCCATCTGTTCTTTGACCAGATCAGCATCCTCGATGTTGCTCAAGACAGCCTCGGCATTGGTAATAGCCACAGAGACGGTATTCTCTTTAAAAGAGAGCCGGGCTTTATATTCACCAATATCCTGAATCCGACCAGCCAGAGTATCAATGGCGCTTTCTAAGGTGGAGATGGCTGTGTTGGCAGACGAAGCCGAGGATAGATTGATAGCGTTAACCGCCAGACTGGCGGCTGAGGCGCTGTTGAGCGATATTGTCATGGTATTGGAGGCGGTTTCACCGACCTGGAAATTACCAGAGTAATCGCCATCAATTAGACTCTCACCGTTGAAAGTGGTCTCGGTTACAATATCGCCGATTTCCGCAATCAGAGCGCTGACCTGATCATTAATAGCCGACCGCTGGGTGCTATTCAACGATTGGTCCGCAGCCTGAGTGGCTTTCTCCTTCATGACCTGTAAAATGTCCATGATGTTTTGATAGCCGCCCTCGGCGACATTCAGAATGCTCTTGGCACTGGACACGTTGGACAGGGCGATCTCCAGACCGCGCTGGCGTCTTTCCAGCCCGCGTGCCAATTGGTAACCGGCGGGATCATCTTCAGTGGAATTGATCTTTTTACCGGTTGCCATGCGCAGCTGGACACCTGCCAAATCTTTATTGATTTTTTCCATGGCATGAAAAGCCAGCTGGGCTTCAATGTTGGTTGCAACTTGTGTTAAACTCATGATTCACTCCTTCGTTTTTTCGGCATCCCTGCCTGTTAAGTTACTTCTCGATGCTATTTTGAGAACTTCATGTCAATTAACGTCTAATGAGATTATCGGTGAAAAGTAGCTAAACTTTAATAAAAAAATGCAGATTTCGATAGCGGAACGCTAAATCCGGGAAAGGATGGGAAAATTTATCCACATTCTGCAGGATTGGAGTAAGATTTCAGGGAATTAATAAAATGGAGCTATTTTGTAGAAATTACAGTGACATTTGACTAAGCAGCTGCTGAGCCCTGGTCAGATTCCCAATTTTACCGTAAAGTCCGATCAGTTTCTTTTGGGCATCCCGATTGGCGGGATTGAGGGTGATGATTTTTTGGTAAATCTGGATCGCAGCCGGGAAATCCTGCTGCTTTATTTTGATCAGGCCAAGGCAGCCTAAGAGCTCTTCTTGTTCACCCTTTAAAGCGATTAATTGATTGATATATTTTTCGGCTGTGGTCAGTTGAAGAGTCCGCAAGGCAATCTCTGCCAGGCGTTCTAACAGTTCGTGATTGTCCGGTTTTTCGGCTAATAAGGGGGTCAGTACCTTGGCTGCATTTTGCCAGTCAGCCAGCTGGTGGTAAGCCCGCCCCAGGGTAAATTGGACGGTCCATTTATCGAGGATAATATCGCTGGGTAGCGGAGTGTGACCGGCAGCCAGGGCTGCGATACTCTGCAACAGGTTGGTCAGGGCGGAAACAACCAAATCGGGCTGATTGCTGAGACTGGCAATCCGGTAGAGTTGATAGTAAGCTCCGCATTGCACTGTTACTCTGCGGATGGACTGGTGACAGTATTCGGCAGCTTCCTGGTACTGTTTCAGCTTGATACAGACTCCGGCGAGACAGTTGAGTAGTGCTGCGGTAATTTTCGAGTCGAGCTGCCGCAGAACCAGGGCTTTTTTATAATGGGAGTAAGCCGCACGATCTTCATGGGCGAGATCGAGATGCTGAGCATAGGTAAAGTGGATATAGGCATTCTGCGGCATCCGCTTAAGCATTTTTTGCAGTAATTTGCGGTTGCGTTGTTCTTTTATCCGGGCTTCGGGTTCAGCTAGTCCATAGCCAAGGTGGTTGAGCGTGATCTCGCTCTGAACTTCCTTTAGTCCATGAGCCCTGGCACTGGCGGAAATCTGCTCGTGAATTGCTCCTTCAAAGAGAATTTTCTGATGATTGGGAAACAGCCGGTGAGCGGAGGATTGATTGACCGGGACTCCCGCCTGATCCAGGTTCTGAATCCGGATATTGTAATAAACCGTCCGGTCATCGCCTGCCAGGATCTCTCGAATAATCGGTTTAGATTCA
>Ga0172362_10002821_pt1 | contig 15037 bp, 8 predicted proteins | sample LakKivs1_kivu2a2_FD_114534 | JGI IMG/M metagenome (GOLD analysis project Ga0172362, IMG submission 114534) | Sediment microbial communities from Lake Kivu, Rwanda - Sediment s1_kivu2a2 | ecosystem: Environmental > Aquatic > Freshwater > Lake > Sediment | place: Rwanda: Western Province, Lake...
TAGGTCCATCCCATCGCGCCACCCTCCGGCGGACAGGTGCGGTTGGCACGCAGGGCCTGGAACTTGTGGACGCCCACTGCATGGCGGAGCGCGCCGTCGTAGAATTGCTTATCGGTCTGCTCCTTGCCTATGTAACGGACCGGCTCGGAAGCGGACGACGCAATCGAAGGCGGCATCTTCGCCGTCTCCGCGCCACGGACTGCGCCCCCAGGCAGCAAGAACATCGCGGCTAGCAAGCCGGGCCACCAGGGCAACGAACCGGTTCGAGAGGTGTGATCGGGAATTGACATACGCTATCCTTTCTCATGGTCCCAGGTTGACGGCCGCCGTTTTCATAACGCCGAAGAGCTCCGAAGGAATGGAGCAAACATCGGCATGCGAAGTCGCCGACCAGAGAATCGTCAGAGCCCAGCACCTCGCCCAGTGCCGGTATCGCAGAGCAAGAGCTGTTCCTTCCGGCGTTTCCCGTTTGCAGGCACAGAACGGATTGTCGGGAATGTCGATCATGCTACTGCTTTCGAGATGCCTGGCTCTCGAGGATGATATTGTCGAGGTCAAAGCGGCTGGTAGGCTGCAGCACGTCAGCATTCGGGATACGATCCGTCAGCCAAGTTCCGTCCACATGCGGTCGCCTGCGGAAATCACGCAGTCGAAATACGCCGGTTCGAAAGACGACGCGTTCCACGCGAGCAGTACGTTCCAGGAACGCGGCGTCACTGAGCGCAAGCTTGCCGTCTACCTTCAGATCATACCGTTGGGAGGAACAGTCAATGGACATTTCTACGTTGACCCATCTGGCGATCGAATACGGTTCGACGCTCTGCAGTGTCTCACCATTCCACGCGGTGATTTGGCCGTCCCTTACATTTAAGGAGATGGCCACCGCGCGGCTACCGTCGCCCGAGACCACATCGATCTCCAAGGGTACGCTGCCCGAGTCGCTCTGATGTGCCCGTACCTGAAACGCGAGCCGGGCGAGACTGCTCGCGGGGAAGATCCGCATAACGCTAGCGTAATCGCAGGCGTCGCGATCTTCGAGCCGCAAGAAGTGGTTCGTCCCCTCTGCGACAATCGCCACCGGTGCCCACTGGGGACTATACGTGTTCCAACCTGGGACGAAACGCCCCGGGGGGGCGTTCTGGAAGTCATCCCGGACGTCACTGGTCACCTGTCCCTGAATGGGCGTCGGCACACGGGCCACCCAAATGTCTTCCTTGTTCATGCTGTAGGTCAGCCACAGGTCCGTTCCGGGCGGGTCACCATTGCCGGGGCAGATGCCTCGCACATATTGAGGGCCGGAGTTCTTATCGTCACCGACAGCATTCTCATAACGCTGAGGCGGCATGTCTCCGGCAATCACCAGATAAGGCGTGTCGAAAGTCAAGCCATCTCTGGAAGTCGTCACCGCGAGCGGCCAGCGCCGATGCAAGTCTCCGCCCGGTTTCCCGGGAGTGCAGCCGACAAACGCGTAGCGCCCGTCCTCGGTGCGCGTCCCCCACACCTTCGCACTGGGATTGAACCCGAAGGAAGTGGCCTCGACGGGAGCAGGAACGCTGTTTCGGGTCCAGCTTGTTCCTGTGGTCACAACCATGTAGTGCTTCTTCCAGGCCCCCACGATCCGGTTGTCCGCCAACCGATACCAACTGAATGCTTTCCATTCACGCACTCCGGGAATGGTCTTGGTGCTGATCGTGTAGAAGTTGGGATCCTGGTCCTCCTCCTGCCACTGCTGGCAGAAAAGGGGGTCGGCGAGCAATGCTTCACAGGCAGCCCTGAAGCCAGAGTCGCTCGAACTCAGGTAGTAGGGAGTCATGCGAGGAAGCGGCCCCGCGTAGTTGGTCTTCACACTGTAGGTCTCAGGGCCGTAGGACTTCGGGCCGAGGATCTCCCTGACCAACCGTTCGCCCGGCCCACCGGAACGTCCTGCGTTCGCCTGACTGACGAGGAGACGACCGGTCGGTGCGACATAGAAGGCCATTCTCGAAGCGCCGCCATGAATGACATTGGAGGAATCCTCGCCGGGGTACCAATCCAAACCGTTTGTGGACCAGCACAACTGAACGCCCCCGGAATGAAACGACCAGAATCGCCCGCCCCAATAGGCGAGCATCTGGTGATGGCGATAGAGGGTCGTGCTGCCATCTGTCGCGCCCGCGTTCTCCGGAGCCGACCGGGACACCTGGACATTCTGGACACCGACCGCCCAGCGCAGTTTCCCGTCGTGGGCCACCAGGGCATCGCCGTACATGCCGCCCGTGTAGCTTGGCAGCGGACCGGCGTAGCCAATCTTCGCCAACAGGAGCATGCATACGCAAGGTCCCAGGAACTGTCGTTTGCGGGATGCCATCTTCGTCATCATCTACTCCTATGTGCCCTGACTGGACTCTGCTGGAAGCGAAGGTGCGGATCATTCCGCGTAGCTGTCAGCCCTGCCCCCAATCAATTCACGATTGCCCGAGCCGGTTGCGCATGAGCTCCGTCATGTCCGGAACGAGACCGTTCAGATAATCCTCCAGATTCGTGTAACCATCCCCGTCTCTGTCGCCGTTGCGGTCCTCTGGGTTCTGGGGATCCAATCCATTGGCATTCTCCCAAGCATTGGGCATGCCATCCCCATCGCTGTCCCAACCCACGGGCCGGCGCTCTTCGGGATAGGGGTCCCATCCACCCATCTCTTTCTGAGAGTCGATGATGCTGCCGACGCCGTTCTTGATGTCCCTGATAACACGTTCATCCACGTTGTCGCGTACGAGGGAACAGCCGCTATACTTCAGGCAGAACTCGTAGGCGGCTTTGGCGTCCTGGGTGAACGGCTTGAACGTGCCCATGTCGAATTCTGTGGGATGTTCCCACTTCTCCCGCGTGGTAGACATGTAGCTGCCGGAGTTGGTGTAGACGACGGCCGTGTAGTTGTCTCTAGCAAAGGATTCAGGCATTCCCTCAAAGAAATTGCCCGCCATGAACCCTTGCGCGTGGGTCGTATCGCCGTCTTTGATCTGCATCGGGGGCTTCGATGCGCTGGTACACGGTCCGGGCTTGTAGTAGTTGGCGATAACATTGATTTCCATCCCGCCGAAGTTGGTTTCCCCGGACCAGTTGTAGTCGACGCAGTTGCGGTAGTCCAGAATCACATCAAAGAAGCCTTTGACCCCGGAACCGCTTCCGAGGGTGGGGTGCCTCTGCCGTGACGTCGAGTAGATGTTGTGATGGACCGTCGTGTTGCCCCGGCAGTCGCGGATCGACGTGGCCATGGCGTGCTCGGAACCCTTGTAGTGGATCGATTTGTTTAGGGCCTCGCTGTAAAGGAGCCACTGGAGGGTCATGCGGCTATCGCCGCGGTAATCTGAATTGCCGTCGATGCCCCAGCTCAGAGACAGATGGTCCAGAACGACGTTGTCGCAGTAGTCCACCGTCATGACATCCTCGCCCGACTTTTCGCCCTTGTTCTCGTCGCCCAGGCGAAGCCTCAGGTACCGAACGATGACCTCGTTGCAGTTCTCGAACGCCAACTGGTTTTCGCGTAACGTGATGCCCTTTCCGGGGGAGGTCTGGCCGGCGATCGTGATGTGAGACTTGTCTTCAACTTGAATGGGGCTCTTCAAGACGATCGTGCCCGAGACGTCGAATACGATGGTCCGGGGGCCGGTGGCCGAGACCAGGCCGTGGCGAAACGACCCGGGACCGCTGTCGTGCAGGTTCGTGACCACATACACGTCGCCTCCACGACCGCCTTTGGCGTACTTCCCAAATCCCTCAGCGCCCGGAAACGCAGGTTGTTGTGGCCCTTCCGCACGTACCGTCGTCACGAGGACCATCAGAGGTAGTGCGGCAAAGAGAAGGACCCGTTTCAGGAGAGCATTCATCTTCTCACCCTTGTTCTCATATTTCGTCAAGATTCAGATAAGACTCCCCGTGTTTGCTACGGAGACGAATACAGATGGGCTGGGACGGAGTGCAGATCATTCGGCTCCAGCTCCCAAGTGCTCCAACACCTTCGCGTCGAGATACTCTTCGTCCTGGTTCTCGAACACCGCATCGAGAACTCTCGGCGCGGCTGGGGCAGTGGCGATCCATTGGGTGGTAGCTTTGCGGTCCCGCATCGAATGGAGGGGGGCGTGGTTGTCCCAGACTTTGCCGCCGATGTCGGTCTGTTGAGCGGCAACGAGCCAAATCCCCACCCGGCCTTTCAAGCGAGCAACCCACTCCCTATCGACGGGTTCATTCTCCAGCATCGCTGTCCCCACGGCCAGCTTCAGATTCGGCGCGTCCACGGGGTCAAGCCAGTGAAATGCTTCGGCGAAATTCCGCGGTGGCTTTCCCGGGCCAACACGCAGATGCAGTGTCACTCCGCGCGCTGCAGCCTGTGCGGCGAGGTTCTTGAGCGTGCTCGTATAGCCCGCATTCGCCTGCTCTCCCGTGAAGTTGTTCTCCGGATCCCGGTGAAGCGAGAACACCAGATCCTTTGCACCGACGATTTCCATCTTCGCCAGCACATCGGCCCAGACGGCCAGACTAACTTCGTAGTCGACCGGCACGTTGTTGAGCAACCGGAGCGTCGGGTAGAGATTCAGGCCGGAACTGAAATCCACGATGATACGCACGCCCTGGCGTTTAAGCCAGCGGGCTTCCTCTTGCAGCGCCGCCTTCTCTCGCTCGTGCACAATGCGCCAATCCACACACACGCCGTCGAAATGCTCGAAGAAGGTGGGCCTCGCGAGAATCTCCTCCTTGATCGAAGTCGCACGACGAATGGGCAGAAACCGGTCGTGCGGACGCGACGGCGGCTTGACGTGAGGGATTTCCTCCACGGCGGTTTCATCCACTTTCACCGCGAAAATGCGCACGTCGCCACCGGCGATCCTGCCCTCGCCGCTCGTGCCCAATTGCGCGGCGTCCACACCGATGGGCGTTTGCCCAACCGCTCCTTTCTCGGATTGGTCCAAGGGCAATTCGCGGAGTGAGTGGATCTGGCCGCAGAGCGACTCGAGGCGGAACGCCTGTTCGCGCCACGTGTTGTTGGCAACACCGATGGTGTACTCGCCGGCCTGCTTGCGGCACGTGATGAGGCTCAGCCCTTCGCCGCGCAGTGTGAAGAGTTGTTGCGAGCGGAGAATCTCCTCCAGCCGGCTTCGGACGGCGGGTTCGAGCATGTATGGCTTCGGCAGCGGCTTGTCTATTTCGCTGCGCAGCGGCCGGTCCGGCAGCGGTTGGGGGTTCACGCCGAACGAACTGGCAAAGAACGTCACTTGTCCCCGGCCGCAAGAAACCGTCGCGTTGACCGCCTCGGTTCGTCCTGCCAAACCGCCGGGCAGCTTGGCAAGATTGCCCGCGGTAATGACCACGTGCCCGCCGCGCTCGGCGTAGGCTTGAAGCTTGTCGCGCAGCTCGCGGCCGCCTCGGAGTTCACCGGCCACGATCAGAATCGGGTATCGTTCCAACACCCACAGCGGCGCGTCGCTCAACAGGCAATCCGCGAGGTCACCGTAGGGAGTCGGCGTGATGAAACCGGTTTCATCGTGGAAGTACGACGAGTTCTGATAACCGGGATAGAGCAGGTCGAGCACCGCGTCCGTCAGATAATCACCCGGCTCATAAGGCAGGTTTCCCCAAGTCCGATAGACATCCACCCAATAGAGATGACGAGGAACGGTCCAGCCGGAATAGAAATCCAAGAGCAACGCCACGGGAGTGTGCATGACACCGGGTTGGCCGTGCTCTTTGACCCAGCACTGGGCGGCCTGCTGAATGTGGCCGATGGGCGAGAGCTTCTCGCCCTCAAACCATCCGTTCTCGAAACCGACCGCCACGCAGTTGTAAAGAATGTGCGAGTAGAGCAATCGTTTCAACAGGCTCAGGCTCGTACCGTCGGTCGGGCTGTGCGTGTCGCTGCCACTGCCGCCCGCCGAACCGTAGATCTTGTATCCCCAGCGATTAAAGATCGAAGCGTTGCCGAACCAAGGCACGCCGTATTGTTTGCCCGCGCCACGAATGAACGCGTAATAGACCTGGTTGTTCGGCAGCGCCTGTGCCGTCTCCGCGCCGATCAGCGTATACGTTCCCTCCTTCAGGAAGTAATGGCCGAAGCTCAACGAAACCAGAGTTGCATGCTTGTGCCCCAAATCGTCCCCCATTCTCTCGAAGTGACGCTGAAAATTCAGGTATTGCTCGAAGCGGCCGGCAGAGGCAGGCGTCATCTGGCTCGCATAGCCGCCGACGTACCGGCCGTCCTGCTCCCCGATGTCCGTTCCCAACCAGCAATCGCCGAGGATGTTCTCGAGCGTCACGAAGGCTTCCGCGGGCGGCTTGAACTGCTGCCAGTAGCCGCCCGGCCCCGATCCCGGCACGTAGCCCCAGATGTCGAACAAGTACAGGGCACGCCGCTTGATCTCAGTCGCCAGATCACCGAGGTTCTTCGCGAAGAGAATTGGATACGACGGCCAGATGACGTCGCCGAGCTCGTGGGTTCGAGTGAACTTCTCGATCTGTTCCGCATAGCCGACGATCTGGTCGTTCTGGACGTCGAAGCCGCGTAGGCACGTGAACTGGACGCGATTCTTGAAAGTCTCCCAGGTAGGCGGCTTGACCGCGCGGCGGTCGTAGTCAGGATTCTCCCGCGGATCCAACAAATGGCTATAGACGCGCCGAGGCGACACGGATTGCTCGGCCTCAGCCAGTCCGCCCGACATACCGGGCGCCCGTCCGATGAGAACCAAACTCACGGCAAGAAGAGAAGTCGACAGCGTTGACATCGTCATGGGAATCCACGGTCTCTTCACGATCATGTGCCTTTCCCTTGTTGTCCGCCGCGATCGCTGCGGCGTGCGCTACTCGTCCCCACCGACGCCCCCACTCGCGGACATGCGAGCCCTTGGGCGATTGGCACGCCTGCCTTCCCCGGCTTCTCCCCTGCGATTGCCTCCGGTCTGTCGAATCGCCCTGCCTGGGAACTCAACTCCGAGGTTCTGGGACTGCTGTTTCGGGCCGCCGGGGACCCACAATTCCAGATCGCCCGTTGTAGCTGTGATGTCCCACGAATCACCTGTCTGACGCATGATCGACGCGAGGCGATCGTCGAATTGCTTGATCAGCATCGTCTGGGCCGGATCGTCCACGAGGTTCTCCCTCTCCCAGGGATCGTTCTTCAAATCGTAGAGGAACCAGGGCTTGTCTTTGGTGCGCGCGTACACGTGCTGACGCGTGCGCAGGGCCCTCCACCCAGGCCACGGGACATAGGCGTACTGCATCTCGAGATAGACATAGTCGCGTGGCGGCTGTGTGGTTTCGGCCCGCAACAACGGGGAGAAATCGGCCCCGTCCACGCCCTCCGGGGCCTTTAGCCCAGCCAGCCCGGCCAGCGTTGGGTAAATATCGGGCACCCCAAACGGATCGGCGATGACGGTGCCCGGCTTGATCGCACGCGGGTAACGAATCAGGAAGGGAATCCGCGCAGATTCCTCATAGGGCCAGCGCTTGGCCTTGAGGCCCTGACAGCCGATCATATCGCCGTGATCGGAGGAATAGACGACGATTGTGTCGTCGGCAACGCCCGCCTGGTCCAGGGCCTGGAGAATGCGTTTGAACTCATCATCGAGGCTCTCGATCATCCCATAATAGTCCGGCAGACACTGCTTTGCATTCTCTGCGGGCAAGCCTTCGGGGACATTGGGCGAAATCGCGATCCCGGAGAAGTGCTGCGCATACCCTGCCGGAGCCTGGTATGGCGTGTGGGGGAGAATCCAGGAAACGAAGAGCATCCACGGCTTGGGACCGCTGCTCTTGTCGGCAATGAACCTGAGGGCCACATCGGTCACATTCGCGGACTGCCGGTCCGTGCGATAGAAGCCGAACTCGGTCTTCGCCGCGGGGAAGCCGTACGTCGGATCGCGGGCGTCCTTGGGCGGGATGATGTGCCATTTGCCGGCGTAGCCGGTTTCATAACCGGCGTCACGAAACAGTTCAGCGACGCATTTCACGGTGGGACGGAACGGGACTCCGTTGCTCATCACGCCGTGGTGATGAGCATATTGACCCGACATCAGGCAGGCGCGATAGGGACAACACACCGGGGTGTTCGACATCGCGGCGTCCAATCGGGCACCTTGTTTGGCGAAGGCATCAAGGACCGGGGTACGAGCATTGGCGTCGCCGTAGCAACCCATGGAATACGCGCGCTGCATGTCGGAGAAGACAAACAAGACATTGGGTCTCGCAGACGAGGAAGCCCCGGCAACTTGTGCGCGTGACCAAAGCCCCAGTGTCGCCGTGCCCACAGACACACTCGCCAGTCTCAAGAATTCACGCCTATTGCAGAGGTCGTTCATTTCCCCGCTCCTATACAGGATGACTGCGGATCAGAAATCACGATAGCGTCGCATCCATTCGGGCCAGTCGGCGGCCGACACATTGCCCGCGAGAGTCCATGGACCGGCTTTGTTGTAACCCTTATGCCACTGGAGCGTCCATAGTTCCTTCAGATCAACGCTTCGGACGGACCAGTCGAGGAACGCCATGCTCGTCTTGCCATCGTGGCGGTCGATGCAGATACGCCTCATGTGCTGGGTGCCCGCCCAGGCTTCATAAGGTGTGGGTGCGGGCGCGTCATTGTACAGCGGGAAGATATTGAACCGCAGGCCATCCATGAGGAGAGGCACATAGGCCGCCCCCTTGACATTGGGAGTCCTCCAGTTGTTCTTGGTCTCGAAACCCTCGTAGACGGTCTTGTAACTCGCGGGCGGATTCTCCACCCAGCCGTTGATCCCATAGCTGCCCCAGTCCCCCTCGGGTCCGGGAGCATATCCCTCGCCATCCCTTTCCAGGGTGTACCTGCCCCAAGCATTGTAGATATTCAGTACCGGCACCCGTACTCCAGACTCGTCAACGATCGGCTTCGTGGCCGTGGGACACAAGCCCACCTTGTGATCGTTCTTGTATAGCGGCCGCAGTTCACTGAACCAGTGATGCGCGTGTCCATCCCCGATGCCCGCCTGGAAGTTGCCGTTGTTGTCTTGGGTGAACATGGAGAAGAACAGGGTCCACTGCTTGAGGTTTGTCCGACAGGCCACGTTTCGGGCTTGTTTCCTCACCCGCGCCAGCGCCGGCATCAGGATCGACATCAATAGGGCGATAATCGCAATCACCACGAGCAACTCAATCAACGTAAAGCCCTTACGCTTGTCCATTGTGCACACTCCCAAAACATCAACCGCACGCGGTGCGAGCGGACCGGACCGCCGCTCTCAGCGATCCGGTCCGCTGCAATATCCTCTTTCAGAGGGGTTTGGCCACTGGCGTAGTCTGTCCGGAAAGCCACAGGACCTCCTCTATGGTCAACGCCCGGTCGTACACACGCACCTCATCGATCAGGCCTTCGAATAGCTTGTACAGGCTGCCATCAGCGTGGTTGGTGATGGCCCCGACATAGGCATTGTGCTGAGACGCGCCGGAGAGATTGTAACCCGCGGCGACAGCGCTGCTGCCTTCCAGTCTTCCGTCGATGAAGATCCGTAAGGCCGTGCCGTCTCTCTGGCCGGCCACGAAATGCCACTGGTCATCGTTGGTCACGCTGGTCGAATTCACCGTAACCTTGGTTACGTCATCATCACAGGTCAGGGTAACGACTCCTTGCGTCGCTTCACCCATGGCCAGGGCGTAGCGATGACCGCCGGCACCGTCTCCGCCTTTGGCATAGATAGTCCCCTTGTTGGCATCCCCCGAACCGGTCATCGCGGTCTTGAACCATGCCGTCACGGTCCAGTTGCCCGTGCCGAAGTTCAGTGCCGCGGGATTGCCCAGGTCGACATGGCCTACCCGATTGAGTTGCACCGCGGATCCGCCGTTGGGTCTGCCGGAATTGACCAACGTCGCCTGCTTGAGCGTCCCGTTCAATCCGTGGCCGGAGGTGTCGTTGGCGTTGCTCTCGAAGGCATAGAGGGCGACCAGATTCGCGTTGCCGGGATCCACCGGTGCGATGTACTCGGGCGTCTTGGGATAGAGCCGAATGTCGTCGAGGTAGACAATGCCCTTGGCCCCGGCGCCTTCGATGCCGATCGTCAGCTTGGTCACGTTGGTCAGATTGCCGCCGACGGTGGACAGATCAACGTGCCAGAGCAACCAGGCCGTGGTCGAGATGTCGGCGGCACTCCCGTTGTACGGCACCTTCGTGTTGTTGATCTTCACGTACAGTTTCCCGCCGTTGCCGGGAGCGCCCTGGAAATAGAGCGAGAGGCTCTTGGCGCCGCTGGCGGCCCAGTTCTGCGGCACATCGAAGATCCACGTCGTTTCGGACATCGTGATCGTCCCCTTGTTATCATAGCTCAAGGGCATGGACTGCCTGCCGCCATGGACGATCGTCTGCTCGGCGAAGGGGGCATCGGTGTGGCCGACCTGCGAGCCATTGGTCGTGGTGCCCCAGCCGTCGGCCCAGGTCTGGTAGATGCGATTCCCATCGTCGTCCGTGTAGCCCTCGAAATCATCCACGACCCCGTACGCCTGGGTCGTGAAAGTCCAGACGTCGCCGGGCCAGGATGTCGGCGTTGCGGCATCGTTGACCTCGTCCACTCGCCAGTAATATGTGGTCCCGAACTGTAGCGAGGAGGGACGGTAGCTATGGTCGGTGAGTGTCTGTGCCGGGGCCGTGCCGTCGGCCACGACTTGCCTGTCCGTACCAAGGTGAACCCAGTGCGAAGCCGCCTGGCGTCCCGGCCGCCAGTTCAGCACGGTGTCCAAGCCAACACCTGTTGCCGTGTCCGCCGGCGCGGGCTCCCGGGCCTGCATCGGGACCTGGAAGAATCGAACTTCGCTCAAGCCGGCCTTCGCCAGGCCGCCCCAGGTGCTGTCGATCGTCAGCCTCACGTACTGTGCCGGCACCCGGCCGAACGAGACAACCGTATTGTGCGCGTAGGTATCCGCACCCGTGGCGCGGGCGAATTCAGGCACATCCACCAGTTGCGTCCACGCGGCGCCGTCAAGCGAGTACTCGATCTTGACGTCCCTGGCACCGAAGCCGATGAAGCTCTCGATCGCCTGATTGGAGTTCCAGACCCACATCTGATCGAGAACATACGGCTTGTCGAATTCGTACCGAATCCAGTTCGGCAGCGTGCCCGTGCTGAGCCACATGTCCTTCGCCGCGGACGAGTGTTCGTCCGCGCCGTTGAGTCCGGAGCCATCGACCGTCTTGGCAGGCCCCATGTCGGGTTGCGCGCTGGACGCCGTCGCCGTGACCTTGCGGATCGGATAGCTGTACGGCTCCACGGTGAAACTCCAGACCTCGCCTTTCCAGGGGCTGGCCGGGTCCGCGTCGTTGACTTCATCGATACGCCAGTAGTACGTCTGTCCGTACGCAAGGACCCCGGCTCCAAAGACGCTTGCTTCCTGGCCCTGTGCAACGAGCACGTCCATCGGATCGCTTCGGCTCGCATTGCTGACGCTGACCTGATCGGTACCCAGGTACACATCGTGCGAGACCGCCATCACGGCGGGAGTCCAGCTCAGCACCGCATCCCGTACGACATCCGTGGCCCCGTTGGCAGGATGGGGATCGGATGCACCGAATGGAGACTCCGCGGAGATCTCTTTCCAGCCGCCTCCCAGATTGACGATGGTCACCTTCGGGCGCGGAGGGATGGGAACAATCGTCCAGGCCGTCGCATTTTCGGGATCATACTGATCGCCATTGGCGGCATTTCCAAGCCGCAACACACCGCCGCCAACATGCAGCACGGCCCCGCGATCCGTGATGCTTTGAATCTGGGCGCAGACCATTAGTCCGCCGTACAACCAGATTTCCACATTCTGCTGGCCACTGCTGTCCGGAAACTTGAAATCGACGGTGTTGTGAAACTCCCCGCCGTTCACGGTGATCTTGCCCTGGCTGTCCATATCGAGCCTGGCATTCATCGTGAAGCGTCCGCCCTCCTCCACAATCAGATGCCTGCCGCTGGTGATGCCTGACCTCCCTGTGACGGTGAGGTTGCCCCCAGCCAGGATCTGCAGCGTCTTGCCCGCGACGAAGCCTCCCTGGTCGAAATTGCTCCAGGTTTGCGTGTCCTTGATCTGAATCACGTCCTGAGCCGGTGCAAGGCCAGTCGCACCCAGGACCATAGCCGCCACCAGAAATAGCCTCTTCTTCGACATGGTCATTCCTCCGAAATATGGTTGATGGTATGAACGAACACGATCCACCTCTGCCTTCCTACGCATCCACAACCTCCTTCGCCTCTTCCGCAGTGCCTCCCCGCTCTCGATCTTGCCTTGTCATCCAGCCATAGAATGTCAGAGCCCTTGTATCCTTCTCTGCCTGAAACAGAAAACTCGCGACGTAGCCGACGACAAAGAGCACGACGTGGCTGTACACGCCGAGCATGTAGCTGTGGTGAGTGAAGTTGAACCGGCCCAGATCGAGCAACTGCTGTTTCTCCGGGCCTCCCAGGTCGAACTTCGTCGAGGTCAGCAGCGCGTACGCCGTGAAGAGCACACAGGCCGCGATGCCCACATTCAGGCCCTTACGATTGGCCCGAACGGTCAAAAACCCCAGGAGGAAGATACCGGCAATCCCCCCGGAGAAGATGGCGTATAGGGCAAATAAGGTCCCCAGGATCGCTTCTCCGCCCAGGCGCACGTACAGACAGGCGATGCCGACCGAGCACACGCCGCAGGCAACGACGATGATTCTGCCCAGAGTCAGGCACTGCTTGTCGGTGGCATTTTTCCTGAAACGCCGGTAGTAGTCATCGACGCCGACCGCCGCCAGGCAGTTCAGGTCCGAATCGAGGCTGGACATGGCCGCCGAAAACAGCGCCGCGACGATCAAGCCGGTAATGCCCGCGGGAAGCTGGGACATGATGAACCAGGGAAACACCTTGTCCCCCGTAACATCCGGCGGCAGGGATGCAGGAGTGGCACGATAATACACCCATAGCAGAGTCCCTATGAAGATGAACAGCGTCCACATGGGCACACAGAGCAACGCTCCCATCAGAGCCGCCTTGACGGCCTTCCGATCCGACTGGGCGACCAGAAAACGCTGGATGATCGTCTGATCCGTACCGTATTTCTGAATCGCATAGAACACGCCGTTGATCGCCATGACCACAAACGTGAGCTTCGTGAAATCCCAGTCATAGGGGCCCATGCCCATCTTCCCATTCTCCCAGGCCGTGCGCATAACGCCCACGGGCCCCTGCGCGGGAGCGAATAGCAGGACGGCCATGCACACCAAGCCGCCGCCGATGAGAATGAACCCCTGGATCACGTCCATCCAGATGATCCCTTCGATGCCTCCGAACAAGGTGTAGAGGATCGTCACCGCACCAATCACAAGGACGATTTGGTAAGTATTGAGCCCGGTCATGGAGGAGATCGCCAGCCCGAGAAGGTAAAACACGGTCCCCATCTTGGTGAAGTGCGCCATGATGAACGCCACGGAACTGTACAGACGGGCGAAGTACCCGAAGCGCCGCTCGAAGTACTCATAGGCGCTGATCCGGATGACCCGCCGATACATCGGCACGATGAACCAGATGATGGCAACCAACACGACCGGAACCACCAATCCCTGGACCAGGAGGATCCAGTTGCCCGTGAATCCCTGTCCCGGATAGGCCAGAAACGTGACGCTGCTGATGAGCGTGGCCATGACGGACATGCCGATTGCCCAGGCGGGAACGGAGCGGTCGCCGACGAAGTAGTCATCCGTGGACTTCTGCTTCTTTGAGAAGTGCCTTCCCAGATAGGCAATTAGGCCCAGGTAGCACACCACGATCAGCCAATCGATCATCGGGAGAGTCTCATATGGCATACGACGTTCCTTCTCTGCACTGACCCCATATTTCTGGGGGCCAGGGATAACTGCCCGGCTTCATCGTCACCAGCGTCTCCCCTCTATCCGACGCGCAGAGTTGCACGATGCCGGGTCCGTATTCGCCGACTACTTCCAGAGTCTGCCAGCCAAGACGATCCAGAACAGCCTGTGCCGTTGCACCGCCTTCAAGGATCAACTCCCCTATGGCCATGCGACTGATGACGGACTCAACCAGTCCGGCCAGATGGGTGCTCAATTCGTGGGCGAGCGATCTGTCCTGGAGAACAGGCTGCGGAATGGCAACGATGGCCCGACTCTCCCGCCCCAGGGCACTGAGCACATCCTCCTTCCACTGCTCAGCCACCCGCTCGGAAGAGACAGCATGGCCAAACAACGCGTCCGGCAATGGGCATACCGGAATCCCGAGGCGCTGCGCCCGTTTCACCGCCTGGCGGGAGCTGTCCGAGGCGCTGCCGCAGACAAGCAGCTTCGGCCCCGCCGCAGGGACGACTTCGAAAGCCGTTTTCAACGGAAGAGATCCTGTCCTTGTCTCCAAAATGGCCGCGAAGAAGTCGGAGCCACCAGCCGCCAGCACGTCCACATCAACCTCGGCAGCCCATTCGGCCAGATCCCCAGGGCTTTCCGCTTCGCCCACGATGATGCCCCTCGTGCGCCCCTGACAGGCACCGTGCTTCAACACAAAGACAGGGCACTCACGTGAGGCATTCAGCAGATCCGTCACCAGGCTGGATTTCGCGGGGCATTGCGGATCGTTGGCAAAATCGGTTTCGTGGAGGGGTCGATTGTCGATGCGGTACTGGCCGCCGGCAATCGTCCTTCCCTTCGAGGGGTTGGCCGGGGCGAGAATTGTCCGGGCCTTCTCCAGGGCGTTCATCAGCACCTCCAACTCCGCACGCACGTGACCGCGCAGCACCGAATCGACTTTCTTGTAGCACCACAGCACGTCCGCATCGTTCAACTCGCGCGCCAAGGCTTCTACCGTGGCCCGGGCCATGTCTTCAGTCGTGTCTCGGGTGTTCGTATCCACAACAATGACGTCCACTTCTTTTGCGGGCGAGAATCGCCTCTGGACCTGTGTCGTCAGACCAAACTGCCAGGCAACCCCGGCGATTTCGGCCGCTCCGCTGATGTCATCTGCGATTACGACAATCATGCGCACCGCTCGCGTGCCAGTCTGGCCGCATATTCGATCGCATGGATCATGCTATCCGGGGA
>Ga0172362_10002822_pt1 | contig 15037 bp, 11 predicted proteins | sample LakKivs1_kivu2a2_FD_114534 | JGI IMG/M metagenome (GOLD analysis project Ga0172362, IMG submission 114534) | Sediment microbial communities from Lake Kivu, Rwanda - Sediment s1_kivu2a2 | ecosystem: Environmental > Aquatic > Freshwater > Lake > Sediment | place: Rwanda: Western Province, Lake...
ACCGGCTATACCAACCTGGCGGTCGCCACGAACGGTACGGTGTACTTCCAGAATAGCTACCTGGGCCTCTCCAACGTGCCGATTCCTTCTGCCAATGGCTATGGGGTCAACACGTTCATCGCTTCGCTGTGGGATGACCTGTACGTGTGGCCGGGGGCGGTGTACTATGAGGTGCAGGGCAGTGCGCCGGACCGCCGGGTGGTGCTCGAATACTACCAGGTGTCCAGTTGCTGTCCTTCGCCCGAGGATGCGACGTGGGAGGTCATCCTGTATGAAGATGGCACGATCCTGATGCAGTATCAGGACGTGACCTTCGGCGACGGGCGCGATTATGGGGCCAGTGCGACGGTCGGCCTTCAGAACTCGCCGACGCAAGGTATACAGTACTCGTACGACGTTGCCGCGCTGCCTGATGGGCTGGCCATCCTCTTCCAGCCTATCACGGTCCCCATCTATGAAGATAGCGCTGACGTCTCTTTCGCCGCCACGCTGGTTACGGTTTTGCCCGACCGGACACCGGTGACCAACACAGCCTCCCTGAACGATGGCTATGGGACTCTCTACGGTCTGGAAGCAGTCTTCCTGGCCCGCAGTCCTGACCTGAGCCACTCCTTCAAGCAGGCGGACCCGCTCCAGGTGGAGCCCGGCGGCACCGTCACCTATACGGTCTACGTCTATAACTCTGGCGCGGCAGATGCGCCGGGCAGGGTGCGGGACACACTGCCATCGCTGCTGACCTACCAGCCGGGCTCGCTTCTCTGCAGCGGCGGTTCCTGCGGTTATGCCTCTGGCGTCATCACCTGGACGGGGACGATCCCAGCGCGGAGCATGGTACCTGTGCGATTCCGGGCCGCGGTGTCAGCCAGTGCAACTCAAGGCAGACTGATCACCAACACGGCCGTGATCACCGATCTGGCCTGGATGGCTGGATATCCGGCCGCCGTCAGGGTGACGGTCGTCAAGCCGTCGGACCTGTGGGTGACCAAGGAGGGAGCCGGGGTGACAGGGGCCGGTACAACGCTGGTCTATACCCTCACTTACGGCAACGCCGGCCCTTACGGCGCGGATACCTCAGCCCAGGTGGTAGACGCGTTGCCCGCAGGCGTGACCTACGTGGGCTCCTCACCGGCGGGCGTGTACGACCCCGTTGCTGGCACAGTCACGTGGGACGTGGGTGTGTTGGGAGATGGTGACTCCGGGACGCTGGTGTTGCGCGTGGGCGTGCCCGCCGGTACGCCATCGCTGACCGTGTTGACCAACACGGTCAGCATTACGACCCTTGCGCAGGATCTCAATGCGGCTAACAATGTGGATGACTTGCTGACCGTGGTTGGGAGCAATGTCAACCTGCTGACCTCGGTCAAGAAGGTGGATCGGCCAGGGGTGGCCCCAGGTGAGGTGGTGACTTATACCATCTCGCTGACCAATACCGGCAACGTGACGGCCACGGTGACGATCACCGATCCCATTCCAGTCGGCGCGAGCTATGTGTTGGGCAGCGGTAAGGTCAACGCTGCCAGTGCTTCCATCTACAACGATGTCGCCAACCATATTGAGTGGCGGGGGTCAATACCGTCTATCAGTACGGTGACCATCCGCTTCCGGGCGCAGATCAACGCACCGGGTGGGACGGTAGTCACCAACACGGTGACCGTCAACGATGGCGCGGGGCTGGTCTTCAAGCGGCAGGCGTTTGTACGGTCTATCCATTACGACGTCTACTTGCCGTTGGTGATGCGTAACTACTGAGCCGTTCGCGCCCTTCTGAACCTGTCAGCCCGGTCGGGGTGCACACCCTGGCCGGGCTGGCCGTTGTAAGGGGCAGTGGTACTAAACGTCGCTCCGGCGATTGTTGTGGTTTCCCCCCAATATGCTATACTGTAGGATTGCGGGTGCCGGAGTCAGTGGCAGCATAGTCAGGTTACAGTCCACTGTTATTATTCGCTTCGGGTGCGGAACCTGAGGAGCCTGCGCATCGTCTATACTTGCAGCGAGCGAGCACATGGGCGAAGAGCATCATCTGGACGACACGCAACCCACGCGGCCTCCCTCGCCCGACGACATTGAGACCGCCGAGTTGCCGGGCGAACTGGGCGAACCGACGATCGCCGCGCCCCGGGTGCCCACCGGCGCGACCCCGACGGCCCACCTGCCCCGCACTGTACCACCACCACAACGGCCCGGCTACGTTCCGCCCCGGCGCGTTTCCCCTGCCAGGGAGAGCATGACACCAGCAGCAGACTACAGGCTGCATCCACGAGAGGAGATGAAGGGAGGGGCCAGTCGCAGGCCATACCAATGGGGCAGGGCATTGGCGCGGGTTAGCTTCGCCATAGCTGTCGCAGTTGTACTGTTGTTCTTCCTGGCTGTCGGGGCCACCGTCGTCGGCTACGTGGCCATTGCCAACCAGCTCCCCCCGCCCGAGGAGTTGCCGACCCACCAGACTGCCTTCGTCAGCAGCAAGATCTACGACCGCCAGGGGCGCCTGCTCTACGAAGTGACAGACCCCCAGGGGGGGCGGCGCACCAAAGTCTCGCTGGACCAGATTTCCCCCTATCTCATCCAGGCGACGATCGCCACCGAAGATCGCAACTTTTACGCCCACCGTGGCTTCGACCCGATTGCCATCCTGCGCGCCTTCTACTATAACTTTTCGGAGAGAAGGATCGTCTCCGGTGCCAGCACGATCACCCAGCAGGTGGCCCGCAACGTGCTGCTCACGCCGGAGGAGCGGATGCAGGAGACGGCCTGGCGCAAGATCAAAGAGATCGTCCTGGCCACCGAATTGACGCGCGTCTATCCCAAGGATACTATCCTGGAGATCTATCTTAACGAGATTTACTATGGCAACCTGGCCTACGGCATCCAGGCGGCGGCCGAGACCTATTTTGGCGCGGATGCCGCCAGCCTCACGCTGGGACAGGCCGCTTTCCTGGCTGGCCTGCCCCAGTCACCGGCCGTCTACGATCCCTTCGCCGGCGGCCTCGACCTGGCCTTGTCTCGTCAGGAAGACGTGCTGGCGTTGATGGTCGAAGCCGGTTATATCGGCCACACCGAGGCCGGGCTGGCGGCCGCCGAGATACGCAGTTACAAGTTCAGAGCCCCCCAACTGGACATCAACACGGCTCCCCACTTCGTCGTCTACGTGCGGCAGACACTGGAAGCAACCTATGGCCCCGAAGCGCTCTACCGGGGCACGGGCCTGCGCGTCTACACCACGCTCGACCCTCGTCTGCAGGCACTGGCTGAGCAGGCGGTGCGCGAGGGCGTGGCCGCGATGGCTGACCAGCAGGCGACCAACGGTGCGCTCGTCGCGCTCGACCCGGCCACCGGCCATATCCTGGCCATGGTCGGCTCGGCGGACTTTTACAACGAGGGGATTGACGGGCAGGTCAACGTCGCGTTGCGCTGTCGCCAGCCCGGCTCTTCGATCAAGCCGCTCACCTACGTCGCGGCCTTCGAGCGCGGCTGGACGCCGGCGACGCTCATGTGGGACCTGGAGACCGAGTTCCCCGACGGAGCCAACCCGCCCTACGTCCCGGTCAACTACGATGGGAAGTATCACGGCCCCATGTTGCTGCGCGATGCGCTTGCCAACTCGTATAATATCCCGGCCGTCGAGGCGCTCCAGTTCGTGGGAGTGGATGGGCTGTTGGAGATGGCCACACGGCTGGGCGTCCAATCACTGGCCCAGCCTCAATTCTATTGCCCGGAATACCCCTATGACCAGCCCCCAGCGTATGGGCTGGCGCTCACACTGGGCGGCGGCGAGGTCAAGCTTTTGGAGATGGCCGGCGCCTTTGCCGTCTTCGCCAACGGCGGCGTGCGTACGTCGCCCAATCCTATCCTGCGCATTGAGGACAGCCAGGGCAAAGTCGTGGTGGACAACTCTGCGCCGGCCGGTGAGCAAGTGGTATCGCCCGAGCATGCCTACCTCATCACCAGCATTCTCTCTGATGCCCAGGCCCGTTGCCGTGCCTTCCGCTGCCCCAGTGTTCTTGAACTCACCCGGCCAGCAGCGGCCAAGACCGGTACCACCAATGACTTTCGCGACGCCTGGACCATTGGCTACACGCCTGATTTAGTGGCCGGTGTGTGGGTGGGCAACTCGGACAACAGCCCGATGAGCCAGGTGGCCGGGGGAAGCGGGGCTGCGCCCATCTGGCACAGCTTCATGGAGGCGGCTCATACGGACCTGCCCGTGCGCGGATTCGCCCGCCCGCCCGGCGTCGTCGAGTACGAAATCTGCGCCGACTCCGGCGCGCGTCCCACTGACTACTGCCCACAGCGCAGAGTGGAAGCCTTCGCTGAGGATCAGCCACCGCTGGACAAGGAACACGATTGGTACCAGATGGTGAAAATTGACAACCTGACTGGCCTCTTGGCGAACGAGTTGTGCCCCGATCAGGTCGTTGAACGGCTGATGATCGTCATCGCCGACGAGCGGGGGCGGGAATGGGCCCAGGCCCATCCGGAATACTTTGGGAGCCTGCCACTGACACCGTTGGAGCAATGCACCGCTGCCACGGACCGCCCGCTGGTATTCATCACCCAGCCTGCCCCCGGCAGCACTGTCTACGGCGTCGTGCCGGTTGTGGGCACGGTCCAACTGCCCGACTTTGAACGTTACGAAGCGCAGTATGGCGTCGGGGACAATCCCCAGGGCTGGGGGTGGATCAGCGGGCCACACCTGGCACAGGTGCGGGATGGCCCGTTGACCGAGTGGGATGCTTCTCACCTGGCTCCCGGCGTCTATACGCTGCGTGTCACCGCCCTCGACCGCCAGCAACATCGCTTCGAGGCTAAGGTGCAGGTCTACGTTGGTGCTCCGACCGAGACGCCAACAATGGGGGCGCCTACGCTCACCCCGACACCCGCACCGACGCTGGCTCCCACGTGGACGCCCACGGCAATGCCCACGTCTACTTTCGAGCCGACGTTCACACCGACCGTTGTGCTGCCGACCTCGACCCCGACGGACACGCCTGTGCCGCCCGCTTCCACGCCAACGGAGACGCCCACACCTGAACCTTTTCCCACGGTAGGGGAGACCCCAAGCGGGGAGCCGACCGCTACGCTGACGCCATAGTTCTGCAGTAATACCATGAATTCAACGAGCCTCTCTGCGAAGGACAGAGGCTCGTTTCCCCGCCGACAATCTATCTTATTGAGCCCTCCACCACCAGAAAGCGGCATGCCTTCGCGCCCATCGCCCGGCATTCGATCTCGTGCACTTCATACTCTTGCCCGGTCGCCCACTTCACTGCCTCAACGATAGATCCGACATAGAGGTGGCAGACAGGCTGCTCGGCTTTCCGGCAGTAGCACACGTCACAGGTGGAGTCGGCAAAGACGAACCCCTGTGGCGTTTCATATATCTCGATGTACGTGTTTTCATTCACACTCATCAGCGATTTTGCCATCTGGTCAAGGATGAACTTGATGCGCGTCTTCTGAGGCATCAACTTCAGCGCTACGCCGGCCACACCCATTAGCGCTGCCTGTTCCTCGACGCCGTAACGGAACGAGGCCCGGCCGATGCGCTGGAGCATGCCTTTGCCGGCACGGCCATAGAATTCCTCCACAGCCCGGTTGAGTGTGGCATACTCGACGCTAGGTATGTCTTGGCCCAGATCGTTGGGCGGCAGTTCGTCAACGTAGCGTTCCAGCCCGGCTTGACGCAGGACCACTTTCAGGCCCTGTTCTCCCATCACTTCGCCGATGGCCAGGATGGCCTGGCGCATCAGCGCGTTGGTGAAGCGCCATTGCTCTGGTTGCTGACGTTCTCTGGACATAGCACCCTCCTTACGCTAGTTGTAGCTTCCATACCGTCGTATGGTCTCCCGTCGGCTTAAATCCGAAGCGGCGATACAGCCGTTGAGAGTAAAGGTTGTCGGTCTGAGTGTTGAGTGTGACCTCATCCGCCCCGCGTTGCCAGAAGGCAAGCAATACGTCGCGCAGGAGCAATGCACCGATCCTGTGGCCCTGGTGAGCAGGATGCACGGCGATACGGTTAAAATGCGCCGTTGGAAAATGCCATTCTCCTTCGGCGTACCCCACCACTTCACCTGCTCGCTCGGCGACGACAAAGTGAGACGAAGTAGCAGCTCTCCGGCGCAGCGTGGCTCCGCTGTGCCACCAGTGGGGGGTAAACGCTGCCCGATCTATGGTTAATATGGCATGGATATCGGCGTCGGATGCCGGGCGTAAGCAGGCGTCTGTAGCTTGTGCGCCAGGCAGAGCACGGTCGAACTTGACAAGTGTCACAACCTCTGTAAGTCGTTTGCAGCCACGCACCCTGAGGTATGGTCCAGCCCAGCCCTCATAATCCATCCATGCCAGTTCCCGTACCTCACGGCGGCGCAGTCCGTCAAGGACCGCAGGGAGGGCCAGGTTGAGCCATTCATCAACGTCGAGTGCATCATCCAGAGTGGCCAGCCGTACCCATGCTACCGGCGCTTCGTCAGGCCATGCGAAGAGTGCTCCCACTATGAGCCCTTCGTGCTCAATCACAATGAAGAGGTCGTCTGTAAGATACTCGTCCCACCACCAGAGCCTGGGCAACACACGACGGGCTCGCCGGTTGAGCGCCTCGATGGCTGGCAAGTCATTTGGATGTGCTCTTCTTACTTCCATACTCATTGGGGCCAACTTTAACACATTGTGGATTGGCGGTCAAGTCCATTTGCCTTTTTGCTTCATTTGGTGTACACTAGAGCGTGGCCAGAATCTGAAAACTGGTCATATCATTAGCGATTCGACATCCGTATGTCTTGTTTTGTGGGCTGGAATTAGCCACGGGTTGATCTCAATACTGGCGCTTTTGTGTGAAGGTGCCGGATGATAAAGTCTCGTCCTTCTCTGATACATATCGTTGCTTCGCTACGGGCCCGTCTGCGAGGTGAGACGCTTGTCTCATCTTGTCGCTCCGCGTTGGGATGTGAGGGTATAGTACAGTGGCCCGGATGGGCTTCGGATAGGTGCCGGAAGTGGAAATAAGAGAACTAAAGTCCCTCGTGACGGAGCTATTGCGGCGAGCGGGTGTGCCTGATATGTGATCGAGAGGATTATACCCTGCCCTTAACCGGGTGAAAAGGTCGTTCGCTACACTTTGAGATCAACGCTGACGGTCGTGCGTCAATATAAGCCGTGGCTTCTCAAGCCACGGCTTTGCTTTATCTATGTGATGTATGATGGCAGGGACGATCACAGCACTGCATTTTCAGAAGCGCAACGAAAATCGTGTCAACGTCTATCTTGACGGTCAGTTTGCTTTTGGGTTGGCTGCCATAGAGGCAGCTCATCTCCAAGTAGGCCAGACGTTGAGCGATGATGATATCGCCCGGTTGCAGAGGCAGGACGAAGTTGAGCGTGTTCTTGAACGCTCGCTCAACTTTTTATCATACCGCCCTCGTAGCGAGGCCGAGGTGCGTCGCCATTTGCGCCAGAAGAGTGTGGATGATGAGGTCATCGAGGCGGTGATTGAGCGCCTGACACGAGCGGGGATGCTGGACGATCGGGAATTTGCTCGCTATTGGGTGGAGAACCGGCTGCAGTTCAATCCCCGCGGAGTGCGCGCACTGAACCATGAATTGCGGGAGAAAGGGATTTCCGCCTCGATCATCGCTGACACATTGGCGGGCTTTGATGAAGAGGCCACCGCTCGTAAGGCGTTAGAGGCTGGGATGCGCCGTATGGCGCACCCCGATCCTCATAGTTTCCGCCGGAGATTGGAGGCCTACCTGGCGCGCAGGGGCTTCTCTTACGAGGTAATTGCACCGCTGGTTGAGGAAGTGTTAGAGGCGGTGCGCTGTGAGGCTTTATCTGATATCGAAAGAGAGGAATGGGTGAATGGGTGAGTGGACGATTCCGATAGCGGCCCTGGTATTGGTCGTGGGAGTGGGGCTGGGCTTTTTGGTCCGGCACTACACTTTTAAGGACAAGATCAAGAAGCAGCAGCAACGGGCCGAGCAACTGTTAGAAAAAGCAGAGACAGAAGCCAGCGAGATCGTCCTGGCTGCCAAGGATGAAGCGCTCCAGCTCCGGAATGCGGCAGAGCAGGAGTTAGAGCGGCGTCGCGCAGGACTCCGGCGAGAGGAAGAGCACATGCAGCAGCGACGCGAGAAACTGGATCACCGCCAGGAACGCCTGGAACAGCGTGAGGGTACTCTGAACAAGCGCCAGAGTACCCTGGACAGGCAGCGCAATGAGATCGAGCGGCTGCAGCAAGAACAGGTGGCGGCGTTGGAACGGATCGCTGGACTGAGCCGCGAGGAAGCCAAGCAGGAACTCCTGAAAATCGTTGAAGAGGAGAGCCGGCAGTATATGGCGCGGGTGATTCGCCAGGTAGAGGCTGAGGCCAAAGAGGAGGCTGATACACGCGCGCGCGAGGTTATCACGTATGCGATACAGCGCATGGCGAGCGAGCAGGTGGCCGAGTTAACCGTCTCTACGGTCTCACTGCCCTCCGATGATATGAAAGGACGCATCATTGGCCGCAGCGGGCGCAACATTCGTGCCTTCGAGAAAGCGGCCGGCGTGGACGTAGTAGTGGATGACACGCCTGAGGCGATCACGATCTCTTGCTTCGACCCGGTGCGCCGTGAGATTTCCCGCCGGGCAATGGAGCGGTTGGTCGTGGACGGACGCATCCATCCGGCGCGCATCGAGAAGGTCATTGAGGACAGCCGGAAAGACGTCGAGCGTGTCATCCGCGATGAGGGAGATCGAGCGGTCTACGAGGCTGGCGTGCCAGGGTTACACCCTGAGCTCCGCAAATTGCTGGGGCGGCTGAAATTTCGTACCAGTTATGGGCAAAACCAGCATGCGCACGCCATCGAGACGGCCAAACTGGCGGCGATGCTGGCGGAAGAACTGGGTGCCAATGCAGGGGTGGCCCGCACGGCAGGGTTGCTGCACGATATTGGCAAGGCGGTAGACTTTGAGACGGAAGGGACACACGCCGGAATTGGGGCCGAAATTTGCCGGCGCCACGGTGTCCCGGAAGAGGTGGTAAGCTGTGTCGCGTCCCACCACCACGAAGCGGAGCAGAACTCTATCGAAGCCATCATTGTGGAGGCTGCCGATGCAATCTCGGGTGCCCGGCCAGGAGCACGGCGCGAGAGCCTGGAACTCTACCTCAAGCGTATCCATGCCCTGGAGGACATTGCCAACTCTTTCGATGGAGTGGCAGAATCGTATGCCATTCAAGCGGGGCGCGAGATCCGGATTATCGTCAAGCCTGAGGACATTGATGACCTGGCGACCGCTCGACTCTCCAGAGACATCGCCAGGAAACTTGAGGAGAACCTGGAGTATCCGGGACAGATCAAGGTGACCGTGATTCGTGAGGTGCGGGCGGAGGAGTATGCCAAGTGATTGGGAAACTGGGAAATTGGTACTTGGGAAACTGGTAGATTGGTGGAGAATCTACCAACTACCAATGTACCAATGTACCAATCTACCAGCCTATGGCAGATACGCCCGCGGATTCTGCTGTACGCCGTAGTAGCGCACCTCGAAGTGCAAATGTGGACCGGTGGACCACCCGGTGCTGCCTACTGCGCCTATCACCTGCCCGCGTTCTACAGCTTGCCCTTCGAAGACGTAGATGTTGCTCAGGTGGGCGTAGTAGGTGGCAAAACCATTGGCATGGTCAATCACGATCAGGTAGCCATAACCTATATCTGTCCACCCTGCGAAACTGACAAAGCCACCATCGGTCGCCAGTAACGCACTGCCAATCGGAGCCCCGATGTCGATCGCCCGGTGACCGTACCAATACCCCTGAGTGATCGTGCCCAACACCGGCCACTGGAAACGCCCTGTGCCACGGGCACCTTCAGGGATGGCTCCCGCGTACGTGGTGACCACTTTGGGTACGTAGGGTTTCTCGCCCCCTGGTATAATGAGATGCATCCCCTCCTGCATTGAGTAGGTTGGGGGCTCCAGGCGATTGTACTTACAGTCGGTAATTGCCTTGGACTCTACCTCGTATTTTTCGGCGATGGAGTCCAGTGTGTCACCCTCAGCGACCTTGTGGTAGGCCCCATCAACAGGCAGGATGACCACTTCCTGACTGATCCGTAGCAGGTCGGGAGCATCTTCGATGGCCGGGTTTGCCCACATAATCGTGGTAGGTTGCAGGTCGAAGAGTGCTGCAATAGACTGGACAGTGTCACCCGGCTGGACTGTGTAGGTAACGATTTCAAGACGTGGGCGCTTGGGGACAATCGTGTGCGGTTGAGCCAGCCGGGTGATGGTTTCAGCGCTGCTGCCGGAAGGCGTTCTCCCGTTTTGCCTGTTGTTAAACTGGGCCAGAACGCTTTCTGTCATCTTCTCGTTTTCGCCGCCTCCGGCAGAGGCAGGCAGGACGAGCGGGCGGGCAGTGGACGCCGCCTGTGCTGGCCACTCGATGTTGCTCAACCCGACCGCTATGATGGCCATCGCTACGACCGCCAGATGTGCACTGGTACGAGTGAATAGCGGGAGCCAGCCACGCCAGTCGCCGGTCAGTCGGTAGACCGTGATTGCCAGCCATGCGAAGGCACGCGGGAGTCGCTCCTCACACCAGCGACGGAGGGAATGTCCTGTCGTGGTATTGGATGGCCTGGTGTTGCGCTGTATGACTTGCATCGTTTATCCCGCCCGGTGTGTACGGATCTCCCTGCTAGGGCAAATAGGCCTGTGGGTCCTGCGGTACGCCACCGTACCGGATCTCAAAGTGGAGGTGAGCGCCACTAGACCAGCCGGTGCTGCCACAGTAGCCGAGTAACTGGCCTTGATAGACCGCCTCGCCACATCCCACAGCGATATCGCTAAAGTGGCCGTAGCGGGTGATGAAACCATTGCCATGGTTGACCTCGACCAGAATACCGTATCCGCCGTTCCATCCCGCTATGGTCACTACACCGTTGTCCGCCGCATATATGGGATCGCCCATCCTGCAGGCATAATCGAGCCCAATGTGTGTCGGGTTACGCCAGTCGTGGAAATACCACCCCGAGACTCTGGAACTGCCGGTGGGATAGCCAAACCAGCCGGTTGCGCCGGGACCTGTGACTGTCACGCCACTGCAGACTCCCCAACTGGCCCTGGATGCTCCAGCGGACGGGTATTGGGGAGGCGGTGTCCAGGCCACCTCATCTCCCAGGCCACCGGGCACGACGAGCAGTTGCCCTTCGCGTGGTTGTTGGTCCTCTTCGAGGCCATTCCATTCGTTATACAAGGCTGCGATTTCTACCTCGTATTTGGCGGCGATGTCTGTCAGCGTCTCTCCAGCCAGAACGGTATGGTACACACCGTCCACTGGGAGGATAAAAAGCTCAATCCCTGGCTGGATGAGCCAGGGAGCATCGTTGAGGCCTTCACGATTGCTCCAGACGATCGTTTCTGGAGTCAGGCCAAAGCGGGCAGCGATATCAAAGACATTGTCGCCCGCCTGGACGACGTAGGTGATGACCTGTGCGCGCCGCCGCTCTGGGATGGTCGTATGCGGGACAGGCAAGCGGGCCACGGTGTCGGCGTCAGAGGGATTGGACTGGTTGGTGGCTGGACTCAGAGGGGGTGGTGCTGCTGCCTCTGGCTGCGTGGGGGAGGTCATCTCGAATGAAGAAACAACGGCAGTATCGAGCGAGCTACCTCCAGCAGCCCGCGGTGCTGGGATTCCCACACCGCTGAGAACGAGTGTAATCAGAGCGAGGGCAATGATACTCAGATGGGCTGTAGCGCGCGTCAGGAAGGGGCGCTTGGTGCGCCAATCCACACAAACGCGCCATACTGCGGTCACGCACCAGGTCACGAGGCGCAGTAAAAGGGGACGTGAACTGGAGATGTCAGCGATCGCTGTATGGTGCTCCCTTTCAATAAAGATCGGGGGTGATGTTTTATTCATTGGATCTAGCCTGAGACCAGGCGGCAATTGCCGCCGTCCTCACCGTTTATTATACCACCGAAGAGGCAGGAGGACAATATTGGCATTACCGCCCTGACAGCACGGGCACGGTGGCTGATCCGATTTTTCTCTGTCTCTGGCAGTTGGGCCATCGTGCAACCGTGCTCGGGCAAGTAGAAGATCGGGTCATAACCAAAGCCGCCCTGACCTGCCGGTTCAAAGGCAATCAGGCCTTCACATACTCCCTCAGTGCTACAGAGTGCCAGGGTGGGCGTGGCGATGACAACCACACAGCGAAAGCGGGCCGTGCGATGTTCCCACGGTACGGCGCGTAACTGGGCCAATAGTACTGCTACGCGGTCCGCATCGCATCCTGGTGTGTAGCGAGCAGAATGAATGCCAGGGGCGCCATCCAATGCATCTACCTCAAGCCCCGAATCGTCGGCCAGTGTGAGTAAACCGGAAGCACGTGCATAGGTCAGCGCTTTTTGGCGGGCGTTGTCGGCATAAGTGGTGCCATCCTCCGGGACTTGTACCTGCAGACCCATTTCGAGCGGGAAGCGGAGGTCTGCATGCAGAGGCGCAAGTAGAAGCCGGAACTCGCGCATTTTACCTGGGTTCTGGGTGGCGACGAGAAGTTCCATAATAATCCCTATTATACACAAGCGAAAAATCTTGACTAGAGGGTATGATTGTGTTATAATGAATCAACTTGTGGGCTGCTACAACCCCACCAGGTCGGGCGTAGGGACAGGTAACCAGTAAGTAGCCGTGATGTGCCTTTTGAGCCTGCTATGATTCGTTTCGACGTTTCTACTCTTACCAGGGCCCGGCTTGGTATGTCACTCACCCTGAATGTAGACACGGGCCCCCAGAGCCTGACTGACCTGGAGCTGGATTTCGTGCGTGGAACCATCCAGGTGGTTCGTGTGCAAGGCGGTCTGCTTGTTCGGGGCACTGTGAAATCACAATTGGGGCTAGAGTGTGTCCGTTGTTTGGAGCCCTTTGTTCTGCCAATTACTCTGGAGTTAGAAGAGACATTTCGGCTACCAGAAGCAGGCCCGAGGCCAGATCTGCTCTATGCAGTAGGCGATAATGATTGGCTCGACCTGGCTCCTCTGCTGCGCGAGCAGGCGTGGGTAGCCCTCCCGATGAAACCCCTCTGTCACCCTGATTGCAAAGGGCTATGCCCACAGTGTGGCGCGAATCTCAACTTCGAATCGTGTACGTGTGAAAGCGTCAGGATTGATCCGCGCCTGGCAGCGTTGAAAGACCTGCTGCAGTCCAGGGAGTAGGGACATAAGATGAGCAGGGTGGCGGGCCCCTGCTTTCGTTGAGAGAATGAATTTAGGAGCACTATGGATGTAGTTGGGGAACTATTGGATAGGGCAGAAGTTCAGGGTTACTTGACTACGGACGATATTCTCGACCTATTGCCGGAGGCCGAGGAAACGCTGGAGCAACTTGAGGATATCTTTATCTTGTTGCACGAGGCAGGGATCGAAGTATGTGACGATAGGGATGCAGAGGCTGAGGAGGAAGAACAACCGCTAAGTGTTACAGTCAGTGGATACGAGGCGGGCGATGATGGAACCTATGACTTGAGTGGAATCTCGAGTGACGATACGGTAGGTTTATATCTCAGGGAGATGGCCCGGGTACCTCTTCTAACGACCGAAGAGGAAATCCGGCTGGCCAAGGTGCTGGAAGCGGGACGCCGGGCTAAGGAGATTCTAGGTCACGATGGATCTGACCCGCTGGAGCGAGTAGAACTCGAGCGGCAGGTTGAGGAAGGGCTGGCTGCGCGTGAGCATCTGATCAAGGCAAATACCCGTCTGGTCGTCAGCATTGCCAAGAAGTACATGGGACGCGGTGTGCCGTTCCTGGACCTGATCCAGGAGGGCAACCTGGGCTTGATGAAGGCAGTGGAAAAGTTCGACTACAACCGTGGGTATCGCTTCAGTACTTATGCCACGTGGTGGATCCGGCAGACCATCACGCGGGCGATTGCTGATCAGGGACGCACGATCCGTGTGCCAGTTCATATGTCGGATCGTATCCGGCGGCTCTACAATACAGCCCGATCGTTTGAACAGGAACATGGCCGCCGCCCCACGCCGGAGGAGATAGCGACCGAGATGGACATAGAGCCACGCAAGGTGCAGTGGATGTTGAAGGTCTCGTGGCGGCCGGTCAGTCTGGAGTTACCGGTTGGCGAGGACGAGGACAGCGAACTGGGCAGTTTTGTCGAGGACGAAACGACTCCCTCGCCGACACAGAGTGCCTACCGGCATCTGCTCGGCGAGAAGATCGAGGAGATGCTGTCTACGTTGAGCCCGCGCGAAGCGCGCATCCTGCGGTTGCGCTTTGGGCTCCTCAACGGGCGCAGTTACACGCTTGAGGAAGTCGGCCAAAAGTTTGGACTCACGCGGGAGCGCATCCGGCAGATTGAGGGTAAGGCGTTGCGCCGTCTGCGCCACCCTCGCCGTAGCCGCGAATTGCGGGATTACTTGGGTTAGTGTATAATGGATGATATGATACGATGCTACCGTTTCGCTATGCTGATGCGCAGCCTGCCGTGGCGGGCAGGAGAGGTGGGGGCTCTCCGTCCGCGATAGGCCACGTTGTGCTTCCGGCCTCACGGCAACATACCGCCAGCCTCCGCTGGCGGTTTTCGTTTATCGTACTCTGTGCTGAAAAGCACCTGCTAAAAGGAGGAACAACAATGTCTGAACACGTGCTCGTCGCCATTGCCTGGCCTTACGCCAGCTCCAAGATCCACACGGGCAACGTCACCGGTTCTCATCTTCCTGGTGACATCTGTGCCCGCTATCACCGCCTGGCCGGTGACCGTGTGTTGATGGTCTCCGGTTCTGACTCGCACGGCACCCCCATTACTGTGGTGGCTGACGAGGAGGGTAAACCTCCTCGCGAGGTCTTCGAACACTTTCACCATGGCTTCCTGGAATTGTTCCAACGCCTGGGCATCAGTTATGACCTTTTTACCCACACGGATACGGAAAACCACCACCGCGTTTCCCAGGACTTTTTCCTCGCGCTGTTGGAGAAGGGCTATCTCTACAAGCAATTGCAGGAACAGATGTACTCCGAGGCGCAGAAACGCTTCCTGCCCGATCGGTACGT